>ENA-OREN01002524-OREN01002524.1-marine-metagenome-genome-assembly--contig:-NODE-2524-length-18443-cov-5.628117_pt1 | contig 18443 bp, 13 predicted proteins | sample MGYA00248624_ERZ508555 | MGnify/ENA primary metagenome ERZ508555 (study PRJEB26222, sample SAMN06267773) | marine metagenome | isolation source: Saanich Inlet, British Columbia, Canada | place...
AACAATTCCACCGCTGCACTTCGGACCCAAATATCCTGATCATCCGTCATCTTACGCGCAGCGATAAGAGCAACTTTTGGCGATACATTTTTTAATCCCTGCAAAGCAAACAACCGCGCGGTGGGGTAATAATCTCTTATTCCTTTATTCAGGAGCGGAATCAACTCAAGATCCTTCGATTCGCCCGCCGCTCGCAATACGGCGGCGCGGACAAAAGAGTTTTCATTCTTATAAGTTTCTCGCAACAACAATTGGCAATCTTCGCGGAGCTTTTGCAAAACTTCTTTAGTATCCGAAGCTGCAACAGATGACACGATTGCTGCCAAACTCAGCAATAAAGACCCGCACAATCTTTTCGTTATTATTTTCAATTTATTAACTCGTCATTCCTGGAGTAAGTGGCCACCAGATTCCTGTAATCCTCAGCCTCTTTAATTTTACCGCGTTTCTCAAAACCCAGAATAAGGATGCGACTTTTTTCAATCAGCATATCCACCACCCAATCTCGCTGTTCAAGGCTTAAATCGTTACCCTGCAAAAGCTTTTCCAGCGAATACACCCGCCATCGATCCATCCCCCAATATCTGCGCGACAACTGATCTTCATGACCGCCGCGCTTGACGATCAACTTGTCATCCAAAAATTTGAAAGGATAGCGAACCGCAATTCGCAACCAAAGATCATAATCTTCACAAACCGGCATGGACTCATCAAATAACCCCACTTCATCAAACACCGATTTGCGTAGCATAACCGAAGAGGGGCTGACAATACACAATGGCAAACACTGCTTGAAAATATCGCCAGAATATTTTTGGTGTTTGTTCATAGGGTTCACACGCACCCCATTGCGAATCCATTTCTCATCGGTATAGACGGCTTGGCATTCAGGATGATCCTGCATCCATTGCACCTGAGCACCCAGTTTTCCTTCCTCCCATAAATCATCCGAGTCGAGAAAACAAATCAGCGATCCCCGAGCTTCTTCAATCCCTCTGTTTCTAGCATACGAAACTCCACGGTTCTCCCGCAAATGAATGACCCGGATATCAGAAAAATTTTTAAGCACCTTTTGCGTATCGTCCGTGGAACCATCATCAACCACGATCAATTCAAAGCCGCTCTGGGTGAGAACCGAATGAATGGTCTCAGCTAGACAATAGGCTCTGTTGAAGGTTGGAATAATGACTGAAACCAAGGGCAGACCTCGAAACATTACTCAATTGATATTATTCGTTAGATTAAGACTGACACACCATCCCTCAATAATCAGGCAAACACGAAAATGCCCTAGGGCTAATGAGAGGTACATATTCCATCATATCGCAAACCCGGACGACTGATGGAACAAATGGCTCCTTAACGTAAGGCAGAGCAGCCTCCTCCGCCTGTGGGGCCACAAATGCCTTGACAAACCCCTGAATATCTCATAACAATAGGGGCTATTCCATGGAATAACAGATTTAAAAACAGACTGCTAGGCATTATAAAAGGCGATGCTATCATCGTCCATTTGAATTCATTTAACAAGAGTCAGATATGGATTTCAGAGACGTCACACAGGATTTAAAAAGCGACCTCGCTAAGGTTGAAAAAGCCATAAACGAGAATTATAAATCCGATGTCCCACTGATCCCAGGAATCAGTTCTTACCTGATGAACTGTGGCGGTAAACGCATTCGCCCCATATTAACGCTTCTGGCGGCTAAGCTTTGTGGTCGTGATGCAGATGCAATGGTCGTCAAACACGGCTGTGTTGTCGAATATATCCATGCTGCTACCCTGTTACACGATGATGTGGTAGATGAAACTACAGTGAGACGTGGCAAAGAGACAGTCAACGCAAAATGGGGTTCCGATGCCAGTATTCTGGTGGGCGACTTCTTGATCTCTCGCGCGATTCTCATTCTCGCAGAAGACTGCGAAAGAAAAATAATTCAGGCCATCACCGAAGCCACAAAATCTCTGGTTGAAGGCGGCATTCTTGAATACGCTGAGGCCCGAAAAATCAAGGTCAATGAAAAGCATATCCTCGATGTTATATACCGGAAAACAGCGTCCATCCTTTCAGTAAGCGCAAGGATAGGAGGGTTGCTCGCCAATGCCACAGAACAACAAGAAACCGCCATCACTTCTTTTGGCGATGATTTCGGCATGGCATTTCAGTTGATGGATGACGCGCTCGACTACGATGCCGACGAAAAGGTTTTAGGAAAACCCACAGGAACTGATTTCAAAGAAGGCCATGTCACACTTCCCCTGCATCATCTCTATCACAATGCGGATCGGAAACTGAAAAAAGAAATCGAAGTGTTCATCAAAAATGAAAATATCACCGCTGATGACGTCAAATATATAGTCGGACATATGCACCAACATAAATCCATCGACTACACGCTCAACCTCGCTCGTTATTACATCGACCGAGCCAAGTCGCATCTACGCAAAGCCGACTTTCCAGAACCGAAATACATCGAATATTTTGATGCTGTTGCCGACTATATCCATAGCCGACACACCGCTCCCAGTTCCGCAGCCATTGTAAAATAACAGGCGTGCGCCTGTTTACACTGCACTACTGGCCAAGCAACCTGAATCAAAAAGCACAATACTATTATTTTTTTGTCCTTACTGGATGGAGTGATTTCTCTGCAAACACAAAACAAGCTATACTCCCGCTAACAATCAGGAGGTTCTTGTGCACTCTCTCGTAAAACTGGCAATTCAATCGGTGGAACATTTTATCAAAACGGGCAAACCTCTCCCCTGCCCCGACCCATTACTCGACAATCTGAAACAGAACGCCGGCACTTTTGTCTCTATAAGGAATCAAGACTCGCTTCGCGGTTGCGTCGGCACCATGACACCAAAATATAAAAAACTTGCAGAAGAAGTTATTAGAAACGCCATCCGCGCCGCCAACGAAGACCCGCGTTTTGATCCCATCGAGAAGAGAGAACTACCGTTTTTAATATTTTCCGTTGATGTACTGACTCCACCAAAATAAATTAGCAATCTAAAAGAACACAAAGTCAAACAATTCGGATTGATAGTCCGTGGGAAAGGAAAACGAGGCGTGTTACTGCCCGATTTCGACAACATCAAATCCGCCAACCAACAACTCAAGGTCTGTCTGAAAAAAGGCGGCTTCGAAGATAACGACACTTACGAACTCTTTAGCTTCGAAGTGAAACGATTTAAGTGAATACCTCCCGTTCTCGCCACCAAACGAACCATTGATTTTGCCTTGCTTTTCTCATACAGTCTCACGAAACCATAGCAAATTGATGCACTACGAATCCTAATCACAGAAAAAGAATAAACCATGATCTCCTCAACTCTTAAAAAATGGATCGGCCTCCCCATTACCTGCGAGAATCCGAAGACAATATTTGTCGGATTAATTGGCGGAGTCGGTGATTTGCTTGCGGCAGCCCCCTCGGTAGCGGCTTTAAAAAGAAAATACCCCAAAGCCAAATTAACTTTTGGTGTTGGAGATGGAATATTTTTCAGCACCATAAAAAACGATCCCAACATCGATCATTTTGAAACTCCCTTTTCCTATAATGTCTGGAAGAAAAGAGGTCATAGAAAGGCCTATCGGGAAAAATATAAAGAGTATGATCTAGTCTTTCTTTTAGACAATGGAAATCGAGACTGGTGGAAGCCTCAAAAACACTTGCTCGATATCTATGCGGAAAAATGTCGGGTTACTTTGGAGCAACGCAGACCTTTAATTTATCTCGACGACAAGGACATTAAAGAAGCTCAAAAAAAACTTAATGAATTGGATATCTCCAAAAACGACAAGCTGATGATTCTTTCACCAGAAACCCGATCAAAAAAAGAAATGAAGGAATGGCCGTACGACCGTTTCATATCCCTCATTGAAAAAATTAATAAAAATTATGATTTTAAAATCATTACTTTTGTTTCCAAGGAAAATCCTTACGATTATGACGGAACCATTCCTTTAAAAGGCTACCCTTTAGGCCCTTCGTCAGCAATGATTCAAGAAGCAAACTTTTACCTTGGGCTCGACAATGGGTTGACCCATATGGCTTCCTGCTTCGATGTAAAAATGATTTCCATTCATATCGGGTTCCCCGTGGAATGCTGCGGGCCTCTTTCCCCCTTTGCGACAACAATAGCTCACAACCCTTTCGACCCACCCGATTCCATCTCGGTCGACGAGGTTTATGAAACGTTTCAAAAGTCCATTTAATATATAGATTTGAATTTCTTTGTCTTATCATATCTTTACCTAAAACCATAAAATCCGGTACAATATTTTCAAATACTTTCTTTTTTGTGGATTTTGGCGGATTTATATTTACCGACAACTTTAATAAGGGAACAGGACTAATTGAAGCTTAATTTGATATTGATAGGAGTAGTACTGTCGATCTTTGCAAACACACCCATATCTAATGCAGAACCAACGGACACATCCAAGTGCCTATACAATGGAAAGGATTGCCGATGTGAAGCAGACAAGGAGATAATAGCGTGTGAAGTGCAAATTCCTACTACAGAGGAAAATGCCAAAATCAAATTATTATTCGGGTACCCTTCCAACCGTTATATCGCTCAGAATCCAGCCAATAAAAATTCTTGCGACACCCCTAAGAGATGCGCAACATATTTGACAACCCTTAAAACACTAGAATCAGGATATCAGTCCTGTAAGTACGCCAAAAAGAAAATCACAAAGGCTCAGAGGGAAAGAGTGCGGGCACATATGACGTCTATGGGAATGTATCCGGCAGCTTACCTGAATATACATATGCTAAACAGGCAAAGCGACGAACTAAGATGGTTAATATGCAACTATATTGTCGCATGCGAACAAGGAGTAACGTTTTTAGGGCAAGAAACTATTTCTCTTTGCAGATAAATTGCTTATATATGGTAATGAGTGCCCTACAAAATTGGGGAGTAAATAACACTAATCCTCATCTAAATCTTTTTTAACATCCTCTCAGTTTCACAATAAAAAACTCGAACAACTAAAAACACAGACACCATCATTACTTTTCTTGGTTTTGAGTGATTTGCGAAATTTTTTCTATTATTTGACTATTGATCAATGCCGCTAAATTATGGCTGGGATGATCATCATCACTATATAGAATTTTATTTTCATCATGCGTTACGCAACGTCCTGCTATCGCACTATCGCAAACTAATTGATGCGGATAAACCCGGTACAAGTTTTGATGTTCAATGCTATCTAGTAATTTAAAAGAGCTTTGTGTTCTTTGTCTATAACGTTCATAACTAGTAGTGATTGGATTTGACATTAACCCCTGCATACTGCCATTTGACGGTATCTGCGCATATAATTTTGTTGGCACATCCCATCCAACCTCAGGAATTGGGTATATAAATATTATACTGTGACCACTATCCATGATTTCCATCGCTGTTTTCGAAAAAGCTTCTCTTATGGTTAAATTTGATAGGGTAGGTTCAAATTTATAAAATATTTCTTTATCCTCGATTAGCTCAACACCCCCCTCTCCATTGTCAAAGGTTCGACTATTTAAATAAAGGGGGAACCTAGCACCAATAACAATAATAGAGTTTTTCGTGCTCAAAATCTTTTTCAAACGCAGTCTTTGATATTCTTCTGTGCAAGGACTTTTATCATCTATTCCTGTACTGCCAGCTTTTTTAATTAAGCCAATAGGCCAACAGCCTCCAGACGTTATATCTGAGATGTTGAATTCGCCAGACAATCTTTCAAACAAATTCCTACTTAAACTCTCAAGATGGCTATCGCCGATTAAATGTACCCACCGCGAAGAACTATCACTATTAGTATATTCACAGAAATCACTTTGCCTACCAAAGCACGCTTCTTCATCTTTTTTTAACCCCCACTTCATGCCATCCAAGGATTCTATATCCCTAAAAACTTTGGAAACCCTTATGGGGTGCCCATCTGAATTAAGAGTGGAAATGTTAAGAGGCAGAATGAGGAGCGAAAATGAAGTAATACAAGTGATCATCAAGCGAGAACTGATGAGTTTCCTATTTCTAAATGGTTGCTCAATCACAAAATATGAAATGATTGACAACACAAAAGTCAAAGCGATCCAATAACCTTTATCGTAGTTACTGGGAGTAGAACCACCTATACGAGAAAAAGCAAAAATGGGGAAATGCCATAAATAGACTGAATAGGATATTAAGCCGATACCAACAAAAGGTTTTGAGCTCAAGACCTTACCCACAAAATCTTCCTTCGACGAGAAAGCTATGATAAACGCAGAGCCGATGATAGGGATTAGAGTTATCAGACTTGGGTGGGGTGTCTTTGCTTCAAAGAAAAGAATTGAATAGGCTATAAGATAAAAACCAACAATAGGAAATATATTTTTAGCTATTCTGTTTTGAACCCTCCCACGCTTCAACTCTAAATATGCCAATATCGATCCTACTAACAACTCCCAAAAACGAGACATTGGCAAGTAAAAATTCAAGCTTACATTTTGCATGCTCATTGCATTAGAGAACAGAAGACTGAGCAAAAGCATCGCAGAAAATAAAATGAACATATGCTTCCGAAGAAACTTATAGAAAAATACAAGTAGTATTGGGAATACAATATAAAACTGCTCTTCCACCCCCAAACTCCACGTATGGAGAAATGGTTTCAACAGAGCACTCTCAGCACCATATTCTGTAGTGACAAAGTAAAAGAAAAAGTTAGAGCTAAAGAGCACTGCAGAAAGAATGCTCTTGCTGTACTCCAAAAAGTTTGCCGGCAGAAGATATTTCCAGGCAAAAGGGAAGGTAACCAACATAACGGTAAAGAGCATTGGCAATATGCGCCTTACTCTTCGTTCATAAAACTTCAAAAAACTAAAAGAACCTGTTTTAAAAAGTTCTTCAAGTATGATTCTTGTTATCAGATAGCCACTGATGACAAAAAAGATATCAACACCGATGTAACCACCCTCAAACCAGTCACGGCCAAATATGACGATTTTAGCGTGATACAAAATAATGACTAGAACCGCTATCGCTCTAAGTCCATCTATTTCGGGTCTGCGATCTATAGGATTAATTTTGGGCCGTTGCCTCACTTTAAGCGGGGATAAATGAAGAAGTTTTTCAATTCACCAGAAACTATATTCCATATAAACAATAAATAACGATTTATTTAACGTTGGGTATTTTCATACCAGAAAAATCGTAAAGGACAAAGTCCCTATTTTGAGATGAAGTAAAAAAAGCATATTTCGAGTTGGCCTGAATCAAATAGAAAACCCCTGGGACTTCTGCATTTAAAGTTTTAAATTCAGCTGTACCGGACAACCACATTTTTTTTGGGTTATGTTGCGATTGCCTTAGTAACTCGTCCTTGTTAATGGGGGGCTCCATATCTCTATCAGAATAAAAAAGCATTGCATGCTTTGGACGCCAGAAATCAAGCTTAAAGTTTCCGAGCATTTCGTTTTCGGGGATATTCAGTTTTATTACAGAGGCCAATTGCCGGACCCCATTACTGCTTTCTTTTAAAGTTACTTTAACTTGAAAAGGGGTCGAGTTCACGAATAGAGCGGTCAAGCAGGCGACTCCGGCTAATACTCCGACAACCCTTTCTTTCCAAGCGGGACCCAGCCAATCATATAATGTTTTTGCAACGATGATAGACAGGGCCGGAAAAATCATAAAAAGGTAACGGATGGTCTGATTATTACTCGTGCTCAAAATCACAAAAACTAATGTAGCCCATAGAAAAATGAATAAAGAATTTTCGTCTTTTTCAATGAATCCACGCTTGCCAAATTTATACAATCCTATCAACGCAAATGGTAACCAAGGCCAGTAATACTCAAGAAAATCTTTTAAATATCCTGAAAAATTACATCGGAAACCGCTATTCCCACAATCACCACCAAAAAATAATGCCCCAAAATGAACATCAAGAAATAGTTGTTCAAATTCAAGCCAATTGATCCAGTGCCAGGAAAAACCCAAGCATATCGCAAGTATAGTTCCCAACGCTAAAAACGGATTTACCAATTCCTTCCATTGGCGGTTTAAGAGAAGATATAAAAATACAATAGCTAAGGGGAAAATACCCAGCACGCTTTTTGACAAAATCCCTCCAGCGGTTGCGAGTCCAAAAGCCAGATACCATCGCTTATTGGTTTTGGTTTTTAAAAACGCGAATAGAGCGAAAGTAACAAAAAAAGTAAGAGGTATATCAACCATTGCCCTTCGGGAATAATCTATGAATATTCCAGGGAAAATTAAAACCAAGGATGCAATAAAGGCAATCCAGGAATCTTTATAAAAATGGCTTGCTAATCGATACGTCAAAAGAACTATCCCCACCCCAAATAGAGCAGAGGGGAAAATAGCCGAAAAACTTGAGACTCCAAAAACACTGTATGCCAGGGCCATACACCAAAGTGGTAGAGGCGGGTTGGCAAAATCGGGTACCCCGGCAAATGTGATAACCCATAAGTCTCCGGATTCAAAAATCTCTTTAGCCTTCTGAGCATAAAAGGCGTCATCATAATTTTTCATTCCCGTATCTAATTGCCGCCCAAGCAGAATCAAGAGCGTCAGGAAAATAAGGAAATAAATTTGAAAAGTCTTGTTGTTAAATATTGTATTCAATACTTTTGTTTGGTAAAAATTATGGTTTATAACATTAGTAATAAAAAATTTTATTCAGGAAGAAGCTGAAGGATGCAACTTGTTCTCAGATCGGCCCTTCACAACTCTTATTCAAAAACGCGTTTAAAAAATGAGAGCATGGCTGCCCAGCCTTGTTCATCAGCCTTTTTGTTGTATTGAAGTGCAGCAATATTGAATTTTTTAGCGAACTCATCCGCTTGCGGATTCGTGAAGCTGTGTTTGGCGCCTTTCAGGTTCATGTAGGTGAAGTCGACATTGGCCTTGAACATATCTTGTGAAAAAGAAGCTACCGATTCGGGTTTCAAGAAACCATCTTCTCCCCCGTTGATGATAAGCACCGCAGACTTCATAGAATTTTTCGTAATAGCAGGTTCGATAGGTAATGCGCTGTGGAACGCAACAACCCCTTTCAAGTCTGCGCCGCCTCTTGCCATTTTGATAGATACTGCACCGCCGAAACAAAACCCAATAGAGCCTATACGCTTAGAATCTACGGTTTTATGTGCTTTCAAAACTTCCATGGCCTTGTTATAACGCGCTTGAGAATCCGGCCAGTTGCTAAAAGCAGCGCTCATAAACTCACCGGCTTTCTTAGGATGATTCGCCAGTTTTCCACTACCATACATGTCCAGAGCTAAAGCCGTATAACCTGCTTCAGCCAGCATTTTAGCACGATTGCGGGCATGATCGTTATGGCCCCACCATTCATGCACCACCAGCATACCGGGGCGTTTGTCTAATTTGGAATTGTCATAAGCCAGATAGCCTGTCAACTTTGTACCGTTGTGGCTGTATTCGATCTCTTCTGTTTTAACCTCTGCATTTGCCAAAGTAACAAAACTTAATAAAGCAATAACAGCGAATATTTTTTTCATGGATTTAAACTCCATTATAATTTGCAAATAGATGAGAAATTGTACCGGGCAAAAACAGGAAAAGGAAGAAAAATCAGTTTTCAGGAAACAGGCATATCTCTATGAAGATCTAAAAAACTTTCTTGTTCATATGCTCAATTCCATTGTCTAGACAAACAAGCATCGACCTATTGCCTGCCACTCTAGTGGCCTTTCCATTTTGCATTGATGGCTAAGGAGCCCATGCGAATACCGCCCATTCGCAGGCTGGTCAACAGGTCGAGGGATGGAATAAAAAACAGGCCACGGGTTTTGGCGGGTTGTGTTAGAGACTCGCTATGTTCTTCCAATTTGGAGGGGTTATTATCAAAGGTCAGGACATAGCCTCCGGTATCGCTATCGGTTTTATAACTATAACGGTGCTGGGGTAACTCCGTAGGTGTTTTATCGTTGGTTAAGAAACGGTGTGTGCTCAGAAAACTACTTTGCGCCTGGTCGAGATAATTAGGGTGCTCGATCAGAACTTGTTCTTTCACCTCTGAGACATTGGAATGTTCACCACCCTCGACTTCTATCTCTTCGATCAGTTCTCCGTCTTTTCCAAACAGCTCTCCTACCTGATTCGCCAACTCACGGTTCAGCTTTGGATAGCCTGAAGAGAAATAAAGCAACAGGTCACCTTCAGACTCGGGCACTTCCTCATCCTCGACATCTATTTCATCGAAAGCGCGGAATCCACCAGGTGCCGGAATATCCGGCGTGATGAGCAACCAGTTCATTGGACCGAACCCAATAGTCACAAAATGCGGCTCACCATCGGCGATTTCGTAAGCCATTCCCGGAGTCTGAGCACCGATGCGCGCCACGTTCATCGCAATCAGGGGCAGATCGTCAAATATATATTTTTGAATCAGTGAATACTGATAGGGGGCTTTCAGCACCCCTTCTTGACATTGCACAAAGTACCTTTGTTGTGATTAGCAATATAGTTTTACTACTTGCGACATTTTATCACGGCTTTAAATAACGGGTCCAGCGGCACGCTGGAAAAACAAAGAGCCCTTACTCTAAAAGAGTAAAGGCTCTAAGTACTATCTAAACCCAAATATATTCCAAGCTAGCTTGCCCTATTCCAATCAAGCGTGGCCCGATTAGCCGACATAGGAGCATTTGCTTGCTGGGGTTCGGGTATCCATATTCTTACCACGTGAAGTATGATCATCGATCTCAGCTGCACAGCCGATCATTCGGCCGAACAGGAAAGTAGCGAAGCTGGCTGACTCAATATCTCCATCTTCCATCTTGCCGTCATTGTAATCAGACCAGACAATTTTGAGCAGGATAACCGCGATCACCGCATCTATATTCACACAATAAACATTCTTGCTAACTTTTGCCTTGAACAATCCTTGAACGAGGCTGTGATAGAACTCAAGAAAAACATTATTGATCCCTTTTTCCTTGAACAGACCACTAACGAAAACTTCGCGCGGATCGTAGTTCACATCTTTACCTTTGAACACAGGATGATTCACACAAGGTAACTTGGCATAATCAAGGTTACCCACTGCTTTTTGCTTTTTCTTATAGTCAGAATATTCATTCGCAACTTTAAGAGCCATGGCATCGAGGTCGAGACCATGGTTTGCATCCGCAGGATCTTTCAAGCCTTTGTCTTTGAAGTTTTCCATAAGGAATGCCGCCGCTTCAAAGCCGTTTCCGCCATGGGCGAACCCGGTATGCGTGAGGAATCCGATAAAACCTTTGTTCACCTGCACGCGCTGAGGCTGTTCTGGCCCATCCGCACTGACTGCACCTTTACAGCCTTGAGCTGAAATCGTGCCTGGTCCGTTAGTGATGATGAGTCCAAGCAGAACCTGAAACTCATAGAGTTCGGATTCAGAAGGCTGTCGACCCAACAACGTAACAAACGCTGTTTTGGTGAAACTGTATGTCGAGATCAACTCTTCAAGCTTAACCCCGGCAATGGCATCTTCAGTATGCCGGGAAGCTGGAGCAGAAACCCCAACGATGGTACTGTAGATACGTGAGTACCAAGGCAAACGGGTGAGCGTATCTTTAGAAATCTTTTTACCTCGTAACGCTTCCCAGCCAAGAGTGACCCATACCGCTCCAAATAACGCATCGGTAGAGAGTTTGCCGCCATTGGCTGCTGCAAAATCTTGTACGAACTTAATGAATACAGAATCACCTGCTTTATTGAGACATTCAGCTAGTTTGGTAGCGCAAGGATCTTCGCCATCGGCTAACAATGCATCTTTATATTTATCTGCTTCCTTTAACTGCACAGAGTAATCGAATGTCTCTTTCGGGCCACCGAGCTTGCTAAATTGGAACAACTCCAACAATGCGCTGGAAGCATCCATTGCCTTTTGCACCATTTTTTTACCAACAATGGCTACTGCAGAAGATACAACGGTGTTGGGGGAGTTGCCATTTTCACGAGACGCTTGGGCCGCTGCCATCGTCGGTTGATTATGCTGATTGACATACATATTCAAGACAATGTTAGCTATCTTTTCTCCGTACTCACAAGTGTATTGCCGTGTGAGAGCGAAAACCAGATTGGACTCAAAAGACTTCATGGAAGCATCGAGAATAGATGTGTTATGAATTTTCGATACCTGGGTTTTCGGATCCATCATCGAAGCACCACTGGCATCCTTCAAAGTTTCGCGTCGATGCTGTGCGCCCACCATTTTATCGAGCGCTTCAATTTGCTCATTATAAGGACTAGATGCTTCGACTACGGAAACATCCAATTCTGGTGGTAATGACAAACCCTGATTGTTTCCGAACCATGGTTTTAAATCGAGACTACCTTTTGGTTCAAAATCCGGTTTCTTACCATTGAGCTCCATAACCTTGGTCAAGGCTTCCGGGATATATGCGATGTTGGTAACCAAAGCACCTTTTTTCGAACAGATCGGGTTTTCCGGAGTGTAAATTCCATCGACTCCAAAATAGTCCATGAACCATTGTTCTTTCGCGAGTGCATCATCACCTGCACCCGACAAAGACCCTGCATGACCGCAGGCTTTCGTCAGGCGCGCTTTCCAACGGCCCACCACACATGCAACGATAGGCTTGTCAGACTTCAGCCCCTGCTCATAATATCCACCTGGCTCACTGTATAGGACGGCTGCCTCAGAACGGTCATCGTTATCGAACGCATAAAGAAATTCTTTTGCGCTGTATTGAATGTAAACGTCCTTGCCGCTTGAGACAGAAGTCGTTGTTCCCCATCCTGCGGTAGAAAGATAAACGGCTATCGTCGTAGTGAAGTTACCGGAATTGGAAAATAGAGCCACAGAACCTTTAATGAGTGACTCTTCAGGAGCGTTCCCACCCAAAGCCCCACCTAATCGTACATGATTCCAAGAATCCGCGAGCCCAAGGCAGTTACCGCCAAACAGATCCACCCCATTCGCCTGACAAATTGCCCGCATGATACGAGAATCTTTTATCGAGACTTTCTCGGTGAGGATAATGGCTTTGGTGAGATCTGGATTGTCGCGTACAGCTTCTGCGAGTCCATCTTTCACACCTGAAGGGGGAAGATAAATTACAACCGTGTTAAATTTATGTCCCGCCTCCAGCCCCTCTTTAATAGAGTTATAAACTGGAATTTTTCCGGTTTTCGTTGCCAGAGACTTGCCAGATTTACCCGGACCTGTCCCGAATACAATATTACCTCCTGAATAATCATGACTGATCGGGGTAACCCCAGAGCTTTCTTTACCCAGAATATTTAATACCACGCATCTGTCATCTTTGGTTGCCAATTCAGACAGCGAGTTGATGCCACAGTAAAAGGGGAATTCCCCTACGCCTTGCTTATGCATTCAAACCTCCAACAGTTACGATAAGTTAAATTTTTAATTTGGCTTTAATTTCGTCTTTGCCACCGTTTTTCATCCACTCGTTGACCGCGAGAGCGTAATTAATAACTTCGGACATTGCACTGTCATGACCGAAGAAACGGTAGGGAATCCCCAAAGAATCCAGAATTTCTTGCAGATAATTCATCCCACGGATGACATTGGGGCCACCTCGTCCGACAACAACGAAAAGCGGAACTGGACCATTTGTCTGAAAAAATTCACGCAGTCCATCTCCCATTGCACGGAATGTTTCATAGATATCCGTGTTGTTGGCTTTTCCGCCAATGATGAATAGGACATTCGACTGTGGCAGCCAGTATTTAAAACTGATTCTTGAAATATCATTCATTTTTTCGTAAGGAGGATTACCGCCGAAGTCTGAAGAAATCGTAGCCTCTTCTCCCAACAATTCGGTAACCATGGCATTCGCGCCACCCCCAAAAGTGGGTGCGGTAATGCTTCCTTTATCATTCATAACGAAAACATCGCTCTGCCCCTGATAGGTGCGGAGCTGATTGATCTCTTGTTCGAACTCGGAAAAGTCAGATGCGAAAAGATGTGACGGCAGGTGCAGTCTTTTCCATGCAGGGTCATCCTGATCAAAAGCACATTTAAAATCACAGGCAACAGGAGTCAGGCGTCCGCCTTTACCGGGTTGCATACGAATAGGATTGAGTTCTAGCATCCACATTCCGTAGTTGTTGTACAAATCCCACAGTTTTGGCAAGTTCTGAACCAAGGGGCTGATCACCTGCGGTGGCGCACCCAGATCCATCAAAGCATTCGACACATGAAAGGCTTTCAAACCTGTCAACGGATCAAACGGAACTACAGCCAATTTACTGGGGTCCAGTTCTTCAATATCTACGCCACCATGATGGGTGATCGTCATAACAGGAGACCGATGTTCGGTGCTCTCTGAAATAGAAAAATAAACTTCGTAATCCGCAGGTACTCCACCTTCATAAGTGACACCGTCAGACTTTACCTTGTTGAACCCATCCACATGTTCAGCAAAATAGAGACGTTCCTTTTCCTTTAACGCGTCAGTAATATTGTCTACTCGGCCCAACAGGCCCGACTTACCTTTTTTACCAACACCGCCCTTAAATACCGGTTTGATAAATATTTGTCCGTGACGTTTGATCATGTCTTTAATTTCATCGACACTGAGTTCCGGGCCACGAACTTCAGAGTGGGTAAATTCCACCAGGTCCAACAATTTTCTTCCCCAAAGCATGCCAGTTATCTGCATTTTGTTTTCCTGTCCTCCAAATTAAAAATTGAAATGGATATGAGGTTCTAGCAATTCAAAAGCTAAGTAGACCGGACTGCGGTCGAACCCGCTAAATATAATTTATTACAAGGGTTAAGCGTAAAACGAGGGCTGTATTTTATGATATTTCACTCTTTTGTCAATGATATCCTGCGAGATAATAAATAAGGAATAAAAGGATAGAACAAAGGAAGGGAAAGACCTTCTAAAACAATCTACTTCAAGCGTTTTTTAAGTTCTTTGATGCGAAACTTTTCTTCATCAAGGGTGATGAATCCTTGCTTAGCATCGTGTTCCAGCATTAAAATTTCAAACCTGAGCGTCTCTACAAGCGCTTGGCTATATTCTTGGCCTGGCACTATATCAAACGTCACCTCACGAGTATTAAGTTTATCAGGCTGAACCTTTCATGCTTAGCCCTTCGTTCATCTATCTCTCGCAAACACTCAACGAGGTTCACTATGCTCTGACATCAGTGCGAACTTAACGTGACAGTAGTTTTGTTAGTGGAGTGAAGAGTAGTGAGTGACTTTTGGTAGGACTGAAGTTAACAACGAGAGGACTTTATGTTTACTTTAGGAAGGTACTGTAGAAAAAGCTAAGAGCCTAAGTGACTTATAGTAGCCACTTAAGCTCTAGCAAATTTTCTTGAACGTAAGACCCAGCTTTATGAGCAAGGTGCTAACGTTAGACGCATTGGGTTATACGTCAGGAACTAACTTCTTCCATTTGGTGGTTGGTTACCGTTTCCTGACTTACTTTGTGCGGCAGCTTGAGCAGCAGCTGCTTGGTTTGCAATGTCATCTAACTTGTCATTAATTCCAAGCATATCTGCAATTTGATTTTGCAATGAATTCATAGCATTTTGTACCGCAGCATCTTTCATCTCAGTAAGCTCATCTAAATAACCAAATGGTGCAGGAATTGTGACCGTTGCAAGCTCTCTGTTATGATTACCTCTCCAGCTAACCCTTAGACAAGCCGTAAGAGTAACATTTGATTCGGTTACTGAAGACATCTTTAATCTAAACTTGAGTCGATTTGCAAGCTTAAACCAATATGGTTTGTTATCACTACACGCAGCGTCCCCCTCATCTTGAGTGTTTGATGAATTTAGAATATCTGCAAGATATACTGGATTATTATCTGACCACTTAAAGTAGGAGTTTTCGTTATCTAGAGAAAATTCTGGAGAAATATCACCAGTATTATAACTTTCTTGAATATTTGGGTAGTATCTAAGGTCTATACTATGTTGTACGGTCCTTTTTCTTCCCTTTTTTTTGATTCTTTTTTTATCGTACTTGTAAAGCAAGCTATAACCATCTTCTCTAATTTCTTCTAGTTGCTGCAGTTTATATTTTAAATTATAAATTTTTTGAATTGCCTGACAAACTGTAGCTCTTTTTTCTTCGAATTCATCTGTATTAAATTGTCCTTCAAGGCCAACAACTGTACCAATTAAGGTTGCTATAGCAGAAGGAACTTGTTCTGAGCATCTAAGGTTTGCTACGTCAAGAGCACTTTCCATGTCTGCCATTGTAGGAACGTGGGGGTCAGGCAATTTCTCTTGTATGCAATAATCTGCACCATTGCCATCTACACAAGCCTTTGCTTGGGATCCTACGTCATATAGTGTTTCTGTAGCTTTTACTAACTTTTGTAAGTCTTCCAAGGTTGTTTGAATTTCATCAGATTTTCCAGTGTAAGCACCTAAAATAACAAGCAATGCTTCTCCGTAATTTCCACTAGCAACATCCTGTCGAGCTGTTTCTAAAGTCTCTTTTGCCTGTTGAACTTTTTCTTGAGCTTCTGTAATTTTGCTACCAAGCTCTTGTGCTTTTTGTTGTGCCTCCAGTGCAGTAGCCTCTGCATTCATTACAGCCTCTGCCATATTATTTGCAAAAATTTCCTTTTCTTGTTGTACGGTTTGTTTCGCAGCCTCTACTGCCAGAAGAGCCTCTCCTGCCTGCTTGGCCAACTCCTCTGCTGCCTGCTGTGCAGCCTGTAATGCCGCTTTTGCAGCCATAGCAGTCTCTGTTGCCTGATTGGCTAACACTTCTGTTGGCTGTTCCGGTACTTGTGGCGTAGGTGCTGTTGCCTGATTAGCTAATCGTTCCAACGCCTTCCTTGCAGCCTGCACTTCAGCTTTTGCAGCGTCTGCAGCCACTTTAGCCTCTCCTGCCTGCTTGGACAACTCCTCTAATGCCTGCTGTGCAGCCTGTACTGCATCTTTTGCAGACTCTGTAGACTGCTTGGCTAAATCTGCGGCCTCTATTACTTGATTAGTAAAATCTTCCGCCTCCTGCTTTGCTGCCTCTGCTGCAGCTTCCGCTGCGTTTAAGGTATCTAAAGCTTGTTGGACAAACTCTTCAGCTTTTTGTTGCGCAGCCTGTACTGCAGCATCTATTTCTGTTGTTATATATTCTTTAGGATTGATTGCTAGAGTTAGTAAGTCTTGGTATTCGGGAATATTATTTTGTGCAAATGCCGACGTAACAAAATATGAAAGTCCAAGTACTGCAAATATCATCATTGCGAGAAACAAATGTTTTATCTTTTTCATAGCTTTCCCCTTAAGTATGAATAGAGTTAACCTAAACGTTTGGATAGTTTTCTCAATATAAGTCACTTTATAAGCTGTTTGCAACCTAACTATAATAGTTAAGTAAAACTCTTCCCATTCAAAACCCTTGATAAACTTGCAGCAACCATCACGCCTTCATACTAATAAACTTTACACATTCACCATTGCCATAACCAGTCATCACTCCTCATGCTTAGCCTCCCGTTCATCTATCTCACGCAAGCATTCAACAAGGTTCACTATGCTCTGACATTAGCGTGAACTTAAAGTGACAATAGTTTTGTTAGTGGAGTGAAGAGATGAGTGAGTAACCTTTGGTACGACTGAAGTTAACAACGAAGGGACCTTATGTTTACTAGAGGTTGCTACTGCATAAAAAAGCTAAGAGCCTAAGGGGCTATCAATAGCCCCGAAGACTCTAGCTAACTTTCTTGAGCGTATGACCCAGCTTTATGAGCAAGGTGCTACTGTTAGACGCATCGATAAATAACTCAGAAACCTAAGGGCGTCCGCGGATTGCTGCTTCCATGCATGCTCTTTTTGCGGGGCCTCTGAAGGTGTCACAATGTGCGGTGCCACCAGCAGGTGGCCCACTGTTAGCTGCAGCATAGCATGCTGTTTGTGCAGCGCCACTGAATTGTGCACAATGTCCAGTATCATGAGTGCCGCCCATTAATGCATCATCATACGGTTCTGGGGGATGTGCGCCAGCGGGGCCTCTTTGTGATGAATGCCTGGGGCCACTGTTATTAGCTAGGTGTGGTGCGTATTCGTCTAAAAGAGCTCTCAAACAATTTACATGCCGCGGAGTGTTCGAGTCCAGATTTCCATTGGGGAGCCTGTCGCAACTATAATAACCGTGGCCACGCGCACCAGGGGGCACTGTCTTTCCAAATGGTGTAGTGTCAAGCTTGCCTCTCAAACAATCAATGTGTGCTGGCGAACCATCAAATCCGGCTACAGTGCTGCAACCGTACATACCCAGTGCATCTGCATTGCTGATGCTCCCAAAGAATGGAAACATAAATGCTGTTAAAAATAATGCAATAAACATAAACTTTTTCATACGCCCTTTACCTCCAAAAGTTAGTATTAAATCACTAAAAAAAAACCTATACAAGCTTTGCAACATAGTTTTAATCGGTAGCTGAAAACTAGTT
>ENA-OREN01002527-OREN01002527.1-marine-metagenome-genome-assembly--contig:-NODE-2527-length-18435-cov-5.687221_pt1 | contig 18435 bp, 14 predicted proteins | sample MGYA00248624_ERZ508555 | MGnify/ENA primary metagenome ERZ508555 (study PRJEB26222, sample SAMN06267773) | marine metagenome | isolation source: Saanich Inlet, British Columbia, Canada | place...
CGCCGCGACAACAGGCCGCTGCTGAAACAAGGTGACCCGGAACAGATATTACGCCGGCTGATGGCCGAACGTGACCCGGTCTATGCCCAGGCGGACTTAACCGTGACTTCCGGCCAAGGCCCCCACGAGGACGTGGTGGAAGACATTGTCGAGGCATTGCAGCGCCATCTGGCGGGCGGCTCGACGGACGCCGATTTGAAGGATGGGGACTAGTGGCGAAGCTTGAGCAGCAGGTGGAGAACACCACGACAGTACGGGTCGAGTTGGCGGAACGCTCCTATGACATTGTTATTGGCGAGGGTCTTTTGGCCGGCGCCGGGCCTTACCTGACCCCCATATTGGCGCGGCAAAGGGTGGTGATCGTCAGCGACGAAACGGTGGCGGGGCTGCATCTGGCCGCATTGCAGGCCTCGTTGAACAAAGCGGGCATCGACAACGACGCCGTCATCATACCACCGGGGGAAGGCAGCAAGAATTTCGCGCAATTACAGTCCCTGCTGGACCGTTTAATAGAGCTGCGGGTCGAACGCCGCGATACGGTCCTGGCGCTTGGTGGCGGCGTGATCGGTGATCTGGCCGGTTTCGCCGCCGCCATATTGCGCCGCGGCATCGATTTCATACAATTGCCGACCACCCTGTTGTCGCAGGTTGACAGCTCCGTCGGGGGCAAGACCGCAATCAACGCGGCCCAGGGCAAAAACCTGATCGGTGCCTTCTATCAACCCCGCCTGGTCCTGGCCGATGTCGCCGCCCTGGCCAGCCTGCCGGCGCGGGAATTGCGCGCCGGCTATGGCGAGGTCGTCAAGTACGGCCTGATCAACGATTTCGCCTTCTTTGAATGGCTGGAAAAAAACGGTGCCGATTTGCTGGCCGGCTCGACGGACGCATTGCGCCATGCGGTGGCCGTGTCCTGCCGCTCGAAGGCGGCGATTGTCGCCCGGGACGAGCGCGAACACGGTGATAGAGCCTTGCTGAACCTGGGCCATACCTTTGCCCACGCATTGGAAGCGGAAGCCGGTTATGATGGCCGGGTGCTGCATGGCGAGGCGGTTTCGGTGGGACTGAATATGGCCTTTACCCTTTCGAGGCGCCTGGACCTGTGTCCCAGCCAGGACAGTGAACGGGTGCGGCGTCATCTGTCGGCCATGGGATTGCCCACCGAGGCCGGACAGCTCGGCCTGGACGGACTGACTGCGGAGATCATGCTGGCGCATATGCGGCAGGACAAAAAGGTTGCCGATGGCCAACTGACGTTTGTGCTGGCCCGGGGCATCGGGCGGTCATTCATTACCAAGGATGTGGACGAGGGCACGGTGCGGGAGATGCTGCAAGACGCGTTGCAGCCCGCCAAGGCCGGCTGATGGAAATTCGGCTGGCAAGAGGCCGGTTAGCAAGAGGTATTTGAAGGGTAACGACGCCATGGATGGCGAATTACTGTTTTCGATTTTGGGCGTGCTGGTGCTGTTGGTTCTGTCAGCATTCTTTTCCGGCACGGAAACGGCCCTGACAGCCGTCTCGCGTGCCCGCATGCACCAGTTGGAGCGCCGTGGCGTGCGCCATGCCAGCCGGGTCAACCGCCTGATCGCCAAGCCGGAGCGCCTGATCGGCGCCGTGCTGTTGGGCAATAACCTGGTCAACATTCTCGCCTCCGCCGTGGCGACATCAATCATGATCGCCCTGTTCGGCAAGGCGGGGGTGGCCTATGCCACGGCGATCATGACCGCCTTGGTCGTTATCTTTGCCGAAGTGCTGCCAAAAACCGTTGCCCTGAGCCGGCCGGACCGCACCGCCCTGGCGGCCGGCCCTATTATCGGACCTATTGTTTTCGTCCTGGGCCCCGCGGTGGATCTGGTGCAGACCATCGTCAGGGCGGTTCTTGGCCTGTTCGGCCTGCGCATGCGCCATCGGGAAACCGCCGCGGATGCTTCCGAGGAATTGCGCGGCGCCCTGGCGCTGCACGCCCGCGACGGCGCCATGGTGAAAAGCGACCGCGACATGCTGGATGCCATATTGGATCTGTCCGATGTGGAAGTTTCCGAGATCATGATCCACCGCAAGAACATGGTTATGCTGGACGCGGATCAGCCAGCCGCTGAAATCGCCGAGGCGCTGCTGGCGACGCCGTACAGCCGGGTGCCCCTGTGGCGGGGTGACGTGGACAATATCGTTGGTGTGCTACATGCCAAGGACCTGCTGCGTGCCATCAGTGACGCGCCGGCGGATACCGCCAGTTACAGCCATCTTGGTGTTGGCGGCGGTATATCTGTTGGCACGCCGGCCTTGCCGGACCTCTGGCGCGAGCCCTGGTTCGTGCCGGAGACCACCACCTTGATGGAACAGTTGAATGCGTTCCGGGCACGCCGGGAGCATTTCGCCTTGGTGGTCGACGAATACGGTGCCCTGATGGGCCTGGTCACCCTGGAAGACATCCTCGAGGAAATCGTCGGCGACATCAGCGACGAACACGACGTCACCCGCGCCAGCGCAGTTCGGCGCGAGGCCGGCGGCAGTTTCATGGTCGACGGCGTGGTCACGGTGCGGGACCTGAACCGTGATTTTGATTGGGATTTGCCCGAAGACGATGCCGCGACCATCGCCGGCTTGGTCATTCATCTGGCCCGTCACATTCCCGATATCGGCGAACGCTTTAGCCTTGATGGTTTCAATTTCGAGGTGATGCGCCGTTTACGCAACCAAGTCACCGCCGTACGGATTAGGCCGCCAAAGGCCAAGTCCTAAATTAGTTTCGGGCAATCGCGCGATAGAAATCGAGAATAAAGACCCGCAGTTCCGAGGTGAAGTTCGCGCTGCCCGGCTCGTCATCGGGCTCATTCGCATTACTGGCCTGGCTGGCGTATCTGGCGCTGTGGACCTCTGTACAGATTTGGTTCAAATTCTTCTCTGTCCGGGCACAGATTTCCGCCAAGGCATCCCACATTTCCGGTTCCAGTTTAATTGATGTGCGGCGGTCGGCAATACGGATATTGCGGCGGGTGCCGCCGATCCCTTCGCCATATCCATTACGGGCCTCTTGGGACATGGTTTCTTCCTCTAATTGATATAGTGCACAGCCAACATAACACTATAATGCGAATTTGTACGCAAAAAATCTATATTTTGTCTATGTATTTTTTAAAAAACAACTCTATATACGTATAAGTTGTATTCAGAGCGTAATTTTTGGTGAGCGGTGGGATTTATGCCAGGTTACGGGCTTCTTCCGGCGTCATCGCCCGTATGGATAGGGCATGAATTGTACCGGCCAATTCTTCTTGCAGGGCCTCGTTAACCAGACGCTGGCGGGCCAGGCGGCTCAAGCCGTGAAAAATTTCAGCCTCGATCGTGACCGCGAAATGGCTTTCGCCGCCCTCCCTGGCGCCCGCATGGCCGGCATGCTGGTGCGATTGATCCTCGACCTCCAACCGTGCCGGCACGAGAGCGGCCCGCAGCTTATTTTCAATCGTCGTTGCCATGGCCATTGTATGGTGTCCCTTCTAGAAACCGTCTTAAACCTTATTACCTGTGTCGAGAACTATTGAAAGCCACCCCTGAAGCCAGCATACTCCCATCGTGGCAAGAACCAAGAAAGACATACCGGTGTCGAAGACCCGGGTCGATGCGCCGTCCGGGAGTGCAGAGCGCATATGCGACTTTGCCCACTGCGGCGAGGCTGGCGAACATCGTGCGCCCAAATCCAAAACCAACCTGGATGAATTTTACTGGTTCTGCCTGGAACATGTGGCTGCCTATAACCGCAGCTGGGATTATTTTACCGGCATGGACCAGGATGAAATTGAAAGCTTCCGGAACGAGGCGGTGACAGGGCATCGTCCCACATGGAAGCTGGGAGAGCGCGGTTATAAAGCCTGGACGGAAGACCGGGTGCGTGATCCGCACGGTATTTTTGATGGCCCGGACGGTCGTCCGGGCGCCACAAAACCCAAGCTAAAACCGACCCGCGAACAGCGCCGCCACCTTGCCCAATTGGACTTGGATGAAACGGCGACCTTGCAAGACGTCAAAATGCGTTATAAGCAACTGGTAAAACGTTTTCACCCGGATGCGAATGGCGGCGACAAGCAAGCCGAGGAACGCTTCAAATCCATTAACGAGGCGTATAGCAATCTAAAGTCCGCGGGCCTGCCGCAAGGATAGGCCCAGGGCAGTTCACATAACGCGACAACGCCTAGTAACCACGCAAGCAACACGACAGGATTCTGTACCATGACGCTGACTGCTACCGCCGATGATACATCGGTCCACCCAATTGACCAGCCTGATATCAAGGTGAATGTGCGTGAAACATTCGGCCTCGACAGCGATATGGAAGTACCAGCTTTCTCCCAGAGCTCCGAACTGGTTCCGGACCTGGACGAAGCCTACCAGTTCGATCACGAAACCACGATGGCTATACTGGCCGGTTTTGGCCACAACCGCCGGGTCATGATCCAGGGCTATCACGGTACGGGCAAATCAACGCATATCGAACAGGTTGCCGCCCGCCTGAACTGGCCCTGCGTCCGGGTCAATCTGGACAGCCATATCAGCCGTATCGATCTACTGGGCAAGGATGCGATTGTTCTGCGCGACGGCAAACAGGTGACTGAATTCCGCGAAGGTATTCTGCCCTGGGCCCTACAGCATCCCTGCGCCCTGGTATTTGACGAATATGACGCCGGCCGTCCGGACGTGATGTTCGTGATCCAGCGGATCTTGGAAGTTGACGGCAAGATGACCTTGCTGGATCAGAACAAGGTGATCCGGCCGCATGACAGCTTCCGTCTGTTCGCCACCACCAACACGGTGGGTCTGGGCGATACCACGGGGCTGTATCACGGTACGCAACAGATCAACCAGGGCCAGATGGACCGGTGGAGCATTGTCACCACCCTGAACTATCTGCCCCATGATGATGAAGTCGGCATTATCACCGCCAAGGTCCCGGACTGGGCCGACGAGCAAGGCCAGAAATACATCAACTCCATGGTCTCGGTCGCCGACCTGACGCGCTCCGGCTTCATGAACGGTGATATTTCCACCGTGATGTCGCCGCGTACGGTGATTACCTGGGCCGATAATTCCCGCATCTTCGACGATGTGGCGTTTGCCTTCCGGGTCAGCTTCCTCAACCGTTGCGACGAGATGGAGCGTCCGGTGGTGGCGGAATATTATCAGCGCTGTTTCGGCCACGAACTGCCGGAATCCGCCGCCAACATCCAACTGGCCTAACCCAATGGCGGCGATGAAGCCGGAAAACCCGGTCGAACCGTTCAAACGCGCGGTGACGGCTGCTGTCCGCGCCATCGCGCGCGATAGCGAGCTGACGGTCAACTTCGGTGCCGAGGGTGCCGCCACGGGCGCCGGGCGCAACCGCCTGCCCACGCCCAGCCGGGAATTGGGTGGCGAGGAAGTCGCCCATGTCCGCGGCAGCGGCGACGCCCTTGCCCTGTGGCACCGCCACCACGACAATCGTCTGCACGCTCTGAACCAGCCCAAGGGCGCAACCGCCCGCGCTGTGTTCGAGTCGGCGGAACAGGCACGTGTCGAATCCCTGGGCGCCAAGCGTATGATGGGTGTCTCCGATAATCTGGACGCCATGCTGGAAGAGCGCTGCCGGGCGCGGGGCTATGCCTCGGTCAATGATCCGGGCGAGGCGTTGCTGCCCGAAGTGGTCGGCCTGTTGGTACGGGAAAAATTGACCGGCAAGCCACCGCCGCCCGCCGCCAAGCCCATGGTCGAGCATATCCGGCCTTGGGTCGAGGAAAAAGCCGGCAAGGAATTGTCTGATCTGACCGGCGAAATCACCGATCAGAACGCCTTTGCCAAGTTGACCCGGAAACTGATTGCCGATCTGGATCTGGGCGAGGAAGACGGCACGGAATCCGACGACATGGATGACCAGGCCGAAAACGACGAAGAGGAAATGGCCGACGGCGAGGGCGAGGGCGAAGGCGGCGAGGGTGCCGCTGACGACGGCGGCGACCCGGACGGCTCCGACAGTCAGGACGGCTCGGCCGACGGTGATGCGGAAGCGGATTCCGAGATGGAGGCTGAAGACGCCGACGCCATGTCGGGCAGCGAGGAACCGGGGCGCGGGCGGCGGCAATGGCGGCCCGGCGACATGATGCCGGACAATCCCAACGAGCCGCCTTATCGTTTCTTCACGGAAGAATTCGACGAAATCATCGACGCCACCGAACTGTGTGATGCCGAAGAGCTGGGCCGTCTGCGGGCCTATCTGGACCAGCAGCTCTCGAACATGCAAGGCGTCGTCGGCCGTCTGGCCAACCGTCTGCAGCGGCGCCTGTTGGCGAAGCAGAACCGCAGTTGGGAGTTCGATCTGGAAGAAGGCATGCTGGATGCGGGCAAGCTGTCCCGCGTGGTAACCAATCCGCTGCTGCCGTTGTCTTTCAAGATGGAGCGGGACATGGATTTCCGCGACACGGTGGTGACGCTGTTGATCGATAATTCCGGTTCCATGCGCGGCCGGCCCATTACGGTCGCCGCCATGTGTGCCGATATCCTGGCCCGCACGCTGGAGCGGTGTAACGTCAAGGTGGAGATCCTGGGCTTTACCACCAGGGCCTGGAAAGGCGGGCAGAGCCGGGAAAAATGGCTGCGCGAGGGCAAGCCAGCCTCGCCGGGACGGCTGAATGATTTGCGCCACATCATCTATAAATCAGCCGATGCGCCTTGGCGGCGGGCTCGTCGCGGGCTGGGCCTGATGATGCGCGAGGGCCTGTTGAAAGAGAACATCGATGGCGAAGCGCTGATCTGGGCCCATAACCGCCTGGTCTACCGGCCCGAGCAGCGCCGCATTCTGATGGTGATCTCGGACGGCGCCCCGGTGGACGATTCAACCCTGTCCGTGAATGCCGGCAACTATCTGGAAAAACATCTGCGCAGCGCCATCGCCTGGATTGAAAACCAGTCCCCCGTGGAATTGGTCGCCATCGGCATCGGCCATGACGTCACCCGCTATTACCAGCGCGCGGTCACCATCGTGGACGCCGAACAATTGGGCGGCGTCATGATGGACAAGCTGGCCGAACTGTTCGACGAAGAGGCGGAAAAAGGCGCGCGTGGCGCGGGCGCATCCACAAGCCGCAGGGTGGCCTGAGCCGGCATGGCGGGCTGACAATATTGGACCTTGGGGGAATGATCGCGCCAAAGCATACCGCCATCGCCGCCGCCTTGCTGGGCGCGCTGTCGATCGGCTTGTCGGGCTGCGTTCTGCCGGGCTTGGCCCAGACCAGGACGGGCCCGCTGGTAATCAGGGCGGAGCAAATATACCTCAACCCCGAACAGCGCAAACAGACCCGCGCCGGCGTGTTGGAGTTTCAGGCCGGCCTTGCCCTAAGCAGCGACGCCGGCAACTTCGGCGGTCTGTCGGGCCTGAGCCTGTCGGCGGACGGCAGGCAGCTGACGGCGGTATCCGATCAGGGCGATCTGTTTCAGGCCCGCTTGGTGCTGGACAAGACGGGCACCTTGCAGGCGCTGGCCGAACCGCGTCTGCATCGCCTGCGCAGCGTCAAGGGCGCCTACATATCTCGCCGCGCGGACAAGCTGGATCAGGACGCCGAAGCGGTGGAGCGGCTGTCGGACGGCAGTTATCTGATCAGTTTTGAAATTCGCCATCGGGTGCTGCGCTATGAAAATCTAGTGGCTAAACCGTCCCTGTTCGCGGTCCCGCCCGGCATCAAGAAAGCGCCCCGCAATGGCGGCCTCGAGGCCATGACCCCCCTGCCCGATGGCCGCATCCTGGTGCTGAGCGAGAAGTTCCGCCGCAATAAGGGTGGCAAGAAAGAGGGAGACGGCGACTATATCGGCTGGCTGCTGGCGGCGGACGGCAAAAGCCTGGGCCAGGTTTATTGGCCCGCACAGGGCATATTCCGCCCCACGGATCTGGCAGCCATGCCCAATGGTGATGTCCTCTTGTTGCAGCGGCGCTATACGGTCGCCGGCGGCCCCGGCATGCGGCTGTCCCATATTCGGGCGAAAAATATAACAGCCGGCGCCCGCCTGATGGACGTTGAACTGGCGCGCATGACGCCGCCCCTATCGGTGGACAATTTTGAAGGCTTGGCGGTGCGTCCCAACCCAAAGGGCGGCTGGACCGTCTATATGCTGTCGGACGACAACTTCAACCCGCTGCAACGGACCTTGCTGTTGCAGTTTCATCTTCCCGAAGAAAAAGACTCTTAGGCGTTCGGCGTGGGCGTTTGACGCCTTAGGCCGCGGCGGTCGCCTCGGCGGCGGGCGCGGCTTTTGCGACCGCACGCTTCAGGCGGCGCGCCTTGAGGGACAGCTGGCTATCCTTGGCATCGGTCAGATACGCGTCCAGGCCGCCCTTTTTTTCCACCGTACGTAAAGCGGAAACACAGATCTTCAAACGCACCGCGCGGCCCAGCACATCCGAGTGCAGCGCCATTTCCTGCACATTCGGCAGGAACCGCCGCCGTGTCTTGTTATGAGCATGTGAGACGTTATTGCCCGTCAACACGCCTTTACCGGTAAGTTCGCAACGCCGCGCCATGATATCTTCGTCCTAATAGATCCGGCGGCGGAAGTACCGGCGGAGCGGCGTTTTTTAGGCAAATAGTAGGCCTACGTCAAGCATGTTGACGGCGCCGGCGAGATAAAACATGCAATCAAGTCGCTAGCAGTCGTTTCACGGAATTTCCGGCCATTTGCCGAACCATAGTCCGAACTAAGCTTCAATTTCCAAGACTTCAGAATTGAAATTCTCGCAACAAATAAAACATTCTTGCGCCAAAACGTTGACTTATTGAAGAAAAGCAAATTAACCTTTTGCAATGCTGATAGAGTCGCAATTTAATCTATCAAGGCATTGGAGCAATGAAATCAACCCATTGCGAGATTAGCGGCTCCGCCATTGCCTGTGAAATTTTGATCTAGTAGAGATTTATGTATGCGTGCAACGCGTTTCCATTGAACCGATAACTCGACTGATTCAATCACGTTGGAGGGGAAAATGACCTTAAGACGAACTATTGCAATTGTTGCATCCATGACCATCCTGAGCTTGACCGCATGCGTAACTGGGGACAACGATACGCAATCGGAGACGACACTCCTGGCCCCTGCCACCAAGATGATGGTGGCGGGATACCCCTTGGCCTCGGTTATGGGTGATGTTGCCAAGCTTCGCGGTGCGCTTAATTCGATCCGCGGGAAAGGATTCAAACCTCTGGACCCGCCACAAACCATGAAGGCCTTGGTCGAAGCCGTAGCCAACGAAAACGGCAGCGGCACCGGTTTGCCGCCGATGAAAGGGCTTGCTGGGGTGTACGGCACTGCATTCGTTGCCGCGTCAGCGAAAACATACGTGCAAGGGACCGGCCTGTATGATCCAAACACAACCGTCGACGTTCAGATTTCCGGCAACATTACAAGCTTGGTATATAATGCCAACCCAGCGACTGTTATCCTTGAAGTGGAAACGGTTGTCACTCAATTGGTCAATGGCATGCCGCAAGGATCAGCGGACAATTGGTATTGGAAAATAAGACTAAATAGAAATGTTCCCGCTTATAAGGAGATCAGAAAAGATCCTGACTATTGGAACTTATTTAAAGATCAGGACATCGTTTTCCCCCCTGCCATGAAAGACGCCATTAACGCGAAAAATATTGAATGGAAGATGTGGGCTAAAGGACCTAGCGCCATCACGATCATGGAACTCAAAAAAAATGGGGCCAATGTAGTCGGACCACTGAAGACTATTCAGCCAAACGACTGCGTTGATCTCTTGTCACAGAATCAGCCATTCGTTGGCATGAATAAGGATAGCCTGGGAACTTTCTGCCTGGGACGGTGCGATCATCCGCTGATCGTCAATACGGGGCTGTAACACTACTCTTGCCGCATCCCCAGCGCGGCCAGCAACTCCGTTGTGTTAGCTGTTTCCTGGACGATTAAGGCAGAGTCAAAGCGGCGGTGTATATCTTCGACGAAGGTCCGCGCCGCCGCAGCGTCGCCATTCTGCCGCGCCGCGGCGGCGGCACTCAGGGCCGCGCGCAATTCAAGCGCGCGCGCGCCCTGCCCTCGGGCCAGATCCATGGCGCGGGTAAAATAGTCAAGGCCGTCACCGGAATCCGACTGGCGCAACAGTTCGCCGTGAATCCGAAGCGCCTCGGCCTCGAAAAAGCACACGTCCGTCGTGTTGCCAGGGCCGAATGCTTCGTTCAACGCATCGATGCCCTTTTCAGGCAGCCCGGCAAGACCATACAATTCCGCCAACATGGTCTGAACATAAGGCCCGATCTGTTTGGCCCCGGTGCCTTCATAAATTTCAAAGCCACGCCGAAGCACATCGATACCTTCGCTTGGATTGCCAAGCACTCCAAGCGCCCAACCCCGCATGATGCCGGCCCAGCCCCGCCAGTATGGATAGTCATGTTCCGTCGCATTGGCGATCGCCGCCTCGGCATGCACAAGCACGGCTTCAGGCTGCCGGCGGAACTGGTGCAACGAGGCGGCCAAGCTTTGCGCGTAGGTCAAACTGAAAGGATGATCGAGATCTATCGCCAATTCCAGGGCCGCGTCACAGCTATTGCCGGCTTCCTCTGGATCGCCGAGAAACCAATTGGCCCAAGCGGCGCCGCTAAGACCGACGACCGCAGGGTCGGTACCATAGACAAATGCCAGGGCATGGTGGCGCACCCGCTCGTACATCGCGTTCGCCCGTTGCAGATTTTCAAGCGCGGCGCCAAAATCGCCCATGAACAGCGCACACATGCCCGCCGCGCGAAAGGCTTCAAGACACATTCCCGTGTCATCCTGCTCCAGCGCCATCACCTCCAATCTGTCCACCAGCCGACGCGTATCCTTGACCTTGCCATTGAGGAAAAAAACATTGGCCAGGCCACGCAGCGCGATGAACAGCTTCCGCACATCATCACCGCTAACACTGAGTTCCTGGGCCCGTTCGTAATTCTCCGCCACCTTTGGCGCCGACCAGCCCTCCGCCGTCAGCAACGAGGCGCCCAGGGCAATACGTAGCGAGAACTCCATCTCGTCCTTCGACGCGGCTGGCGGCAATTGTTCAAGTTGCGCCAGACCGGCTTCCAGATGCGCGACGGCCTCCACATGGGCCGACCGCTCACCGGCCCGCTGGCCCGCGCGCAACCAATATTCCACCGCCCTGTCAGGCAGCGCGGCCAACGAAAAATGATGCGCCACTGTCTCCGGCCCGGTCTCGACCCAGTCGGGAAAATCCTGCAGCAGGACATCGGCCAGACGGGCATGAACATCGCGCCGCCTGCTGCGTAGCAGGGAATCGTAGGCGACATCCTGAATAAGGGCATGGCGAAACGTATAGGTTGCTTCCGCCGCGGCGCCATGGCGGATAACCACGCCGGAGGCAACCAGGGCATCAAGTATACGGGTCGCCGTATCAAGCGGCAATTTGGCGACTTTCGCGATCAAACCCAGCGGAAATGATCTGCCGATCACCGCCCCAATCCGGGCCAGGTCCTTTGCCTCACCCAAGCGGTCAAGCCTGGCCGTCAGGGAGGCATGCAGAGTGTTGGGAATTTCACCATCCCCACCGGCGCTTCCGCCGTCGGTGGCGATGACCGTCCGGGTCAATTCCTCAAGATACAGCGGCACGCCGTCCGCCCGGTCGACGATGCGGCCGATCACGTCTTCCGACAGATCCGGCCCGGCGACGGCGGCGACGATTTGGCTGCACTGTTCCCGGTTCAGCCGGTCCAGGGTCAACGAAGATTGATGGCGATGGCCGGCCCAGGGGAAATCGAACTCCGGCCGGCAGGTCACCAAAATGAACACCGCCGCCCCTGCTATGCGCGGCACCAGCGCCTCAAGGAAGGCCGCGGTCGAGGGATCAATCCAGTGGGTATCCTCAAGTATGAAGAGTATCGGGCGTATACGTGCAAGAGAAAGAGTCTGGCTGACCAATGCCTCGATGGTCAGCTCGCGGCGTTTCTGCGGCGCCAGATCCAAGGCGCCGTAACGTGCCTCCGCCGGGATCGACAATAGAGCGGCAAACAATGGCGTCGTTGCGTCTACCTCTCCCACGGACGAGCGCAGCAATGCCTCCAGCTTATCCAGTTTATCATCGTTATCATCGCCAAGAACTAAGCCGGCCGCGCGTTCTAGGCGTTGGATAATCGGATGAAAGGCGCTGTTGGCGTGCAGCGGCGAACATTGAAAGCGCAAGCGGAAATGACGCTGCTCTTGAACCGCACCGCACAAGGCCTCGACCAGACGCGACTTGCCAATACCGGCCTCGCCCGAAAGCAATAACATCCGTCCCCTGTCATCGATTGCGCTCTGCCAGCTTTCCAATAGCCGCGACATCTCTTCCTCGCGCCCGATCATACGCGTCAACGCGGCGTCATGGGCAGCTTCGAACCGGCTGTCCACGGCCGTTTCCCCCGTGATACGCCAAGCGCGCACCGCGGCATCGAAGCCTTTCAGATCATGGCCGCCAAGGTCCGCCGCCTCGAATGTTCGGCCAATCAGCTGGCGCGTCGCCTCACCCACGACAACATGTCCCGGTTCAGCCAATTGCTGCAGCCGCGCTGCCAAATTGGGCGTCTCGCCGATTACCGCTTCGACGTCACGGCCGCTTTCACCTACCAGGTCACCAACGACCACCTGGCCCGTGGCGATGCCGGCGCGGGCCGATAAGGCCGCATGCGCGCCAACCGCCAGATCGCCCACGCCGCGTACGGCGGCCAGGCCCGCGTGCACGGCCCGCTCCGCCTGATCCTCATGGGCCTGGGGCCAGCCGAAATAGGCCAGCACACCATCGCCAAGGTATTTCGCCACATGCCCGCCAAAGCGGGTCACCGCACCGGCCACCACGTCCTGATAGCGCCCCATGACGTCACGTAGATCTTCCGGATCCAGCCGCCGCGACAGCTCGGTCGAGCCCACCAGATCGCAGAATAATACAGTGAGTTGGCGGCGTTCTGCCTCGACCGCTCTTTGCGGTACGGCGGCACCGCCCTCCGCCCCGACCGGATCAAATTCCGGTCCGGTGTCAGGCGTGGGCCTCAACCGCTCAATTGCGAGAAGTAATTTCCTGCGGTCGCCGACCTTGGCAATGCCAAGATCCTTGAGGTCTTCGTTGGTCAGATGCGGTAGCAGATCCAGATCAACCGCATTCTCAACAAACGCATCGACGTACTGGCCAAGACCGGCTGCCTGCAACCAACTTCCGATATCGTCCGCCACGGCGTCCCATCCCCTTTGCAGCCGTATTATAGCCCATTATGGAAATTTTCGCAGCGCCGAAGATACGGTCAACCCTGCAGCTATCCGCAGGTAATTTCACGTCGTCCGCTGCAAAAATGCCGCCAAAATTTCCCGCGCCGCCGCCGAGGGGGTGCGGCGGCCGGCTTCCACATCCGCTTCCAGATCCTTGATCAACGGCGCCAGGGCCTTGTCCGCTTTCAGTTCGGCCATCAGATCGTCCTGAATTTCTTCCCACAGCCAGCGCATGGCTTGGGCGGCTCGGCTGGCCGGGCCGCCGCCGTTTGCTACCAGAACCGCTTGCAGCCGCTGCAGGGCCTGCCAGATCTCGGCCAGACCCTGACCCTGCAGGGCCGAGGCCAATAATACCTCTACCGTCCAGCCTGGCGTTTTCGGCCGGATCAGATTAAGGGCGTTGCGGTAATCCGCCGCCGCATGGTTGGCGGCAGCGACAAAAGCGCCATCGGCCTTGTTCACCACCAACAGATCCGCCAGCTCCATGATGCCGCGCTTGATACCCTGCAATTCATCGCCGCCCCCCGGCGCCACCAACAGCAGGAACATGTCCACCATATCGGCGACCGCATATTCCGACTGCCCCACGCCGACGGTTTCAACGATCGTTACCTCGTAGCCGGCGGCTTCCACCAACGCCATGGCCTCGCGGGTACGCCGGGCCACGCCGCCCAGGGAACGTCCCGCCGGCGAGGGCCGGATAAAGGCGTTGGGATTGCGGGATAAATCCTCCATTCGGGTTTTGTCGCCCAGGATCGAGCCGCCGGTACGCGATGAAGACGGATCCACCGCCAAAACCGCGAGGCGCAGGCCCAGGGATGTAAGGTGGCCGCCGAATGCTTCGATAAAGGTCGACTTGCCGACCCCCGGCGCGCCGGTAATGCCAATACGGATGGACGGCTTGGTGCTGCTGGGCAGGGCCGCTAACAGTGCCTCGGCCTGGCGGCGGTGATCGGGGCGGGTGGATTCCACCAATGTGATGGCGCGCGCCAAGGTACGGCGGTCGCCGGCGGCGACGGCGGCGGCCATTGCCGTGATATCAGGATCTTTGGTCATTTCGCTCATCACTCCGGGCGCACCATAGCCAAGAGTCCTAGACCGGTCCACGCCTAGGCCGCAAAAGGCCCAACAACCGCCGCAGATTGCGCCGCAGGGCGACACTGGGTTCGGCGCACAACAGCAACTCCCGCCGGGCCTTGGCCAGGGCGGAGGCATCGACGGGAAACAGCGTGGCATAGTCCCTTACCGCGCGTTCGAACTCGGCCCCCGCCGGCGCGCGCTTCAGGGCCCGGGGCACGGCCTGGGTATCGGCGCCGAGACGGTCCAGGATCGCCAGAAAGGCCCGCACGGGTTTTCCCACCCGGCCCGCTTGCAGGCGGTCCTCGAACTCGCGCCAATCCACCGCCCCGCCCTCTTGGCGCAACAGCAGGGCGGCATCGATCAGGGACTTGGCGGTGGACGGCCCGAACAGATCACGGGCCGCGTGGCTGGCGGTCAACAACAGCATGTGGGTGCTGCAGGGGATCAGGATCTGGCCATCGCCGGCGGCAATCGCGCGGGCGGCGGCGAAGACATCGCGGCTGGAAAGGCCCAGATGCAGGGGCCAGGCGTCGGGATGGATATGCAGATCCACGTTCGAGGCGCCATCGGCGCCGGTCAGGGGCAGCATGGAGGCATCGGAAATATGGCCCCAAGGCCCGCGTGGCTCCGCTTGATAAAAATCCAAGCCGGCGCTCCGGTATAATGCCACCAGACGGTCTTGGTCAGCGGCTGCAACCAGTAAATCCGCATCAGACATGGTACGCAGATCGACGTTTGAATACAGCAGATGCGTCGCCGCCAAGCCTTTTAGACAGACCACCTTGATGCCATGGGCGGCGGCGTGTTGGGCCCAATGCAAACCGTCCGCGCGGCGAAACCGGTTCAATAGACGGCTTTGCGTGACCGCGCTGTCCGCCAGGGTCAAGCCGCTATCATAGAGCAGATGCCGCGCCAGGGCGGGACCGATCAGGCCGTCCAGCCGCGCCAGCAGATCAGGCGCCATTGCCGGCGGATCAACCTGATCGCCGATTTGACGTTCGGCCAGCAACAAGGGCCAAGGCCCAGAAGCCGTCATGGAAGCCGTCATGGAAGCCGTTGCGGAACCCGTCACGGTATCCGTCATGACGCGGGTTGGCGCGAACTGTGACGCAGCGCACAAATAAGGCACAAAATACCGTGTTTCATGGCTCCGGGACGATGCCCCCGTTGGCAATTTGTTAACGTCTTGGTAAGAGACTGCACCATTGGCGTCGTTTTTGCATTAAATTCCAAGGCTTGTGCAATTTGATGCAACCATGGGCGGCGCCAACGGCGATTATTGACAACGGTGGCTGGGAAGACCACATATGAGGCCCTGGCGTGGACCACCTTGCCCGGTTCGCGGAAAACCCAGGAAGAGTTGTGAATGGCGCGGCGGGGTCACCCCTGCCACACCATCATGGGAGTAGTGAATGACGGTGCTTTTTCATGGTTTGCGAACCTCGGTTTTGGCCGGACTGGCTTGCGCCGTGATACTTGGCGGTCATGGCGCTGCCAAGGCGGCCGACGTAAACACCGAGTCCACGCAGGTTTCCGCCGAAGCCGCCTTGCAAGGCGCGATCAGCGGCAGCGAGGCGGGTCTTCGGACGCTACAACTCTATCTGTCAGGCGCCAGCGGCCGTTCGAAAGAAATGGAAGAACGGGCCAATGGCCTGATCAAGGCGCTGGCGGCATCCGAGATCGCCAGTGACACCGATGCCTTGCAGGAGGCCATCGCCTCAATCTCACAGGCGGCCCGCCAATCGCTTTTCGCCACGCCCATCGCCAAGGTCAAGGTAGTTGAAAATTTTCGTCTGTCGCCGAACTCTATCGGCTTTGACTTTGGCCCGCCCGATTCGTCCATTATGCCGCACTTTCAACACGTCACGGCCAAGGATAAACGCCTGGGCGGCGCCGACCGCCGCGCCCTGCGCCGCCCCTCGCCCGACCAGTTGCTCTCTGACGGCGTGGTTAACGTGGAAAAGTTCTCTACCGGCGTTCCCAACGGCAAATACCGCGTCGTCCTGATGACCGATAACCTGGGCATTGGCAGCAAGTTTGATCACCCCCTCGGTAAAAAGATCAACGTCAACGGCAACGAGATGAATATCGCCCAGAATAAACCCGCCAGCTGGCTGAACGAAGGTAGCCTGACGAACCAAGGCGCCAGGGTAGGCTCCGGCTCGGACAAAGAGGGCGACGGGATAATCGTTGACGGCCCGCCTTCGGTGGGCATGGCGCATGAGATTGTTGCATCCGTGCGCGGCGTATTGCCGTCCAAGTCCCGCGACCTGGATATCAGGGATGAGGTTTATTCGAACGAGAAAATCAATACCGGCCCCGGCAGTGCGGCGCGTTTGATTTTCCGTGACAATACGATTCTTTCCCTTGGCGCGAATTCCTCGGTGACCTTGGACAAATTTATTTTTGACCCCAAGGGCAGCAAGTCACAGGTTACCCTGTCGCTGACCAAGGGTGTGATGCGGTTCGTCTCGGGTGATTTAGCAAAGGACCGCTATTCGATTCGCACCCCGGTGGCCACAATGGGTATCAGGGGCACCATTTTGGAGATTACCGTGGCCGCCAATGGGGCGACCACGACCACCGTTATCGAGGGCGCCGCGGTCGTCAGTTCGGCAGGTACCACCAGACGCGTTAATTCCGGCTTCACCACGAGGGTTCGGCGGGGCAGGCCGCCAACGCCGCCAAAGGCCAATCCGCCACGGCCGGTGCGGCAAAAGGCCTTGCGCACGGCGCTTGGCCCCGATCCCAGCGCCGTCGCCGCTGCCGCCGCGGTCAGTGCAGCAGTGGACAAGGGCAAGGCACCGCCGGAAGACCCCGTCGAGAAACCCACGGGTAAAGCCGGTGGGAGCAACAGTGTTGGCGGCATGGTCATTGTCGAGGTTGAAGTTGTCGATGGCAAATTGGTCATTGAATTTGATAAACTGGCGTCGCTTTCTACCTATTTGACCGCGATCATCATTGAGCCCGTGGATGAACCAAGTAATTTTGATCTTCAAGGTGAGGTGGAGGAGCATTATCAGCGCGACCAAGAGAGCCTGGTTTCCAGCAATGCCAAGATTGAAGAACAGATTGGCGCCCTTCTTTCCGAAATCGCCACGGCGGCCGGACCGCAGCAGCTCGCCGAGGCCCTGGGCATCGATACAACTGCGGTGGAATTGGATACGACAACCTCTCCCAACTGATAACGTTGATACCGATAGCCTTGGCACGCTATCTTTCGCGCGCAATGACCGTCACCGGCTCGGTGTTTGGCAGTGGACCGGCGCGCGGATTGGCCTTTGGGCAACGGTGTCAACGCCGGAGTAACTTTAGACCAGCATGGCGGAGTAACTTTAGACCTCCTTGGTTGATGCGAGGCGCGGCGTTTCGGGTTGTCCCGGCAGTCCATAGGAGGGACCCGCGCTGCTTCGTGTAGCGCCTTGCGTTACGCGGAGCGGAGCAGCGTGGGAGGTCCCTGTGGACCCGCCGGGTCAACCATGATCTCGGCGGTTATTCAGGCGTTTTTGGGGATTTCCGCCGTTTTCGGCTTTGGTTGAGGCGATAGCTTTCGCCGTTCATTTCCAGAATATGGACATGGTGGGTGAGACGGTCCAGCAAGGCCCCGGTCAGACGTTCCGAGCCGAATATCTCGGTCCATTCATCGAATGGCAGGTTGGAAGTCACCATGATCGAGCCGCGCTCGTAACGCTGGCTGAAGACCTCGAATAAAAGTTCGGCGCCGGTTTTTGAGAGCGGCACGAAGCCAAGCTCGTCGATGATCAGCAGCTTGTATTTCGCCAACTGCTTCTGCAGACGTAGCAGGCGCTTCTCATCCCTGGCCTCTATCAACTCATGCACCAGGGCGGCGGCCGTGATGAAGCCCACGGAGAGCCCCTTTTGGCAGGCCGCCAGACCGATGCCGAGGGCAATATGGGTCTTGCCGGTGCCCGAGTTACCGAGCGCGATAACGTTGTCATTGCGATCGATGTATTCACTGCGAGCCAGTTCCAGAACCAGCATCTTGTTGAGCGAGGGAATAGCCTTGAAGTCGAAGCTGTCGAGGCTCTTGACGGCGGGGAACTTGGCCTGCCTGATCCGCCGTTCGATCATCCG
>ENA-OREN01002528-OREN01002528.1-marine-metagenome-genome-assembly--contig:-NODE-2528-length-18433-cov-3.500000_pt1 | contig 18433 bp, 11 predicted proteins | sample MGYA00248624_ERZ508555 | MGnify/ENA primary metagenome ERZ508555 (study PRJEB26222, sample SAMN06267773) | marine metagenome | isolation source: Saanich Inlet, British Columbia, Canada | place...
CCTCCAACTGCGTGGGCGAGTTTAACTCAAGGTCGGGATACAACCCGGCCAGCCCCGGTTGGATGTAGTCGACCAACAACTCGTCAAGCAGCCGGCGGTTCAACCGCACGCGAGCCTGTCTCCAGCGGATGTAGCGACCATTCTCCTCAACACGCCTCGGTTCCTCTTTGCCAAGCGCGACAAATTGCTCGTGCAAGGCAAGAGTCGTGCCGGAAAACTCGCCGCCAGCGAACGCCGCGTCATCCCAAATCGGGTCGCCGTCGATGATCGCGTTGAAGTCGTCGGCTAACACCTCGCGGAGGGCAGCATCGGAGGGAGGCTCGATGCAGGCTCCCCTGCCCTCGTCGGAAAGTTTGTCGAGGAGGAAGCGGGCCAACTCGTCGTCCTGAACCGCGAGGTGCTTGGCCAAGGCGCTTGGTTTCAAAATCTGTTCCGGCGCAAAATAAGAACCGCTCGTTCGCCGGTCGATCTCCCAATCCGCCCCCATGCCAACCATCCACTTGTCGATCGAGGTGGCCAAGCCGGAAAGGATGTTGGTGCCGAGCAGCATGTTTTTTGCGCCGGAGGCGAACGGGATGTAAGTCGGGTCGGCCGGGTTCCAGTCGATCTGTTTACTCCGCTCGTAGTGGGCGCGGACGGTGTCGAGGTACGTGCTGTCGGCGAGGGCGTTTTGCGTGATGAGCGCCACGTCGCGGCGGTCGAAGTCGGGGTCGCGCCGCTTGGCCGGTTCGGTGAAGCTCTCGGCAAAAATCATGTACGTCGGGTTGAAGCGGCCGGGGTCGGTGCCGCCGAAGAGGATGGCGTTCTCCGACATCTCCGGGTAGATCGGCTGGCCGTCCGACTCGGTGAACGGCGGCGTGAACATGTCGTGCCCGTACCAAAAACCGAACAGATGCCCGCGCTGCTCATTCTTGCCCCAGTGCGACAAAACCGACCACGCCGGCAGCAGCGCCATCACCATCAGGACTATCATCGGCGACAACGATCGGCCCCTATCGTTGCCCCGCGCATCGCGATGAACCAAAAACAACGCCGCAAGAAACACCACGAGGCAGAACGCAAACGCGCGTGTCCAATGGTTGAGAAAAAACTGCGTGTCCGCCAACTCGGTGGACCAGGCAACCATCGCAAACGCGGCGGCCACGACCAGCCCAAGGCCAAGCGCGACACGAACCCGAAAATACCGCTTGGCCACCAGTGCACAAAATAGCGTCAATCCAAAACCGATCCACATTGCAAGCAGCACATGCGATGCAGCGAAGAAAACACGTGTCATGTCCCGTCCATGCTTGTCCGGTGTCGGGTTGAGGAGGATCATCAGCAACCCAGCCAGACAAATATAAATTGCAAAGGAGCCGATCATCCAGCCGCGCTCGCGATTTTTCATCTTCAACAGCAACGCAAACGGCAGGATCGCCAGCAGCATGAACACGCCAAACTCGTCCGCCGCACCCTCGACGTACATCTTCGCTTGGCCAAGGAACTGAAAAAAATCGGTCGTCGGGTTGGTCTGCTGATACTGGCCCCGGGTGAAGGCGTGCATGAAGCCAAGCCACGTCCTCGGGTAACCCCAGTTGAGCGGTGGATTGGTCATTGAGGACAGCGGCATAAAGAGGTAAAACGCCGCTCCCCCCGCGTAGGCCAAGCTGCTCCAGATAATTTTCAGGCTTTCGCGAAGCTCGAGCACCGGGTTGAAGCCACTGCGTCCGGCGTCCTGTGTCAGCGTCACGAACCACAACAACCCGGCGATGGCGATGAAGCTCACGCCGAGCATGTGAAAAATCACCTGCATCGGCGTGTTGCCGCTGAACAACTCGGTCGAACCGGTCGCCATCGCCACCAGCACTGCAAGGTAAACCAGCGCGTTGACGGTGAACAAATTTCGGCCCAGTCGAGGATGCGCAAACAGGATCACCGTCTCGATTCCCATCGCCGCAACGATCAGCGTTTGGTGGTTGCACAGGCAGATGCCGAACCAAAAAAACGTCCAGTACAAATACCGCATTCGGGCCGTGTCCTGCGTCCAGCGATACAGACAGCACAGCACGCCCATCAGCGAGAGCACACTCAACGTGTACACCTCCACGATCACCGCTTGGCTCCACATGAACCCACTGAAGCCGAGCATCAGTCCCGCCACACAGCCGCCCACCAGCGTGATGCGCTTGGCCAAGCGCTCGTCCAGACTGCCGAGCCACTCCATCCCCTCGATGATTCGCGCCGAGGCGCGGCACGTCAGCAGCGCCAGCAGGCCGCTCGACACCGCCGCCGCGAACGCCGACGAGAGCGCCACCCGAAACGCGATGTTCGAGATCGGCACCAGCTTCGTGAACAGCCACGTGTAAAGCGTCCACACCGGGTAGCCGGGCGGATGCGGCACGCCGGCGTACATCGAGCCGACCGCCAGTTCGCCGCAATCCTCCAGCGACAAGTCCGGCGAGATCGTCAGGCAATAGCCGAGCAGCGTCACCAGCGTCGTGATGCCGAACGCCAGCCAATCCACCGGCCGAAAAAACGACTCGCCGGCGGCAAGCGCCTTGTCCGTCTTGAGCCAAGCCGGCATCGGGTCAGACGAAACCGGCACGGCGACAACCGGCTTGGGACGCCGTTGGCGTTGCACTCGTTCTTTCTTGTTTTGTCCCATCAGAAATGCACCGCAGCGCGAAGACCGGCAAGCTAACACCCTACCACGCCGAAAATCCACCCCAGAATCCGCTTACGCGCCATTGCCTGTTGCCACCCGGACCGGATTCGCGGCACACTCTCCGCCGATGGTGCTGCCACACAAAATCGCAACTCTGCTTTATTGCTTCGACGCCGACGGCCGATTGCTGCTGCTCGAGCGCACGCAGGAGCCCAATCTCGGCAAATGGAGCCCGCCCGGCGGCAAGGTGCACACCGACCGCGGCGAGTCGCCGTACGCCTGCGCCTGCCGCGAGGCCAACGAGGAAATGGAACTCACCCTCAAGCCAAGCGAACTCCACCTCACCGGCCTTGTCAGCGAAGACGGCTATGAGGGCAGCACGCACTGGTACATTTTTTTGTTCGAAGTTTTGCCGCGCTTGGCCAAGCTGCCGCCGCCCTGCCGCGAGGGCCGGTTCGGGTTTTTTGACAACACCGAAATGGCCGGACTCGACGTGCCGCGCACCGACCGCGAGAAACTTTGGCCGCTGTTCCAGCAGCATCGCGGTGGTTTTTTCTCCGGGCACTGCCGTTGCCTGGAGGGCGACGCCTTCGAGTGGACAACCGAGGAATCGTGCCATGACTGACGAGCCAATCATCGACCTCAGCAGCGACGACTATTTTATGGGCGAAGCCCTGCGCCAAGCGATGCGCGCTTGGGAAGCCGAGGAAGTGCCGATCGGCGCAGTGATCGTCCACAAAGGCCGCATCATCGCCCGGGCATTCAACCAAGTGGAACTGCTAAAAGACGCCACCGCTCACGCCGAAATGCTCGCCCTCACCGCCGCCGAAGAAGCGATCGGTAATTGGCGACTCACCGGCTGCACGCTTTACGCCACAAAAGAACCGTGCCCAATGTGCGCCGGGGCAGTCGTTCATTGCCGACTCGACCGCGTGGTGTTCGGCGCGCCCGATCCCAAAGGCGGAGCCGCCGGTGGTGCGATGAATCTGCTGCAACACGAAGGGCTCAACCACCATTGCACCATCACCGCCGGTGTCGGCGAGCAGCAATGCGCCACCGTCCTGCGCGAGTTCTTCGCCGAGCAGCGCGCCAAAAAAGCCGCCGCGAGAAACTAGTGCAAAAGGTGGAAGGATGATGGTCGAAGGCGGAATCATACTCCGCTTGGCCAAGCGCTTGGTTTTTCCGCGGACTCAATATGCTCGGCTCAATTAACGGCTGGCTGGCTTAAACCCAGACATCGTTTTCCGCGGTCAACTCGCCTCCGGCATTCCCGGTGTTGACAACACCCTTCGCCTCCACAAGCATCAGTTTGCACTCCTCCCGGGCGACCGGCCGGTGTTCGACGCCCCTAGGCACGACAAACATTTCCCCAGATTTCAGGCGGACTGTTCCGTGCCTGAACTCGATGTCCAACGCACCGTTGACGACGAGGAACGCCTCATCGGTGTCAGCATGGGAATGCCACACGAACTCCCCCTGAACTTTCACCAGCTTGAACAGGGTATCGTTCATCTCGGCAACGACCCGGGGCGACCAATGTTCGCTAAAACGGGAAAACTTCTCATCAAGATTCAACGCCTCGTAATTCATTGACCTTCGGCTTTCAATTCCTCGCCCGTCTTGCCACCGTGTTCGCGGAGGAAGGCGGCGAGTCCATTTTGTTCCCTCATGTAGGCCAAGTCGAGCGGGGTAAAGCCGCCGCCCTTCATCCTTGAGTTCACGTCCGCGCCATTTGCAATGAGCCACTCGACGGCCAGCGCATGCCCTTGATCCACCGCCTGATGCAACGGGATCCAGCCGCGCACATCCCTCGCGTTGGCATCGGCACCGTGGGCAAGAAGCAGTTCGATCACCTCGGCGTGCCCTCGGAAAGACGCCGCATGCAAAGGAGTGTTACCCGACCTGGTCTGCGTGTTCGCATCCACACCCGCATCCAGGTGTCGCCTCAACTCAATGATGCTTCCGTCAAAAGCGGCCTTGTGGATCAACATCGCGGTTGTCGTCCCACATCCGGCCAGCAGCATAGCTGCAATTGTTGTTATGATGAGTTTCATAAGCCTGAAGTGCGTTAAAAATTAGCAGACCACCTGTAACCGTCCAGCTCCAATCAACCAACCAAACGGGAAACGTTTCTATTACAGGTGGGCTCTTCTGTTAATCGGCATGTTGCGTGCCTGTATGATGGTAATCATCAACCCCAGCAAAGTAGCCGCCAAACAAATCAGCAACTATTCCGATTCCATTATTTATTGTGCCTGAAAAGCAGAATCGTCAGTGAGACTGCCATCATCACCCCGATAAAAAGAATGGGAAGCGAAACCACGACGGAGGCTGTTTGCAATAATTCAAGCACGTCGTTTTGCTGTTCGTTTCCAGTCAGCCGACCGAGCGACAATAGAACAAGTGGCAACACTCCCAGTCCAATCGCCCAAACCACCCGATGCCAGCGGGCGGGATGCTCGCTAGGTTTAAGTTTTCTCGTGGCGGCGGCGGCCAAGGTGTAGGACGCAGAGTCGTACGTTGTCGCTGCAAAGGAAACACACAGTAAGAAAAAGAGCGGTAAAATCCATTTGCCCAGTGGCAGTGAGGTTATCACCTGAATCACGGCCGCATGCTTGCTCTGCTCAAAGGCCTCGATGATTTTTATTCCTTGTTCCTGCTCAAGGTATAGCGAGTAGCCGCCAAGAATCATGAAGCAGATGGTGCAGCCAAGCGTCCCAAAAAACAAAACCCCCAGGATCAATTGGCGCAATGTTCGGCCGCGTGAAATCTTGCAGATGAACATTCCCACAAATGGCCCAAGGGACAGCCACCATGCCCAATAAAAAACTGTCCACTTTTCGGTGAACACTTTGTTTTGTGCCGGATAACCCACACCACTCATTTCCGGCAAATGGGTCATCATGAAAAGCAGACTATCAAGACCTTGCCTCGCAATGTATTTCGCCGGACCCCAGGCAACAATCATCCCCATGAGCATGAATATCAGAACGATATTTATATTCGACAACTGCTTGATGCCCCGCTCCAAACCGACGTAGACACTCAGCGCGATTATTGCCACCACCAAGGCAACAGCGCCAAGGGTGAGTCCGAACGATTGTTCCACGCCGAAAAACGCACCAAACGATTCGGTGATCAACGGTGTGGTCAGACCGATGCCTGTTGTTGCCGAGCCCAGAAGGCCAACCATGAACAGAATATCAATGACTCTACCAGGTACTTTCCGGGTGCTGCCAAGCAAAACCGGTCGACACGCAGAAGAAAGGTTCAATGATGATTCATTTCGAACATGATACGCGTAACCAAGACAGACCGACGGCAGGCAATAGAGTGACCAACCGATGATACCCCAGTGAAACATTCCGTATGAGGTTGACCACTTCAACGCTTCCTCCGAGCGTGGTTCCATCTCAAAGGGAGGGTTCTTATAGTACTCAACCCACTCAATCGTACCCCAGTAAAGTATCGCAGTGCCAATACCAGTCGAAAACAACATGGCTATCCAGCTTAATGTTGAATGTTCAGGGCGCTCATTTGATGGTCCAAGCGTGATGGGTCCGAATGGTCCAAGTGCAACGAGCAGCAGAAAAAACATTACGCCGATGCCGAACCAGATGTAGAGCAAACCGGTTTTGCCCGTAATAAAAGAGAATGTCCTTATGATTACCTCTTGGCTGGCCTGTGGGGCTAGAAGCAACAATAGCGTGACAACGGCAATCACAATTCCCGTTGTAGTAAAAATAAACCAATCAATCTTAGGCTCTTCAGGTTCCATGAATGTGCTGCCAGTTTAACTTCAAAACCGGCCCAGGGTCTTGATGTAAGCAAACCGTAAAAAGTGGAGCCACATACTCACAACGTCAGAGCCTCAAGATTCCGAAACAGTTCGAGTCTTTCAGGATTGGCGATGGCCTCTTTGTTTTTCACAACGGGATTATTAAGCGGGATATAAATCTATTACTTAAGCGCCTCATACACAGCCTTCCGAAACTCGGTCTGGGTCTTGCCATTGTAGGGATAAAGTCGGGCCATGAAGACGGCATAAAGTTTGTTCTTGGGATCGATCCAAAAATGAGTGGTATGGTATCCACCCCAGCCAAAAATGCCGTTGGGCGAATTTTGCCCCTCTTTTTTTGTGTCTTCCAAGAAGTAAAATCCGAGCCCAAAGGCATAACCTTTGCGGGCATCTCCATAGCCGGGTATACCCTCCAGTTGATCGCTTAGCATTAGGTCGAGTGTCTTGGGCAATATGATCTTTTTGCCGTTGGGCGCCTTCCCGCGATCGACCAGCATCTGGCAGAAACGTCCATAGTCCCCAAGCGTCGAAACGAGTCCTTCACCTCCAAGAAAGAGGGAGCTTTTGGGGGCATAATAAAGCTCATCCTCGGCCGGTGTTCCGGGGCGAAACTTGCCTTTGAGTTTCACAAACAATGGTTGAAAGCGGCCACGGTCCTTCTCTGTAAGATAAAAACGGGTGTGCTTCATGCCAAGCGGCTTGAAGATTTCCTTCTCTAAAAACTTGTCGAACGATTGACCGGACAGAATCTCGATTGCCCGCCCCATCACGGCGGTGCTAAGCCCATAGGTATGCTTTTTACCGGGCTGATGGTCGATGGGCTTGACCTCCAGCAGATCGATCAACTCCACCAGGCTGTCGAGTTCCATGACCTCTTTCCAAGTGCCCTGCTGATCGAATGAACCATCGTAACCGGCAATACCGGAGGAGTGCCGTAGCAGATCACGATAGGTAATTTGTTTTTTCAACGGCTCGGTTTTGCCACCTCCAGCCTTGACGCTCAATTTCGCCAACTGTGGAATAATCCTTGAAACAGGGTCGTCCAGTTTGAATGCGCCTCGCTCATGAAGAATCATTGCAGCCACGCTGGTGATCGGCTTGGACATTGACCAAATGGGGAACACGGTTTTTTCCGTGATCGGCCGATCACCGGGAAACTCTGAAGCGGCCGCACGATGGTAAACCACTTTGCCATCAATGGCCACAAGCGCAATGTTGGAAAGGCACACTTCATCGGCAATGAATTTTTTTTGCAGTTTATGGATGGCATTCAGCTTGGCGGGATCAAAGCCAAGCTTAGTGGGATCTTGAACGGCACAGAATGTTCCCTGTCCCAGTTCTACGCCGACGCCGTTGAGGCCAAATACCGACAAGCAAAACAGGAAATAACACCCAAGTTTCATATTGTGTGCCGGCAAATTATCTCCTGACAGCCAGACAAACAAAACAAATCGCAACTCCTGCTTGGCTAAGCGGCAAATTAATCCCTAAGATTTCGGTCGAAAGCGCGTCGTGTTACTGTTGGGTCACGGACGATGAGATTACTGGGTACTTTTTTGGCGTTGGGGGCCGGGCTGGTGTTCGCGCAGGCGCAACCGGCCAATCGCGAGGCGCTGTGGAAACAGGTCGCTGCCGCGGAGAAAAAGGGGCTGCCCAAGACGGCGGCGGCCAAGCTGCAACTGATTTACGACTCGGCACTGCGGGACGGCCGGCACGCCGAGGCGATCAAGGCTCTGGCCAAGCGCATCACACACGAAGGCGCGGTGCAGGGCAACAAGCCGGAGGAAAAAATCACCCGCCTACAGGCCGAACTCGAGAAAATTCCCGCCGAGGCCAGATCTCTGCTGCAGACCATTCTTGGCCACTGGTACTGGCAATACTTCCGCGCGAACCGCTATCGCTTCCTGCAACGAACTGCCACCGCACAGCCGCTCGGCGACGATTTCACGACGTGGGATCTTCCGAGGCTTTACCGAGAGATCGATCTGCACTTCACCAATGCCCTCGCCGATGGACGGCTCAAGACAATCCCCACCACCGACTTTGGCGACCTGCTGACCAAGCCGACGCTGCCGGAGCATTACCGGCCGACGCTGTACGACTTCATCGCGCACGAGGCGCTTGGCTTTTACTCGTCCGGCGAGTTCGCGGAGGCTAAGCCGGAAGATGCGTTTGAAGTGAGAGCAAGCGACCCGCTGCTTGGCCCGCTGGACAAGTTTCTCGCATGGCAGCCGCAGACGACCGACACAGAGTCGCCCCAGTTCAAGGCCGTTCGGTTGTATCAGGACGTGCTGCGGTTTCACCTGGACGACGCCGACTCGTCGGCACTTATCGACGCCGACATCCTGCGGTTGCTGCACGGCAAACGCATCGCCACCGGTGACAGCGCGAACGATCGTTTCGTCGAGGCGATGCAGTCGCTGGTCGAGCGCGAACCGGGGCCACTCTCCGCTTGGGCGCGGTATCACTGGGCGCAGACGCTGCACGCCGACGGCGACTCCGTGGAGGCACGCCGCGTGGCGATCGCCGGGCGCGATTCGTTTCCCAAATCCCGGGGCGGAAACCATTGCCACAACCTCGTTGCGCAGATTGAGGCCAAGTCGATTTCTGTCGCCACCGAGTCGGTCTGGAACGCGCCGTGGCCGGAGCTTGCCGTCACGTACCGCAACATCACCAAGGCGCACTTCCGGCTCGTGCCAGCCGACTGGAATAAACTACGCGAAAAACAGTTTCACCTTTCGCGACTGGAGGATCGGCGGGCATTACTCAAGCGCGAGCCACTCAAGTCGTGGCGGCACGACCTGCCACCAACAGCCGACTACAAGCAACGCACGGGGCATTTCACCGTGCCCAGCGACGTGAAGCCGGGATTTTATTTTCTCATCTCCAGCGCGGAGGCCACGTTTTCCGAGAAGAACAATCGCACGAACTACTCGACCGTTTGGATCAGCGACTTGGGGTTAGTGATCCGGTCGCGGGCGAACCGGCTCGAGGGCTTTGTCGTCAAGGGCAACTCCGGCGAACCGATCGCCGGTGCTCAAGTGAACGCATGGCTGCGGGATAACCGAGGCAAATACGTGAAAAAAACGGACGCCACGGATGAGTCAGGGATGTTCAGTTTTCAAAAATCCAAAAACCAGTATTATGGATTTTTCCTCGTGCAACACAACGGGCGGCAGGTCGGGACGACCGGACGAAACAATTATTGGGGCGGCCAGATTAACGAATCCAAGCCCCGGGAATCGGTGATGTTTTTCACCGACCGCGCGATCTATCGGCCCGGCCAGACGGTTCAATTTAAGGGCATCGCCCTCGCGTGGAAACAAGCCAGGGACGATTACAAAGTCATCCCGGGCCGCAGCATGAAGGTCGTCTTGCGCGACCCGAATAACGAGGAAGTCGAGCGACTCGACGTGAAGACCAACGGCTACGGATCGTTCTCCGGCAGCTTCACCGCGCCCAGGAACCGGCTCACAGGCCACTACCGAATCGCGACCGCCAAGGCGCCGCATGGGCAGGGCAACTTCCGTGTGGAGGAATACAAGCGGCCCAAGTTCCTCGTCGAGTTGGGCAAGCCGGAGCAGTCGCCCAAGCTCGGCGAGACCGTCCAACTCAACGGCAAGGCGACCGACTACACCGGCGCGCCGATCGGCTCGGCCAAGGGCAAATTCAGCGTCACGCGGCAGGCGCGCTGGCCGGTCTGGTGGCGCTGGCATTACTGGCGCGGCGGCCCGATTCGCTCGCAGCAACGGCAGATCGCCCACGGGACGTTCGAGACCAAGTCTGACGGTTCGTTTGTCATCCTGTTCGACGCCATCCCGGACGCCGCCGTGCCGGAGGAGAGCGAGCCAACTTTCGTTTACCGCATCGCCGCCGACGTGACCGACGGCAGCGGCGAGACGCGCAGTGACACCACGAATGTGCCGGTCGCCTACACCACCCTGCAGGCGACGATGACGGCCCACGCGTGGCAGACGGCGGCCAAGCCGGTGGCGTTCAGCATCACGACCCAGTCACTCGCCGGCGTGTCGGAGTCGGCCAAGGGCATGTTGACCGTCCACGCGCTCGAGCAGCTGGAAACGGTCAAGCGCGCAAGTCAGATCCGCACAGCCAAGCCGGGGGTCGATGGCGCCAACCCGGAGACGTGGCCGCTTGGCCAAGCAGTCTCCACGCACGACGTCGAGACCGACGCCAAGGGCTTGGCCAAGGTCGAGGCGAAGCTGCCGGTCGGCGTATATCGCGCTGTGTTCGAGACTACGGATCGACTCGGCAAAACGGTCAAGGCGATCCACTCGCTGCAGGTGCTCGACCCGGCGGCCAAGCGCTTGGCCATTCGCCTGCCGCAGTTGGTGGCAGTCGAGCAAAACAGCCTCGAGCCGGGCGAGACATTTCGGCTACTTTGGGGAACCGGCTACGACGCGGGCCGCGCGTGCATCGAGGTCGAGCATCGCCACAAGATCACGCAACGATTCTGGACCGCGCCCGGCCGCACGCAGCGACTGCTCGAGGTGCCGGTGACCGGGGAAATGCGTGGCGGGTTTAGCGTTCACGTGACGCAGGTTCGCGAGAACCGGATGCTGCAACGTACGCATCATGTCACCGTGCCGTGGTCGAACATGAAGCTCAACGTGAAGTGGGAGCGCTTCGTCTCCAAGCTCCGCCCGGGACAGGCGGAAACTTGGACGGCGACGATCACCGGCCGCGATGCCGAGCACGTGGTCGCCGAAATGGTAGCTACGCTGTACGACGCCTCGCTCGACGCCTTCGCGCCACACCATTGGCAACGGCAGTTCGGCATCTACCGCCACGACTACTCGAGCACCCATTCCACTTTTGCCAACAACGGCCACAGCCTCGGCAGTCTACTAGGCAGTTGGGGGCGCAAAACAGTCAACATACCATCGTATCTCTACCGGGCATTCCCCGCCGAGATCACTCGGTGGTACTCCAATCGAATACGTGCCAGAGGTGGTCGATTGGGAATGGAAATGAATCGGAGTAATGCCTTCTTCAGCGCCCCTGGCAGCCCGGTTGCTGAAGGCGATTCTGCAATGGAGTCCGCTGTTCAAGTCCAAAAGAAAGCTTCTTTTAAGGCTCTTGAAGATGGTGCTGGAGCATTGGCAAAAGTGGATAATACCCCAGTTGGCATCCCAAAGCCTGATTCAACTGTTATGCCTATCCGCAAAAACCTCAACGAGACTGCCTTCTTTTTTCCGCACCTGATCTCAAGTGAAGCCGGCGAGGTGAAATTGAGCTTCACCATGCCTGAGGCGCTCACCAAGTGGAAACTGATGGCCTTTGCGCACGATGCCAACACCCGCTCCGGCTATCTGGACGGCAAGGCGGTGACGTCGCTCGACCTGATGGTGCGGCCGAACCCGCCACGGTTCCTCCGCGAAGGCGATGCGCTGGAGTTCACCACACGCGTCATCAACACCGGCGAAACCAAGCGCGTCGGCAGCGTGAAACTTAACCTGCAAAACGCCGAAACCGAGGCATCCGCCAACGCGCTGCTCGGCAACACGTCACCCGAACAGAAGTTTGCCATCCCCGCCGGCGAGTCGCGGAATTTTTCATGGCGACTCACCGTGCCGGACGGCGCACCGACGCTGGTGTACCAAGTGACTGCCTCGGCAGGCGACCAAGGGGATGGCGAGGAAAATTATCTGCCGGTGCTGCCGCGGCACATCCTCGTCACCGAGTCGCTGCCGCTGCCGATCCGCGACAAGGGCACAAGGAAATTTCGCTTCGACAAATTGATCGCGTCCGGCGAGTCGGACACACTGCGCCACCAGTCGCTTACTGTGCAAGTAGCGTCCAATCCCGCTTGGTACGCGGTGCTCGCCCTGCCCTATTTGATGGAGTACCCGCACGAGTGCACCGAGCAGACGTTCAACCGGCTTTACGCCAACACACTCGCGGCGCACATCGCCAAGTCCGATCCGCGCATCCGCCGCGTGTTCGATCTCTGGAAAGGCACCGACGCGCTCGACAGTCCGCTCGAGAAAAACGAGGAGCTCAAAAGCCTTCTGCTGCTCGAGACGCCGTGGGTGCGCGAGGCCAAGGACGAAAGCCAGGCGCGCCGCAACGTCGGTATTTTGTTCGACAAAAACCGGCTCGACTCCGAGACCAAGCGCCTGCTTGAGCAGCTTAGCCGCGCCCAAAACGCCGACGGCGGCTGGCCGTGGATGCCCGGCGGCCGCAGTAACGACTACATCACGCTTTACGTCACGACCGGCTTTGCGCGGCTGCGTCATCTCGGCGTCGAGGGCGTGCCGGTCGTCCAGGCGGTCAAGGCGCTTGGCCGGCTCGACGGCTGGATCAAGAAGCGCTACGACCGCATCGTCGAGAACAAGACGCTCGACGGCAACCATCTCAGTTCAACCGTCGCGCTCTACCTCTACTGCCGCAGTTTTTACCTGAAAGACCGACCCGTTGGCCAGGCACACAAAAAGGCATTCGACTATTTCGTCGGCCAGGCGAAAAAGCATTGGCTGAAGGTCGGCAGCCGGCAGTCACAGGCGCATGTCGCGATCGCGCTGCACCGACTGGGCGATAGGCAGGTGCCGGGCGATGTGATCAAGTCGATACTCGAGCACAGCGTGACCAACGAGGAGTTGGGGATGTTCTGGCGCGACACCGAGCATTCGTGGTGGTGGTACCGCGCGCCAATTGAGACGCAGGCAATGATGATCGAGGCGTTCAACGAGATCACCGGCGACAAGGACGCCGTTCGCGAGTGCCAAATCTGGCTCATCAAGCAAAAACAGACGCAGGCGTGGAAAACCACCAAAGCCACCGCCGACGCCGTGTACTCGATCCTGCTCGGCGGCGACAACCTGCTCGCCTCGACCCGACTCGTCGAGGTGTCGCTCGGCGGCGAGACTGTGAAGCCGGAGAAGGTCGAGGCCGGCACCGGGTTCTACCAGCACAAGTTCGGCCGCGGCGAGATCACGTCCGCGCTCGGCCAAGTGGAGTTGACCAAGCACGACCCCGGCGTCGCGTGGGGCAGCGTGCATTGGCAATACCACGAGGACATGGCCAAGGTGACGCCGCACGAGGCCACGCCACTGAGCTTGGCCAAGGAGATTTACGTCCGCGAAAACACGAAGTCCGGCCAAGTGCTCAAGCCAATCGGGAGCGACCTCGCGCCGGGCGACGAACTGGTCGTGCGGCTGGTGTTGCGAACCGACCGCGACATGGAATTCGTCCACATGAATGACCAGCGGGGCAGCGGCACGGAGCCGGTGAATGTGCTGTCCGGCTACCGTTATCGGGACGGCTTGGCCTACTACGAATCGACCCGCGACGCCTCAAGCCATTTCTTCATCGACTACCTGCCCAAGGGCACGTACGTGTTCGAGTATCCGGTGAAAGTATTCCATCGCGGCCGCTACCAATCCGGCATCGCGAATATCCAAAGCATGTACGCCCCGGAGTTCAACAGCCACAGCGCCAGCCAATGGCTGGAGGTGAAGTAGGGGTAAATAGAAACAGAAATGCCGCTTGACCAAGCGTTAGCGGATGCCGCTGCCGATCCGGTCGTCGGGGATGCTGACTTCTTCCTCCGGCGCCGGAGTGGCCGCCGGTTCGCCGCCGGAAAACAACAGGGCAATTCCAGCGATAATCGCAACCGCAGCAATGGCTATCCAAACTTTTTTCATCGCAAAACTCACCGGCAAACTACTCCTTTCCACTCAGTCTGCAAGCCACCTGTTGCATCCGCTCGCCGCTCCGCTTGGCCAAGCGGAGTTCGTTGCCAGGACTCCCAAACCAAGGTAGGGTCGCGCCGGAATGTTGACGCGAAACATCGACAAGGCCCGGGAGGCCTACCGGAAGCGGGATGTTGAGTCTCTCCGTAGCTCTCACGACGCGGGCCACGAACCCCACCGCGGCAACAGTGGCAAATACATCAAGAGCATAGTTTACGGCGGGCTCGACGGGATCATCACCACGTTCGCCGTCGTCGCGGGCGTGGCCGGTGCCGCGCTGCCGGTGGGGGTCGTCCTGATTTTGGGGTTTGCCAACCTGATCGCCGACGGCCTTGCGATGGCGTTCGGCGACTTTCTCAGCACCAAGGCGGAGGACGAGTTTTATCAGTCCGAACGCGACCGGGAGGAGTGGGAATTCGACAACCACCTCGACGGCGAAAAACGCGAGTTGGTGGAACTGTACATCGGCAAGGGGCTTGACGGGAAGGACGCCAAACAGATTGTCGTAATTCTGGCTAAGAATCGGGACACGATGGTGGACGTGATGATGGTCGAGGAGCTAGGCCTGTTCAAGTCCGACCAATCGCCGTTCGGCAACGCCTTGGCCACGTTCCTCTCGTTCGTGCTGTTCGGGTTCGTGCCGCTGCTCAGCTACGTGACCGGTTACCTCGGGAAATTCGGGAAAAATTTCGGGTTTCCGTGGGCCTGCGTCCTGACCGCCCTCACCCTGTTTGCCCTAGGTAGCCTCAAGGCCCGCTTCACCGGCCGCCCCTGGATAGGGTCGGGCCTGGAGATGCTGCTCGTCGGTGGGATCGCCGCCCTGGCTGCATTCGGGATCGGCCACCTGCTCCAAGGCTTGGCCGAATGAGACGCCGGCAATCTTGACGGTGAAAGTGCAGCAACCTACGTTTGGCCAAGCGGCAAGTAACCGCCCATGTGCTCCCGTAGCTCAGTTGGATAGAGCGGGTGTTTCCTAAACACTAGGTCAGAGGTTCGAATCCTCTCGGGAGTGCCATCATTTAATCTCCGTATTTAAAGGCTTTGCGTGAATTCCCACGCAGAGCTTTTTTTCTATCTTCTCACACTATTCAGATCTTGGTGCAAATTGGTGCCAACTTTCTGCGCTCTGTTGCACGCGCGACCCTTAAAAGTGCGCTTTTAATAACATAATATTTATAGCTAATCATATTATTAGTCACAAATTGTCTTGACTTTATTCCCTATATTTCAATTTTGAGAAAGGAGGGAGTGGCAGTCCAATCTTCCAAATTGATTCGCGCAACTTGCGCCAAGGGTCAGGTCTGAGCAGAAGCATGGCAAGTCGAGCTATGTTGTTGATGCTCTTGAAAACGGTTGGAGGGGTAAGCAGAGAGAATGGTTCCCGACAAAAGCGCTGGCGAAGAACAAAGCTGAGCAGATTGCAAGTGACTGTTGGAGTCTTGGTTTTCAATCAGCCGCGTTCAAAGAAAAGGATTATACTACTTTCAAAGCTTTGAGGAGCCTGATTGAGCAAACATGTAAAGAATTCAAATTACCAGAGTTGTCGTTGGAGTCACTGATTGAACTCTAGCCCGGGAGGGACGAAAGGTTAAAACAAAAGCTGCTCTGGAGAGTCATGTGCCTTCGGTACTTTTGGCAGCCAATTAGTATTACGAGGATAAGATTGCACCATATGGTGGCAAGGGCGGAAAAACGCTATCAAGGGACGGGAAGCGAGATGCCAAAAAGGCGAAAAACCACCTCACGGAAGCTTGGCCTTGGAAAACAGTAAACGCGGTGACACATCAGATGGTCGAGACTTACCTCAAAACGGCAAGGCGACTGGACGGCAAAGCATTAAGCCAGCAATCACGAAGAACTCGACTGACACAATTCAAAATGTTTTTCAAATGGTGCATGAGCCCCAAACGCAAATGGATCACTGAAAACCCTTGTGATGGTCTTTCTTTCACGGTTGAGCGAGGAGAAGTTCAAACATTAGGAAACGAAGATGTTGCACGATTACTCAACGCTGCTTGGAATGATACCGATACCAGTCGCCGTAGATTATGTGGCCGAGATTACGCTTTGCCCGGGATTTTGCTTTCGTTGTTTGCGGGGTTTAGACCTTGGTCTGAAGCCGCCAAGATGTATTGGGAGGATATTGACTGGAATTTAATTACCCCCAACGGATCGCTAACAATCAAAGTCCACAAATCTAAGACTAGATTCCATTATGCAGAGCTTCATCCAACCGGTATTGAGCGGTTGAAACTGTGTGCAAAGAAAAAAGGCCCGATTAAGACACATGAGAATGCACTGGAGAGAGTAAGAATGAAGGTCGGACTTGGGCCGGGGAATTGGGCTTCGGACGTCTTGAGACATACCTATGCCAGCAACTGGTATGCTACTCACCCTGAGAGAGGGTTGAACACACTAGAGCAGATTATGGGTACTTCAGTAGACATTCTCCGCAAGCATTACATAAAAGCTATTGCACCAAAAGAGGCTGAAGCATATTGGGAAATTCTACCTCCAGCGAACTTGATAAAAACTAAACACCTAGCCGCATAAATTTTATTTTTTCAATTTGGCCTGATTAGACAGGGAGCTTTCGGCGCGCTGCGATTGTTGTGAGTAGGAGGTGTTTCATTCGAAGTTATTCTTCTTCAATCTTTACCCTATAGAATGTGCTATCATTTAACTCTGCTTCCAGTTCGGTTCTTAATTCTTGTGGCCACTGATATTCTTTTGGTAGTGGCTCTGGTAGTTTCACCTTACTCCATTTCTTCATATCTTTTGATCCTTCAACTACCAGTTTTGGTGTTTTAAAAAATGGGGCGTAATCCAATGTGTCAAAATTCAACAGATTTGTTTCAGAATTAAAAACACCTATGATCTCGACCAAGTAACCAACCACACCTGCTTCAATTTCGTACTCATCTAATTCTGTATAATGCCCCATAAACATCATGTCAGTCTGACGCCATGTCATGTCACCCTTTTCTTCAAGCCAGATTTCGTTTGGTGTATCTGGCGACCCTATCCACGGTTGGGGGAATTTTTTTAAGGATTCATACCTCGTGTTTTCCCATCTAAATGGTTCGTTAAGATTTATAGCAATTTTAACTTTGCCATCTTCAATAGAGATACTGATTTCAGGAGTTGAACCGCCTTCGTCCGATTGAGCTAATAAAAGCGCAGGAGTTTGAATTGCTAGAAAGAACCCGATTTGTAGTAGTTTTAGTTTCACGTTTATTATTTATTATTCCACGAGAAAAAGCCGATAACTCAAAGAGAAAGAACCTATCACCTGATTGATAGATTTTGCAACTCTTTTTTGGCGCACTTAAGGTCGGCCACGCGTCCGCTTTTGGTGAGCTTGGCCTGTTTTTTTGTTCTCTACTGAAATTCGCCTATTTCCAAAGAAACAGGTGAATTTAGATTGAGAGATTGAGTTAACCCTTGAATTTCTTGGCCACGAGACAGGCGTCCTTGTAACAAACCCAATGTTTACAGTACTAAAATGAATTTCTGCATAAAGATTGTTTATGCAAATTCAATATTTCCTAAGGAAAAGACACGCCTAAAAACTGATGCTTTTGGCGCTATTGAGATGAATAGCATTTTAGTGACTTTTATTTGTTTTATCCAAATTTTAAAAAAAGCCAAACAAAGAGTCCGACCTTTGCTGGTGTGCTCTTTTAAGTGCTAATAATTGAAATATAAATTACTGAAAAATTATATTTTAGAACGGAAGAAAGCTGAACCTATATCAGTCTGCACCTCAAGGCTCCCAGTTGCTTCTATATCAGTCCATGGGCCAATAGGCGTTGGCGCAGTTTGCAGGTGCCCTTTAAATTTCATAATCAATATTCCAGAACCGCTGCGAATAGTTAACTCATATTTTAATTCAGCAGAAGTCGATTTGTTGTTTGCCTGTTTTGATAAATCCTTAATCAGTGTCTGTGGGCTGGATTTCAGTTCTCCAATAATTTGATTTTTCATCTTTTTCTTCACTTCCAGATTTTCGCCTTCATCCCATTCTTTCCCAAAGAGTTGATCTATTTCCAGTCCAACTTGAATCCAATCTGAAATATTATTCCAATCTATTGCAGCCATCATCTTTAAAAGAGGCTCAATTAATGCAAATGGTATTTCCGATATTAAACCCTCTCCGTTTACTATTATTGAACTCTCTCCCTTTTCGGCGTCCTCCCATTCTTCATCGTCGTCATCCTTGATGGTTCCCAGAAGCTCATCAATCTTTGCTTCTGCCTTGTCCTCACTAATCTCACC
>ENA-OREN01002530-OREN01002530.1-marine-metagenome-genome-assembly--contig:-NODE-2530-length-18431-cov-7.296611_pt1 | contig 18431 bp, 13 predicted proteins | sample MGYA00248624_ERZ508555 | MGnify/ENA primary metagenome ERZ508555 (study PRJEB26222, sample SAMN06267773) | marine metagenome | isolation source: Saanich Inlet, British Columbia, Canada | place...
CCTATTAAGGATAAAAATGATTTAGAAGGCCGTATCAATTCTATAATTTCTGAATTAATGCATTGTTATGATGGAGAAAAAAACTCTGTTGAAATCCAAAAATTGAAAGGGATAATTCGTGAATATGAGGAAGAACTGGTTTGGTCCAATTATGGTGTTCGTGTTCAGGATATATATCATCTTCGATTAGGATTTTATACGGGTGATATTTTTACAAAATCCCCCGAACGGAATCGAGATGTCTTGCCTATCCTGAAACAACTAAAGGAAATAAAGCCTACCGTTATTTCTTTAGCACTTGATCCGGAAGGGAGTGGGCCAGATACCCATTATAAAGTGTTACAAGCTATTGCTGACGCAGTTCGAATCTGGAATGATGAAACAGATTTATCTCATTTACGGATTTGGGGATATCGAAATGTATGGTATCGGTTTGATCTTGCTGAAGCGGACATCATTGTCCCAGTAACATTAAATTCAATGGCCATCATTCGATCTACTTTTATGAATTGTTATTTGAGTCAAAGAGATGCATCTTTTCCCAGTTATGAATTGGATGGCCCTTTTTGTGACCTCTCTCAAAAGATTTGGGTTGAACAGCACCAAGATCTGCAATTATTGTTAGGTAGAGATTTTTGGTATCAGAATAAGAATCCTCACCTTCGTGCCGTTCATGGTGCAGTTTATTTAAAGGAAATGGATGTGAAAACTTTTCTGACTGTTGCAAGAGAACTGGAAGAATCCATGGAAGGATTTCCTCTTTCTAAAAATTAAAATTATTCAATTATTTTTTCTTTTTCAGCCAGTTCGGCATCCTGAATATTTTTGGCCAAATGGAAGATATAATAAACTGATTTTTTTATATCATTTTCTGAGCAGGAAAAACAGGTCCCTTTTGCTGGCATGACACCTTCTTTACCATCCATGCCATTGAGAACACTTTCATATAATTGATCAAACCCTTTAGTCGCCAATTGCTCAAAATGTACTTTATCACGGACAGATGCAGCGCCCATATTCCCATACATATGGCAACGAAAACAGGTGGTGGCCCAAACGGATTCACCCACAATAATTTCTTCTTTAGTTAGGTTCTTATATTCTTCCGAATCGTAGATATTCACAGGAGATTTCCCATCGCATCCAATCACCAGGAGAATAATGAAAAAGAGAATTAAACGTTGCATGAGTTTCCTTATTTTTACTTATCCAATTCATCAATTTAATAAGACTATTTCACAATAAAGAAGCAATAGATAGACTTTGTAAAAATTGAGTTGATACATTTGTAACACTTGAGATAATTTTAAAAAATATTACCATTTTGGTGTTGGTCTGATTAGGTTTTTTCCTTCATTATGAAACCAAATCAACAACTTCATTGGGATAAAGAAGAAATTGCCAATATATTGACCCATGGTATCGGCGCCATTGCCAGCGCAGTGGGGTTGATATTTTTGGTATATTTTGCTAATGTAAAAGGCGGAATCTGGGAACAGGTAAGCTTTAGTATATTTGGCATTACAATGCTTATTGTATTTTTATCATCTACCATTTATCACACAATCCGAACGCCGAAATTGAAAGCAATATTTCAAACCATTGATCAATCTGCAATTTTTCTATTGATTGCAGGATCTTATGTCCCTTTTTGTCTTGTAAGCATGAGAGGTATTTGGGGATGGTCAATTTTATCTGTTGTGTGGGCTTTAGCCATCATCGGGGTCATTTTAAAATTTTATTATCAGAATCGAGTTGTAAAACCTTTTGTGATCCTGTATGTTGCAATGGGCTGGCTTTGTATGGTTGCTATAAAAGAAATGTTTGTAAAAATTCCTGAATTTTCTCTTTCGTTTATTTTCATTGGTGGTGTGTTTTACATGGTTGGTGTCATTTTCTATTTATGGGAAAGGCTTCCTTATAGCCATGCTATTTGGCATGTCTTCGTCTTAGGTGGTTGTGCTAGCCATTATGTGGCGGTTATTGATTTGGTTTTATGAAACAATTATTGATCGCTGTGATTTTCATCATGCCTTTATTTTCAGATATACCAAAGATTGGACAACTGGCACCAGATTTTTCATTGGAAGACCAGGATGGGAAATTGCATTCTCTCGGATATTACGAAGGGAAAAAATTAGTGGTTTACTTTTTCCCGAAGGCATTTACACCGGGCTGAACAAAACAAGCATGTGGATTCCGGGATGAATCTGATAATTTTAAAGAATTAGGTATTGTTGTCTTAGGGATTAGTTTTGATTCAAAAAATTCTCTAAAAGCATTTAAAGAGAAATATAGAATTCCTTTTAACTTTTTATCAGATAATAAAAAAAAAGTTGGAAAAAAGTATGGTGTAAGTCGATTCCTATTTGCTTCAAGGAAAACATTTCTTATTGATGAAAATGGGATCCTGATTCACATCATTGATGAAGTAAATTTGAATACGCATCCAATGGATATTATAAAAATATTTGAACAAGCTGAAACAGGAGTAAAATTGTGAATATATCTATCGAATATTGCAACATGTGAAACTATTTACCACGGGCTTCCAGTTTGGAAGTAGAATTAAAATCAAAATTTGAACATGTAAATATTGAATTGATTTCCAGTGGTGGAGGTGTTTTTGAAGTAACATTAGATAATAACCTAATTTTTTCAAAGAAAGCATTAGAACGATTTCCAGACGAAGGTGAAGTTGAAAAATTGATTCGGGAAAACTTGAACTAATTTGAAAATAAACCTAAATCATTCTGGTCAAGATTATACAATTGATTTGAATTCCGGAATTAATCTATCTATCCCAAATAGATTTGACGGGAATCACCCAATATTTTATGGTGCTACAGCACCATCGGTAAAACCTATCCACTCTGGAGAATTTATTGGCGATGTAAATCAGGGAGGAAGTTGTAATGTTAAGATTGCTTCACTGAATATTCATTGCACAGGAACTCATACGGAATGTGTGGGGCATATTGATGATTCAGGCAAAAAAATATCTGATATTTGTCCAATCGGATTTTTATTTGCCCAATTGATTACTGTTAATCCGGTTCATAAATCAGATACAAATGAATCTTATCATGTTGACTATGAAAATGAATTAGTTATTTCAGTTGAGTCATTCAAAGGTAAGTTAAAAGAAAACATAAATGCACTCGTTGTTCGAACAAATCCAAATGATCTGGATAAAGTAAATCGTAATTATGGTGATCATCCTGCTTCTTTTTTTACCCACGATTCCATTGATTATATTTTAGATAGTGGGATAAAACATTTGTTGGTTGATTTGCCATCCATAGATAAAGCTGACGATGGCGGCCAACTTGGAAATCATCACAGGTTTTTTAAACTAGGCAAAACAATTTCGGAATTACTTTATATCCCTGATTCAGTTCAGGACGGATTTGGATTTCTACAGATTCAGATTCCCAATTGGGGGCTGGATGCAGCACCAAGTCGTCCTATTTTTTATTCTGTTAAATTTTAATTTTTCACAGGGTAATTCTATTTTGTAAATTCTAATCAGTAAATAAATTATTTGAGGATTATTTTATTATGAGTGAACAAATTAAAAGTGTAATAACCTGTGATCTTGACGGAAAATTGGAAACCTTTAGCGAAGGTGCAGCAAGCCTTTTTGGATACAATCAGGAAGAAGTGGTCAATAAAATGAGAGTGAGCGACTTCAGCGATGGACAAGTTGTATTGGGTCATGTTGTGGGATGGCTGGCTGAAGCAGTGAAAAATGGCGAGTGGGAAGGGAATACGGTATTTCTCCACAAGGATGGCAGTGAATTGCCTTGCCGCATCAAGATTACACCTACAAAAGGAAAAGATGGTGAACATATTGGGTATTGCGGTGTAACCACACTATTAGATAATAAGACCGCGGACGAAGTCCGGCCAAAGATTAACCTGATGACCAAGATTTTTACTTGGCTGGTAATCATGCGCTTACCATTTTTAACTGCTACATTTATTCCAATCTTTGTTGGAGCAGCCGTAGCAAATCTTTCTGGATTTTCTGTAGACTGGGGATGGCTGGGTTTAACTTTATTGGGTGGATCTTTACTACACATTGGTACCAACACTGCCAACGATTATTTTGATCATACCAGTGGTACAGATGAAGCAAATTACAATTATATGGTGCCATTCTCTGGTGGGAGTCGCAGTATTCAAATGGGTCTTATTTCAGCCAAAGGGATGTTAACAGTAGCCATTGTATCCTTTGCATTGAGTGCAGTTGTAGGTATTCCGCTCATTCAAAAAGCGGGAATGTCGATCTTATGGTTGGGTCTGATTGGTTTCTTATCTGGCCTGTTTTACACAGCACCGCCCTTTCGGATTGCATCCAGGAAAGGATTGGGTGAATTACTTATTGGGCTCAATTTTGGTCCATTGATGGTAGCAGGCAGTGCACTTGTTCAAACTGGACAATTGTTACCAGAAGCGTTTTTGGCAGGTATCCCTATTGGTCTCCTGGTAGCCGCTATCGTGTATGTAAACGAATTTCCGGATCATGATGGAGATAAAGCGACGGGGAAGGATACCTTGATTGTCGTCTTTGGTCCAGAAAAAGCTAGGATCGGTTATGTATTATTAGTTGCAGGTGCTTTTATCAGTATTGTAGTCATGGCTTTGAATGGTACTTTTCCCATGTTGACTTTGATTGCACTTGTAGCATCTTATTTTGGTGTGAGAGCGATCCAAGTACTTTATAAATACTATGATGACCGTCTGCTGCAGCCTGCTAATGCAGGTACGATCAATATGCACTTTATTACAGGGGCTCTGTTTTGCATCGGAATCTGGTTGGGGACACCTGTATAATTCATACAATTTCTTTATCACATTTATAAAAAGCCCCTGATTTAGGGGCTTTTTATTTGGATTAAACTAAAAACTATTGTAATATACTTACGAGTAACTTACGAGTTATCTAAGAATTAACACAAAGGGTTAAAATGAAAAAGAAAATAAAAAAACAACCATCGATAACAGTTATTCGAGCCATTGCTCGATTGAATAACTATGCCAATCAGAAAACCGCTCAATCTATTGTTTGGGATGGGAAATCTATCACACACTATTTATCCGTTACCTCGTGATGAAACCATTGTCCCCAAAGCTAAAAAAATTCCTGGAATTTGTTCAGCGATTTACGCTGATCCATGGTCAATCTCCATCTTATGAAGAAATTATGGCCAGTCTGGGATTTGGTTCATTGGGGACAGTGAACTGGTATGTAAAGACCCTGGAAGATGAGGGTCATCTTTCTCGTATAAAAGGTCCCAACGGCAAGCGGGCACTCACCTTGATCCACAAGGAGTACGCCACACCTACAACTACAGCTCGTTTGCCGCTGTTGGGCCTTATTGCTGCAGGTGAGCCTATCGAAGCATTAGAAAACCCCGAAATGGTGGATGTTCCTCCGTCTTTATTACACCCTGATAATTATGTGCTGCAAGTGATAGGAGATTCCATGATTCAAGAGAATATCCATGATGGGGATTTTATCGTGGCGAAGAAGACGGCAACGGCTTACTCTGGCCAGATTGTGGTTGCACTCATCAATGGTGAAGCTACGTTGAAATGTTATGTGCCTAAATCAAACTGTGTTGAACTTCATCCAAGAAATCCAGATTTTCCGGTTATAAAGGTTAATCCTGAAGATGATTTTCATATTAATGGTGTGCTTCTTTATTCTTTCAGGAATTACCTTAATTAGTTAAACACAGAGACCACTAAGTTTACGAAGTATGCCTAACAACACATTTAATTCGATCCCTTCCAAAATAAATGCCATTGGCACCCGGATTGTGGATTCCGCAATAAAAGTTCATAAAGCTTTAGGGCCGGGTCTTTTAGAATCAGTATATGAAGAATGTATGGCTTATGAGTTGGGAAGGAGAAATTTATCTGTTGAAAGGCAAATGTCAGTCCCAATTCAATATGATAGTAATACGCTTAAAACACCACTTCAACTAGATTTATTGATTCATAAGTCTGTCATTGTTGAGTTGAAGTCTGTTGAAAAAATGAATCCAATATTTGAATCTCAACTGATGACTTATTTACGACTTTCTGGTTTACGATTAGGGTATTTAATCAATTTTAATGTACCGCTTGTGAAAAATGGGATTAAACGCATGGTCATGTGAGCCTTGGAGTTCTCCGTGTCCTTTGTGTTTAATAACAATCAAGATATTTTCCATATACGTCTTAAGGAATTAGAACTCCAGGCCGAACGGATCATGGATCCGACATTGAAGACACGCCCGGTTGCCATTATTTCCTCGCCCCACCCCAATGGCATAATTATATCTTTATCTCCAGAAGCTGCAGAAGAAGGACTATTTCATGGTATGAAAGTTTCCGTGGTTCGAAAAATGAGTCATGGTGTCCTACTTTTGCCTTACAATCAATCTCTCTATGCTCGGGTAAATCGTTATGTATACCAATCCGTATCGATGTTTACACCTACTGTGGAACCGGAAGGGTTTAATGGGTTCTATCTGGATATGAATGGCATGCGAGCCATACGAGGCCATGTTCAAAATACAGGACTTTCCATTATTCAGCGGATTCAGGAGCAGACCAGTCTTTCCGGGATGGTGGGAATCAGTGTGAATAAACTGGTGAGCCGAATCGTTACATCCGTTATTCCAGATACGATCCATGAAGTTCAAAGCGGGCAAGAAGCCCAATTTTTATCACCGCTGAAACCGCCGGTTCTCCCAACAGTAAAGGAAAAGCCTGTTCATCGTTTACTACGATTCTTATGTGTTGAGCAGGTAAGTCATATCCAATCTATGGCAGATAAGTCAAATGAGTTTAGAACTTTATTTGGTACGTATGCGGTGCAATTGTCTCGAGAGGCAAAAGGTGAAGATTCATCCATTGTAAGACCGCTCCAACTTCGAGATCATATTTTGGAACAGACTGTTTTACCTGAAGATACCAATGATGAAAATATACTCCATGCTGTAGTGAAGGGTTTGGCAGAACAGGTGGCATTCAAACTCCGGAAACGCCGACAGGTGGCAAATAAGGTCAGATTGGAACTCCACTACACCGATGGACACCAACGGGACAGAATGGGCCGAATAATTGGGATTGATGATATATCAGTGATTGCTGTGTGCCGGAAATTGTTTGATAAAGCCAATGGGCGTCGAAACCGCGTTAGGACTATCTTGATAGATGTTAGCGAATTTCGGCCTTATATAGATCAGACGAATCTGTTTATGACAAAAGAGAGCCGCAATATGGCTGTATCCAAAGCAGTGGATAAAGTTCGATTAAAACATGGTGTTCGGAGCCTTCAGACAGTGGATGTGTTTCAGGCATTGGGGAGAGTGTGAAATAATGTTCATTCATTTAAACACTCATTCCGTCTATTCGCCCATGCGAGGGTTGTTGTCGCTTTCGGATCTCATGAATTTATCTCAATCTCATGGTATGGATACATTGGCGCTGACTGATGTGAATGGGATGTGGGGATTCATCCGTTTTGTCCAGCATTGTAAGGATGCTGGAATTAGTCCAATTGCTGGAACCAATTTGATCACAGAAAATGACGATGTGATTCTTTTGGCGGAGAATCAATATGGCTACGAGAATATGTGCAGAGCCGTGTCTGCTGTTCATGACAATTCCAAACAGTCTATAACTGATATTTTGGAAAAACAATTGGCGGGACTTTTCGTTCTGTCTCACAAAGAATCAACATTAAAGAAATTAATTAATATTATACCATATACGCATTTATTCTTAGAGTTACGTCCAGGTAATCAAGAAAGTTGTATGCAAAAATTAGCCAAAAAATTGAAATTGGAAATGGTAGTTACGGGTGATGTCTATTTCAGATCACAAAGCGACCATGATGCTCATGTAACGCTCCGAGCTATTGAAAAGAATACAACGCTGAAGCAGTTGGATATAGCCGAATGCAAAACAAATCACCATTGGTTCCGTAGCGAAGCGGAGATGGTGAAATTATTCCCCAATAGCTTGGATGGATTGAATAATAGTCAGTATTTGGCAGATCGGTGTAAAACGGACTGGTCTTTCATTAATACGATTTTTCCGGGCTTATCGCTGAAAGAAACTCACATCTCCAATAAGAAATTAAAAGATAAGGTTTATGCTGGCGCCAAGATTCGATATGGTGAAGTAGATGAAATGATACGGCAGCGAATCGAATATGAATTGGATCTTATTACTCAAAAAGGGTTTGCGCCCTATTTTCTAATTGTTCAAGATATTGTGACACAAACCCGTGCCACCATCGGCCGTGGATCGGCGGCGGCATCTATCGTGAGTTATTGTCTCTTTATCACACAGGTGGATCCGTTGCGCTACACGCTCCAGTTTGAGCGATTTATTCACCCGGAACGAGAAGATATGCCGGATATTGATGTTGATTTCCCCTGGGATGAACGAGACGACATTTTGGATTACGTTTTCAAAAAATATGGCAACGAGCGGACAGCCATGGTTGCCAGTCAAGTTTTTTTGAAACCGAGATCTGCCATTCGGGAAGTGGGCAAAGTACATGGGCTTTCCAACGAAGAGATTAAGAGTATTACCAAGCGGATCGGCTGGTATGCATCTCGTCGAGATTTGGAGCATTGGATCCGGACAGATCCGCGCTTTGCCAATGTGGCTTTGGACGATACATTAATTCGTGTACTTCGGGAGAGTGAAAAGATAGTCGGTACATTCCGTTATCCATCGGTTCATCCCGGTGGTGTGGTGATTGTTCCAGATGAGATTCGGAAATACGTGCCGGTTTTGGTGGCACCAAAAGGGGTGCAAATCGTGGAATGGGAAAAGGACCAGGTGGAAGACTCGGGACTCTTGAAGATAGATCTTTTGGGAAACCGGAGCCTGGCGGTGGTTCGAGATACAATCCGCCAAGTAAACCTGAATTATGGCGAAGTGCTATCTCGCAGCAACTATGTGAATTATCATCAAATCCAACCTATAGGCGATGAAAAAACCGAAAAATTAATGAAGGCGGGGAAAACCATGGGCGTATTCTATATCGAGAGTCCAGCCACACGACAACTTCTGGCCAAAGCTGGTGTGGTGGATTTTGAGCATGTGGTAATCTATTCATCTATCATTCGTCCGGCAGCAAATCGGTTTACGAATATTATGCTGGCTCGGATTCATGGTGAAAAATGGGAATTGCTCCATCCTGATCTGGATTTTCTGGCAGAGAGCTATGGTATCATGGTGTACGAAGAGCAGGTGTCTATGGCGGCCATGACTCTGGCAGGATTGGGCTATGCGGAAGCGGAAGCACTCCGGAAAACCATGAGTAGGGATTCCATGCAGCATCTCACTCTTTCGTGGAAAAAGAAATTCATGGAAGGATCGCTTCGTCGAGGGTATTCGCCCAATATAATCAAGGATGTATGGGACATGATTGCTTCATTTGTAGGTTATTCATTCTGTAAACCCCATTCCGCATCTTATGCAATGTTGTCATTTACCTGTGCCTATCTCAAAGCTCATTTCACAGCTGAATTTCTGGCATCCGTTATTTCCAATCAAGGTGGATTCTACTCACCTTACGCTTATATGAGTGAAGCACGAAGATTTGGAATTCAAATTTTGCCACCGGACGTGAATCGGAGCCATAAAGCATGGCGAGGTCGAAAAGGTAAAATTCGCATGGGATTCATGAGTATTAAACGACTCCGACAAAAAGCCCTAGATATAATATTGGATGAACGAAAAGCAGGAGAGTTTGATTCATTGGATGACTTTTTATCCAGGGTGGATTTGGATCTTTCAGATGCCATGGCACTGACAAATGCGGGTTGTTTCAAAAGTTTAACACCGGAACTAACCCATCGAGAGTTGGCTTACCGTGTAGCGGGGTTCTATCTTCAAAATGGAGTGCGGGAACCACTTACAGCATCTCCTGTGAACACTAATTTAACGGCTGAAGATCAATACAGATTAGAGTTAGAGACTTTTGGTTATCCATTGTCACTTCATCCGTTGGAAAAATATCGCCCTATCTTGAGCCAGCGAATTAAATATGCGAAGGATATTCCATTGTTTGTGGGGCAGTCTATTTATTTGATTGGCGTGTATATCACGAGAAAAGAGACAACAACAGGTAATTCAGAACCTATGGAATTTTTGACCCTGGAAGACGAAACTGATATTTATGAATGTGTGCTATTCCCGGATGTATTTCTAGAATTTGGTGATATGCTCCATTGGGAAACATTGTTTATCATCCGGGGAATAGTGGAAGATTCTTTTGGCGTGTGTACAGTAACCATTGAAAAATTGGCCAGTCTTCAACAGTGGGTAAAAAATCTAAAAAGAGCATAAACTATCAGGTAGCTCCTTGATTTCAGATTGACTAAAACGGATTTCTGATAGTCCTTTAAGTTGAGTTATTAAAAAATACTCTTCTAATAAAAAAGGGGACATATGTCCCCTTTTTTATTAGATACTAATTACTACTTACTTGAGCAGAGTCATTTTTTTCGTTTGATTGAAATATACACCGGCATCAAGTTCATAAATATAAAGACCACTTGGTAGGTTGGTTCCATTTATATCTTTTCCATCCCAAGTTGCGGTATAGGTACCAGGCTTAGCATAGTTATTGTATACGCTAGCAACTTTTTCACCTAACAAATTATATATATTGATAGATACATCTGCACCCTGTGGTAAAGTAAAGGAAAAAGATGTTGTTGGGTTAAAAGGATTTGGATAGTTATCACTTAGTGAGAATCTCTTTGGTGTTAATCCATTATGATTCTCATCGATAGCTAGAGAAGGTGTATTCGTATCAAAGTCCCAAGCATCATATTTGTTTGGATTAATCGAACCCCAATAACTAGCAACCGAAGCATTAGTAATATCAATGTTCTCAATATGATTTAAACCATATCCGGATTCATTGTCACCACCCCCGATACCAAATTTGAATTCTTGACCAATTGTGGCTGTTGCTGGATGAGTAAATTGAACGGTATAGATTGAGTCTCCAGCAAGAACGTCACCAGCAGTGGTACCATCATCATGCATTGTATTTGCCGCTGTTCCTGCAAGAGTTGCGCCCCAGGTTACCCAGTCACCAGTAGCTGGACCATTCATTGATATGCCTAATGAAGCAATCTGATCAATAGTAGAGATATCTATATCACCCTGGATATCAGTCAGAGCATCACCATTTAAGATCTGGTAGTAAGCAGGACGAACATCAACCGAATATGTAACAGTTGTCTCTGTTCCGATAGCGGCTGTGTTTCTAAAAACAGGCATACGACGTTCATCTACATTGGAAGAAACATTATCTTCTAGTGTAAGGCTGCCACCATCGGTCGCGCCATTGAGTGCAGTAAAACGCCGCTCTGCAAGTGTTTGATCATCTCCTGTGTATGCAAAGTTGAAATAGATTTCTCTATATTGTACACCATTTTTAACTTTGTAGTACTGGTAGTATAGACCAAGAGCTGCATCAAAAGGCATGTTTGATATTGCTACACTGTACAGGTTTCCAATACTATTTGTTAGTGTGTCTTCCATGGCTATGGTTTGAGTACCACCATATCCATATTTAACTAGCAGGGTATCTCCTAACTCAAAACCATTACCAGCAACAGCATTAGCGACAGTTGTACTTAGCGTAAATTCTGCAAGTGTCCCTGTTGGCTCAAACTCTGGAGGTCCCTGGTTGTTCCAGAATACCCACTGGACCGTTGTGTCCGCTAAGCCTGCATCTACCATGAAAATTCTATTTTCATTACCAGCAACATATTCTCCATTTAAGTTCTCGCTATTATTCCAATCATTTCCAATTGCGAAACGATACATGTGTAAGCCAAGTGGATTGGGCGCATCAGCAATTTGATTATCATAAACAGTATCAACATAGCCTTGGGCAAGTTTAAGATGGTAGCTCCAATAATCACTTGTTGTGCTTTCCCTTGTAAGCTGGAAAGTACCAGGGCTCCACATATTATCCGCACCACCACTAGGGAAATGTCCAACCATTGAAAGAGTATGAGCAGCTGGATCAAAATCTGGGTTTTGTCCCATATTTAAACGGAAGAATATATCAACCGAGTCAGAAGGAGTATAAGATCCAGATCCGTCTGGTCCACTGCCTAAATAATCAAGGTCAATGGTCAAATCATCAGTACCTACAGTAAGAGTTCTATCACCACCTTGATAGTTTGCTCCTGGAATATCATTTTCCCAGTAATCGGATATTGTGCCATCTAAATTAAGTAACTGAGCTCCATATTTATAAGCATAGTCTCCAGCATCAAGTGCAATGGTTAGTGACCAATAGTCTCCACCATCACTTGTCATGTTTGTGCCTGGTCCCCATTGTGTTACAGTCCCTCTAAGGTCTACGCCAGATGTTGAGTCAACAACACCTTCAACAGTAGAACTATTGACTCTGAAAGTAACATTGGCACTAAATACAAGAGAATTAAGGGCAATTAATATAATCGCTAGCATTTTTTTCATGTTAAAGTTCCTTTTTTATTTTGTTTTTGTTTGTAACTAGAATTAGAGCAATGATTAGTCACTCCAAACAGAGTGACTAATTTATTAATAATAGGGTTAATAAGCAAATAATATTGCCTAATCACGTATTTAGTAGGATATTTTCTAAAACAGGAATGAAATTCCTATCGATGATATCGAGCCTAATATATTTCTATTTTGAAAAGAGTAATCAACTCTAACAGGAGACTTACCAATCGAAGTTTTAAGCCCAAACCCGGCTGAAATGTATTCATCATCAAAATCATTAAAGGTAGTAGAATGTCCTATTCTTAAAAAAAATATATCATACAATGTTAATTCAATCCCATTTGATAATATTTCAGCATCATCACTGGGTATAATAAAATCAGTAGTGAAAGTTGTGTTAGACTTTTGATTAATTTGAAATAATTTTGACATTCCTATCCTAAGGAAAAGAGGTAGTGGCCAATATTCTGTCTTAATTTTTGCAACGATAGTTTCGTTATTACCACCTGATTCTGGATCTAGGTCAATTTTTTGATATAGATCTTTCCCTTCAAGCATCATATTTAATCCAAAGTTTGATATACTAAATCCCATATTGAAGTTGTTTACATCTGAAGAAAATAATAGCCCGATGTCTGTTGCGATAGATGATGCTTTTTCGTTGTGTATCCTTTGTGTAATATATTTAAGGGTTCCGCCAATCGAAAAACTATTTGTCAAATTGAAAGAAAGAGTTGCTCCAGTGGCAAAATCATTTGCGGACCAGTAGGTCCCTGTCCCATCTTGATTTTCAAAATCTGTTATTTCTTCCTTGCCATAATCGAGATTTGTGATGTAACTGCCTAATGTAAGAGTATTGTTTATCTTATATGTTCCTGCAATAAATATTATTTTACTATCAAAGAACCAGTCTGTGTTATTTAGAGTGAAATGATTTTTTTCACTTCTTGATATTGATCCTGGGTTGTAAAAAATTGAAGATGCATCAGCTGTCATACTACTATAGGATCCACCTAGTGACATGGCCTTGGAGCCCATTGGGATGCCTAAAAAATTAGCTGCCGATGTGGCAACTTTATCCTGACAATAGATCATGGAGAAAGAATAAATTAGGATTACAATAACTCGGGTCATTTTATAATAGCAAGTTTACCTGACTGACTTTCAAATTGCTTTGACTCCATTACAAAATAGTAGACACCGTAGCTCACATCCAGATTTTCTTTTGATTTTAGGTTCCATTCAATTGAGCCATTAAAAATATTTCCAGAATGCTCTAAGCTTATTACATGCTGGCCTCTAGGGGTAAAGATTGAAATTTTTCCATCAGAAGGCACATTTGTAAAAATGACTCTTCTCTGACCTCTTCCGCTGGTTATGCCAGGCGCAAGATGCGCTTCGTATGCGTGTGCAGAAAAATAAGGATTAGGTACAACACGTATTTTTTTTGCGACACTTTCTTGAGTATTCTCAGGATTGATAATAGGGGCATAGGTTTTAAAACTATAGGTGTCTCCTTTTCTATATGGTTTTTTATTGAAAATAATAAGAGAGTCATTATTGCCAAAATCTAGAACAGTACTATCAGAATGTGATTGTCTAAGAGAGAATGTCAGAGTCCAAGAAAAAATATTACTGTCAAGACTATCATGCTCGTAGAAATAGATAATATCTTGAGGGTCAATTATACCATTTCTTCCCGTGCCTGATATGACATTTTCATCGTAAAAGATATAAGATATTTCCTCTCCAGTGTTCATGTTAAAGATTTTAAAATTAGTTTTTCCATTTTCAGTTAGTTCAAGGTTCTCGCCTTGAGAAACTGCAAATTGTATCAAATCATACGAGTGACCAAATCCTAAAGAATCATTAAATACTAATGTATAATCATTCGGAAACTCGGTCGGGAACAGTGTATTATTAAACAGATTGGTACTGGAAAATGAATAAAAATAGGTTGAACCAGCTAAATCTTCTGACCAAGTAATTTGATCTTCGGTAGTGCTCCAGTAGGAGTTTGATTCTATGTCTTCAATTCCCCAGTCATTTTGAAAAGAGATTCGGATACCATTAAAGATTTGTGTGTCAAGCACTAGGCCTGCGTTTGGAGTTACACCCTCATTATTCCATGGAGTGTTTTCTATGTAAGGGCTCATGAAAATGGGATAATAATTAAATATTGCTGTGTAGCTTTTTTCACCAAGAGATCCCGGAGAAACTCCAAAAATTTTTCCATTTGAATAGTCAATTCTATACTTAGTATTGGACACAAGGTTCTGAGATTGATCAAATAATTTAAAATCGGATTCTATTATTTCTTTGAATCCTAAGTCTGTTACCAGCGTATCATTTGCCATGATGTTAACAGTTACCTCATTCTTTGTTTTTACACTGTAGTAGGTTGTCATTTTTTGTTTTTCTAGTGGATCAATTAAATCAATTAGTCCATTATGGTTATTATCAATACTGTCACTGGTCATATCATAAAATAGTAATTCATATTCCTGATCTTTGATTTTACTAGGATCGATTATAATTGGATTAATCGTGCCAGTATTAAGATTATTACTTCCTTTTTGTACTATTATATCTCCATCAAGGCTATATCCAGGACTGGATGATGCAGGGACAGCGATTGATGTGTTCTTATCTAGGATTATAGTACCATCAGATAGTTCACTAATAAACTTTGTATTCTCCGAAGGGAAGATATCTAATGCATTATCTCCATTATCATAAGCGACAACTGAATAATAATATTTTTGTCCATTAATCACATCTTCATCAATATACGTATGCTGGAGTCCACTATTGTTACCTAAATAGTATGAATAGCCCTGTGCCTGCTGAAAGAGCTCTTCACTTGGAAAGAAAAAACCTTCTATATCATCATTGACGTCAAACTGGGCAAGGGGGACATAGCCTTCACTGTTTCCGAGTCCGTTAGTTATAGAAAAAACATCATTGAACTCTGGCTCGGTTGCCCTGTATATCTTGTAACCTTGAAAGTCCATTATTTTTGTAATAGGATCAACACTTTTTTCTGCAACAAAATCCCAGTACAGGGTAACCATGTTATCTCCTGCAATGGTTGTCAAAGTTGGTTTTTGTGGCGGTGGAGGAAATCGATAGTCATTGTCATAAATATTTTGAACTGTTTTTTTATTTCGTAATAAATCTTCTTTGTCATCTCCATATACCAAAGCTATGGAAAAATATTCTGTTTGGCCTGCACGAAGAGGGAAAAACCCGGAACCATACATAAAGTCCCCATCTTCTCCACCAATAGGTTCACCGTTAGATATTGACGATGGAGTATCAAATAAGCCTGGACTAAGTTTATCCCATAGTGCTTCATCACTTTTTGCTGGAAATTGATTAGCAGGAGCGAAATAATCAAAAGAGGTGAGTCCTATTTGATCAGACTCATCGACATCAGTTTTATCAAAATTCGGTTCACCTGTCGTGGGAATGCCATCGCCTTCACCTATATCCTGTGTTTCCGCGATCCCATCTGAACCTAGATCGTCAAAATCGGGGTCCCAATCGTTATCATTGTCGATCCCGTCAAAGCGTTGTTCATCGATCATACTGTTATCAAGGCCTAGACCATTTATATAGTCTATGTATGCCCTGGGATTAATGATGTCAAACAGAACAACTCCAAGTTGATCAACCTTTCTTTGGCGATAGTGTAGAAAATAATTTTCGTCAATTAAACCATCCAGATCATTATCAATGCCATCAAAAGCATTAGGGTTTACTATTTCTTTTCCGTTTGTGCTAATGATAACGTTTCCTTCAACTAATTTGGTTGATCCTGGAATAATTGTAATGGATGATCCTCTGGTTTGTATTTTCACTGTATCTTCGTCACTGATTATGATTTCTTCTCTAGAGTAATCATCTAAAATTTTAATCACTTTTCTGCCAGTTTCTATTATGGTGGTTGAGTCAAAATCCTCTTCAATGAATAAAGGCGCTTCAAAAGGGCTTTTTTCGTAGTCTCCATCATTATCGATTCCATCATAGGGATTTCCAGGACTCTCTAAGAAAGAATAGCCAACCATCCCAACCGGGCCAACCCACTTTGGGTTTCTACTAACATCATTATCAAAATCACCAGTGAATGTCAGATTCTCATTCACATCAAAGAAGGACCAGTCATCATCATATTCACCCCAACCTTCTGTTGATGTGACTCCTACATAGGTTCCAACAAGCATACCGAATACAACCTTATCATAATCGGTTGTACTTGTATTTGTTACTTCATAAAGCCAAAAAATACAATCTTGAGCCAGGAACTGCTGCCACTGCATCCCACGAACTTTAATCTCAAGGCCGAGGCCATTTCTTAATGCATTTAGTGAATCTGGCTTAAAGTTAACTCCGTACATGTTGTATTCAGCAAAATTGAATTCCTCATCATTGTTATCATCCATAACAAAGAAACTTTCCTGTTGTATGTTTTGAATATCTTTACCAAAAAAACCATTCCACTCATTTTGCCATCCTGGGTCATTTATATCTTCTAATTTATCTGGCCAAAAATTAGGCCAGGTTGTTGGGTTGGTGCTTATTGCTATTCCTTCTTGATTTTCATTAAAATAACCTGAAACTGGCTCCATGGTCCAAGTTTTTCCAGTAGGTGAATCCTCCATGCCTGTTGATGTCGGCCTATCAACGGGGGGGATTAAAACTGAATGAAAAGTGACATCTTCACCTAAAGAATCAGTTGTGGTGACTTCAGCTCCTATAAGGGGGCTAACATCTCCAATATAACCATTGTTAGGATTTTTCCATGCCCCACGAGGCCCTTTTTGAGCCGGTTGACCAATGACTCCCCAGTTGCCAAATACTGTTTTCACTTGATTACCATTATGGATGGCGGTTCGCCTATACTCTCTTCCTGATGGGTTTTGTGCATCCAAAAAAGAAAACGCGTAATAGATAATAATTATATATTTAATATTTGATGTCAAATCCAATTTCAATCCTTCTTGGGTTTGAGTAAAAAGTTTCATTATTAAACCAATCGTCCAAGGTGTTTATCGCTTCATCTGTATTCTGAGATTGAGCCATACCTAATTTTCTAGTGTAGCCAGCCTCTCCTGAATCATTATAAACAGCATTTTCATTCAGATGGTCAAACAAATTTTTAACTCTAAAAAATAAATTAATCCTATAAACGTTGAATCTTATTTCTTTTGATGCTCTGAGATCGACGGTGTGAGTAATAGGCTTTCGAGATGAATTATATATTAAAGAAGAGATGTCTACTGCGCTCTCAGGTGTGTAGGGTAGGCCACTGCCGAATCGACCGATAATGGATAAATTTCCAAAAGGTTTTGATAAACCAAGAGTCGCATTCAAGGTATGTGTCTGATCCCAGTCCAGGGGTACGATCTGTATTTCTGGTAGCTGATTATTTGATAGAGCATTTTGTGCCTGAAAAGGATCAGATGCGGTTCCAACAGCGCTTTGTAGTGTATAGTCTAGAGTTCCAAAGGCTCCATTTCTGTTATCATAATCAAGGGAAAGGACAAGGCCTTTAACAAACGCAAAGTCGGAGTTTTCTAGTTTACTGTAAGTTGATGAGCCTCCAAACATTTCTATCTCTGATGATCTAGTACCAGTCAACTCTCGAATGTCACGAAAATAACAGGTTACATTAAGTATGTAGTTTCTGTTTAATTGTTGTTGTAAACCTATCTCTGCGCTTATTGTTTTCTCGGGTTGTAAATCTGCGTTTCCTATTACACCAGTATTTCCAGTGGACTGACCTAAATCAAAATCAGGATTCATGTAGAGTAGTTCAAATCGAGGCATTTGAAAAAAATGTCCGTAGGAAAAATGAAAAACACCTGCATCACTAATTGGAAATGAAATTC
>ENA-OREN01002531-OREN01002531.1-marine-metagenome-genome-assembly--contig:-NODE-2531-length-18426-cov-5.070304_pt1 | contig 18426 bp, 19 predicted proteins | sample MGYA00248624_ERZ508555 | MGnify/ENA primary metagenome ERZ508555 (study PRJEB26222, sample SAMN06267773) | marine metagenome | isolation source: Saanich Inlet, British Columbia, Canada | place...
ATTTTTTAGTTTTCACAGCTTGAACAATTGGTTATAAGGTCAGGTACTTGATTTTCTAGGTTTGGAATCTTATAACTTCTTATAGAAGAGAAAGGAGGTATGAATGAAAAAACGCAAACTCTCTACACCTATGATTTGTCCGGTTTGTGCAAAATCATTTAGTCCTATACACGTTTTTCATTTTTCCACCTATGACATTTTTACATGTAATTATTGTGAAGCTCGCTTCTCCGAGCCCCTCACCTATGACAATGAAAGTATTTTCTCCGCAGAGTACTTAAAAAAGGAGAACTCCGCATGGCGCGACAATGTGCGTATACCGCCACAGGAGCTGAAACCTTACCTTTCGCTAAAAAATAAAAATATCCTCGATATAGGTTGCGCAACTGGAGATTTTTTAAACTCCTTTAAAGAAGACAATCAAGTAATGGGACTGGAAATTAGCAAAGCTTTTGAACCTCTCCTTAAAGAAAGAGAAATCCCTCATAAAATAGGAGATCTTGTTACTAATTTAACGTCCTTACCTAACTCATCCTTCAATCTCATTACTTTATGGGATGTATTTGAGCATTTGGAAGACCCGGTTAGCATATTAAAACTTATCAAAACCAAATTGGCTCCAAAAGGAATAATAGTCATTTGGACCAGTAATTATGATGATTGGATTTCTCGCTTTGCCGAAATAACTTACCGAGGAACCTTTGGAAGATTGAAAGCTTTTATGGAGCGAAGCTTCCATAGGTCAGGTGGCCATAACTTCAACTTTACCCCTAAATCTTTGGACATACTTTATCAGACACTTGGGTTAAAGGTTCTCGACACCATAATCGCCGATATACCCAGTCATCGATTTACCCGAAACATTCCATATCGAATTGTAATAGATATTTTCCACCTGCTTAATAAACTTTCAAAAAAGGGGAAGTCCGTTTGTCATGCATTGACTATAGAGACCTAACCGCAATCGGCTAAGCTACTACACCGTTCCCTCGTTATGTTATACTTTTAGAAATTAACCGATCTCGAGCTAGGTCAATGCCTTATGGATTCATTAAACAAGTTTCTTCACTTTAGAAAAATATCAGGGCTCACCCAAAAAGAATTTGGGAAAAAGCTTGGGATTGTTCAAGGCTATCTTTCAGACATAGAGAACGGTCGTAAGGTTCCATCTAAAACATTAGACATTTTGTTCGAGTTCACAGTTCGAGCACCGAAGGGCAAAAGTCAAATACAAAAGGTTAGTAAAAACTTTACTGAAATTAATGTGGGCCAAGAGGAGGGGGCAATGTATCGAGAAAAATATCTAGAATTATTAGAAAAACACATCCAATTACAAGAAGAGATCAGCATCTTGCGAGAAGGATTAAAAAAAGTATTCCCTTCCAAAGAGAAGACGGCCGGTTGATTGGGGGGGGTGATATCAGTGACCTGAAAAAACATTGCCTTAAGTCAAAGCAAATTGACAGAGAACAAAGAAAAATTCTTCCGATAGTTGGGGCAGTAGGCAACTTTATATACGATATTGCAACTGACACATCTGAAGCTGATTTTCTTGAGCAGGCCATCTACAACCTCAAACCAGATAAGCGAATTAATTTTAGCCAGATTCTTTCCAGAGTTGACACAAAATACAAAACCAAGTTTCAAGAAATGAGCGTGGGATTTAGAGGACCTGAGACTGAAGTCTTGACCGCTCCAATTCTTTTATCGAATGGAAATGTTGTTGAGGAAAAATATAAATTTGTAAGAGATAGTGACTTTGGTCTGCTGAAAATTATTGGGCAAACAAAACTTCTACAAATAACCTAAAAAAAAATCACCCCTAGCGGTGCAATTAAAATTGATGCCTCTCGTGTTAAGGACATTCAACTCTTCTCTTCCCTCAAATTCTCCTCCATTTTATTTTCTAGTTCAGGTGATTTTTCTGAATAGGTAATAATCAATATATCCAAAACAAAACTTGGGATCGTCCTGCCACAAAAGGAAACGCTCTTAAACAACTAAAGCTATAGGCATATCGCTTAGGTGCAATAGCTCTCACGGACGTGGAATTCACAGGACACAATACCGATACATGGGGTACCAACTGTTGGAACTCTGTTCATGCCAGTGGGACCGCAATTAAATACTAATTTTAACAACAAGGAATTACCATGATTGCAAAAAACAAGGTCGTCAGTTTGAACTACTGCTTGAAAGACACACAGGGTGAAGAACTCGATAGGGCAGATGCGGACAAACCAATGAAATATATTCACGGTGGGGGAACAATTGTTTCTGGTTTAGAAAATGCTCTTGACGGCTTAAAGGTAGGGGATAAAAAGGAGGTGACAGTAAAACCAGAAGAAGGTTATGGTGAAATCGTATCCGAACTTAGAATGAAGGTCGAGCGAAATAAGCTTCCCGCTGGTCAAGAGATCACTGTTGGAATGGAACTCACTGGGGAACATGGCGATGGGAAAAAATATGCGTTCAGAATCGTTGAAATAAAAGGCGACGATATTTACATGGATGGCAATCACCCGTGGGCAGGAAAAACTGTTCATTATTCCGTCGAAGTCATGGAAATCCGCGACGCGACAACTGAGGAATTAGAGCACGGCCATGTCCATGGTGAAGGCGGTCATCACCACTAAAAAGGAGGTAATCTCATGACAATCTGTCCCATCGCCCTTGCGGTTGGATGCGATACGTCTTCAAAACCATCTCGAATAGTGAGTGTATGCTGGACATACTACATTTGCTTGCCATCAATATTGATACGTACACATCGATAAAAAGTCTAGCTACAACTTTAGGGTTGTGCAAATGATTATATTTAAAACATTCCTCTCTTAACACAAGAAACACCCATCGACAAAACAGCACATTCAGTAGTCTTAGTTTTACAATTGACTATTCTTCTGTTGTGGAAAGCATTAGATTTTTCGGAACACACAAATGGTTCTGGTTTGTTCATTTCACTATCGGCACTCACTTCTGTATGAGTAAATACAAACATCAATCCTGCACCAACTAACGTTGCTCCTAAACCGAATAGATATTTTTTCATTGTGCCTCCTTATAATTAATTGGTTTTATCTGTACATGGGAAAGCATATATATATGAATCAAATATAGCCAAGGTAAGTGGATCTGTAGGTTTGAACCGCTCCTTATCAAACACCGCTTCAAGCATATTTATTCTTTGATCAGTTGTTAGTGCTAAATTATCAGGAACACAAAAAAATGTTATATCATGTCCTTTCGCCTCAAGTATTACATCCATTATTTCAATCCCATCTGCAACTCCTGCAAGGTATACCATTAATACTTCCCTCGTTTTTTCACCAATATCTGGGTTTTTATAAGTTGTTATCCACTTTTCGGCTGTCATCCCACCATAAGCATCCCCCACTAGGAAGAGGACAATCAAAACGGCTAGAGCTAGTTTTTTTATTCATAATGCCTCCTTTATCTAAACCCATTAACAAAACTACCTTCCTCTCCTCATGGAGTATCATCTAATTTGTCAAAGCATCTGAATCCGTCGCCCGTTGTCCTCATAAGTGTTTCCAAAAAACTGCATTCCATAACGCTGGTTCTATCTTGTACGTTTGCTGGCAAAGTGACCATATATTCACTTCCGTTACCGCAAGCCACGCTAACAAACTTTTTACCTGACTCCTCTTCTATTCCAGTCCACGATTTGCGTGTAACTATGGTGCAGGGATTCCCCGTTGATCTGACTACCGCCCTATAGTCAATTGATCTAAGCAAAGACTGAATTTCATTATTAGTTATTTGAGGTGTAGTTGTTTGCTTTTTGGTTGTTTGCTTAGTGGTTTTTGGAACTTTTTCAGGATCATCAGTAAATACACGGTTAACAACTGCGATACAGAAGACTAAAAATACCCCTACACAAAGATAGCTGAAACAACCCATTTTTTCTTCTATCGGTGCGCCACAATGAGGACAAACTTTTGCTTTGGTGCTAACTTCTTTTTTGCATTCCTCACACTTGGTTAAAGCCATACGCCCCCTTTATCTAAACCCATTAACAAAACTACCTTCTCGCATTATACCTCAAACGATAAATTGCCCCACCCACTACCATCTTCGGTAATGAGCAGGGCAACTGATTCCTTACTTTTCTTTACTGTACTTATCATCTTTAGGATTAGATGAAGTTTTCTCAGATGTTTTCTTGAGTAACCTTTCGGTGTACTTTCTTGACCTGAGTGGAGTAAAGATTCGATAAGGTTGGTTTCTGTTTCTTGCTTCTGTGGCTAATGGAAAAGGTGATTTTAAATGTGCTGATGGGCAATTTGGAGACTTTCTTTTCACATCCAATGGGAATCAAGGAGAGGGGTTTGGAAAAACAAACAAAGGAGAACCTTTCTTCTTCCAATTTGGGAACCACTTCCATGGTGGTCCAAGTCAAAAAACAAATAAACGGATAGCAGAGGCGAATAGACAAGAACAAACGCAGGGCAAAAAAGAATCAACCTTTCGTAAAGAACAAACACCCCAGTCAGGAACAGGCTCAGGTTTCTTTATCTCGAAGATGGGTCACGTCATCGCCAACGCTCGCGTTGTAAAGAACTGTAAGAAGGTAACCATTGGCGACAATGCTAACAAACAAGTCCCCGCAGAGATTATTAATACAGATAGAAGCAATGATCTTGCTTTGTTAAAACTCTCCACTCTTGAGATGGCATCGGCTGAAAGCAAATCCCTGATTCAGAAACTCGGCATAACGGTTGTACCACTCGCATCAAAAGGTTTGCTACGAAACGAAGATGTAAGACTTGGGGAGAAGGTACTGGTTGCTGGTTATCCATTCGGAGAATTATTCAGTAACACCATAAAAGTTACATCAGGAATTGTAAGTGCTACACGCGGTGCGGGTGATGATTCTGGACAGTTTCAACTGGATGCCGCAGTGCAACCGGGTAACAGTGGCGGGCCGATCTATGACAGCGGTGGAAACATAGTCGGCGTAGTGATTTCCCAACTCGATAAATTGAAGATGGCTAAGGCTATTGGTTCACTACCAGAGAATGTAAACTTCGGTATCAAGGCATCTACGGTCAGGCAGTTTCTAATATCGAGTGGGCTTCCTTCAAAGAAGTCTGAACGAATAGAAGAAAAATCCACCGAACAGTTAGCAGAGATAGCGAAGAATCAAGCACTGATGGTGATGTGTCTTCAGTAGGAACCGATAAAACGTTTTAATTCACCTTGATCTTAAAAATCTCATTACTCTCCAGCTCGTTCGTGTCTTTTATTCTGATCTCAAACTCATGTTCTCCCTCTGGGAAGTTAATCCCGTTAGCATCAATACGGGTTTCTTTAACATAAGGAAGTATTCGGTCGGTAATATCGATTCCAAACATTTTCAGATAAATAACCCTCAGAGATTTCATGTCAACGGATTCGCCAATCGGGTTCCTATCGAAATGAATAAGAATATCGATTAAATCGTTGTAGAGTTTATCTGGATCCGGTTTTTTAATTTTTATAATCGGTCCAGCAGAAGTTTCTTTCCTGACAGGGAACGGTTGGCCTTCAGGATTTAGTCGATGTCCCATTCCTGTTTCTGGATGCTCCATTGTCGGGAGTGCGGCCTCCTCTTTTGTAATCCAAGAAACAATTTTTTTCTCTCCTGCAATGCCTTGACCTGAAATATTCAAAAACAGGAACATAGCAATTAAATTTATAAATAGTTTTGGCCCCATGTTTTTACGTCTCGCAATTTATTTTTTTCTGAGCTTGATAGCAATTATTATCGAAATCACAATGTAAGAGAAAGTCAAAACATAAAAAAAGAATGAACCGGCACCAAATAGCTTGATGACCCCGATAATAAAGGGGTAGAAGAAAAACCAGTAGGCGATAAAATAAGCTAAATAAACAAGATTCTCTTTTCTCTTTACATCCGCGATTTCTTTTTCCTGGTTTCTCGCTCCCGTTTCGGTTGCTAATGCGTTTGCGTCATCCCCAGAACCCAGCCCTACTTTTTTTTTAAACATCTTTACTCTCTCACTTTAAAGTAGATCGCTCTTCACCCAGGAAATCCCAGTTTTTCTGCTAATCCGTATGCTGTTTATTGTTCGGCATCTCAACTTTGTCGACCGGTTTTTCCAGGTCTTTGAGAGTCATAATTGTTCTGGAACCCCTGGCATATCTTTCACCCGCGTTAAAAATAAATATTTCTGAATGATCCTCAGCCCATGCGGAACTGTCAACAGAATCAACCAGCTTTGAAAAAGCCTTAATAGTCCTGTTGCCACGAGTTGTTCCTCTTTTTACACTATGGAATCCTTTATCCAAGTCTAATTTTAAAAGGGAAACCTTGTTCAGGGTAACAATGGACTTGATACGCTCCAATCCGGAGGGGCCTTGGAGGTTAAACTCGAATCCATAATCAGGGGAGGGGACCTGATAGGTCACCCCAGCACGGATAAAATTATCCCTATGAAATTTATTCGGGAAAATTACAGTGATGTCTCCGTTTGGACTCACATCAAGCAGTGTCAGGTAACCATTTTTTTCTGACTTCACATAGAAAACTATTTTTTCCTTAATCTCATATTCGCGTTGGTCTGTCCACACCTTGACATCAAAAGATGGGTTGAGTGGTTTGGATGCGACCAGTTTTTCAAGATACTCTTGATAACTTTTCTTTTTCTGGGCGGATTTAAATTCATCTGCCATGTTATCTATCAATGCAAGGTCATCCGGATTCAGCTCCTTTCGTTTGATCAGAATATCTGCCGAAGACTGAATATTTTTGGTTCGCGCATTAATCAAACGGGATCGCACTTCAAGACCTTTTCTTTCCATTCTGTAGGAACCACTTACGTAATAGTCGAGACTATTGGCTTCTGCAATTTCTCCTGGTTTCTGGTCTTCACTGATTTTGATTTCTTTTAACTTAAGGTCTTCGGCATTTGCGAGAATGGTTTTAATATCCTCATTCAGAATACGGCTGAAAGGTGTGGTCCGGTCATACCTTAAGTCGTTAAACGGCATTACCCCCAGAACGGGTTTTGACCCTGGAGGAATATTTTTTATAAGCTGATTACTGAGACTGGTAATACTCTGTCGCCAAGCTTGGGTTTTGTTAGAAGCCCATTTGGGAGTTTGCACAGCATAACTAAAGGTCGCGCTTTTGGTTTTTAATGGGAACAAAAGTTGGTCCACAAAGTCGTTGTTAAAATTGGAGAGGATCCTTAAATAATCCAGTTTTGCCGAGATCACGTGGCTTGCCTCATCGTAGGAAGAAATTTTGTGAATTGTGGTCTGCACCATTCCATTGGACCCGCTGATTTTTTCTTCTTCCAACTCCCCTTCCCCAATCTCGTAATGAAACACTACGGGAATATTAGAAACAGGAATCTTGTTTTCATTTCTCATCAGGAAAACTTTCGCTATAAGCGGTTCAGTCAAGCCTTTCTGGGTCTTCGTGATTTGCCGATCTCCTGAAACCGCTACCAGGTTTAAATTGTAGACAATACCACTGATCCTAGACTCAAATTCTTCGGTGCTTGTGTTTTGATATTTTGGAGCCTCATTAGAGCGGGTGATTACGTATAAGGCACTTTTTAATGGCGGTAGTGCCGGGGCTTTTTGATAACCCGATAAATAGTGAGAAAGGGCCATTATTACATCAACCTGATTTTCAGCTTCGATTCCATCATTTAAGTTTCGTTCTAGAACAGATTCAATTTTATTGATCCTTTCCTTAATGCTGGACACGACCAGACTGCGCTCTACGATTGCAAGGGAATAGTAAGTTCCTTTGTCCTGATCCAGCCAACCATCCTTGATTTCAACTCCTTCAACAACAGTATCAACTTCTGTTTCTATGACTGACTCGATATACGTCTCTTTGGTCGTGGAAACATCCACCATTGTCGATCGGATTTTCACCTTTAGGTTCTTGACCAGATTCGACCGGGCCGACTCACGAGCGGAGACCGCGTTCGCATCAGAAATACCAACTCCGGTGAGGTACTTGCTTTGCGGGAAAGAAGGATGTCCTTTGCCCAGTACCCAATCTGGGGGTGAAGAGGAAGGATGTTTTATTTCTTTCGAGGTGACTTCTTCTCCCAAACCCTTCAAACCTCCGGCGCAACCAGAAGCCATTATTATGATAAATAAACTTACAAGAGTGACGGCTAATCTAAATTGCATAACTCATCCTATTGAAAATAGTTTCCAGTATCGCTTGAAGAACCGAAATCAATTTTGAGAATCGGGTAAAATCTAGGTTGAAATAATATCGTTCACAAATAATATCGCTATTTTTTTTATGCGAGTTAAGTCCGGAAACGAGTGATTATTATATAGTAAACACTTAGTTTCAGCCTTCAGGTTTTTATTTTTATGGATTCTAGTCATTCATAATAAAACCAAATTAGACTATAAAATCAAATACTTATATAAATTTATAAAACAATTAAACTTTTTTATTCTATAATAGGTTTATCTCAAAAATAACCGCAGGGTGATTTAATAGTGCCAAGGCCCGATATGTTGTGTATGAAACATTTAAAAATTCTTACTTGGCTTGCCTGCCAATAAGTTATTTGACTTTGCTACAACAATATTTAAGTTGAAAATTAGTGTTTTCCGGAAATCCCTTGGGAGGAATGTAGAATGATAAATCAAAACAAGTTTTTATTATTTTTTGGATTGATGCTGTCCCTAGCCATGTTCAGCGCTTGCTCAAGCACTCCGGAATCAACGAGGACCACGATGTCAGAATATGAACCCCCTGCATGGGTCATGAAAGGCGCCGGGGCATATAAAGATTCAAATGGAAAAGCGTTCTACGGTGTTGGCACTGCTTCCGGAATAAAGAACTTTTCCCTTCAAAGAACGGCTGCCGACGATCGTGCTAGAAACGATCTGGCAAAGACATTTGAGTTTTACACCAAATCTTTGACGAAAGATTACATGGCTAGCACCACATCGGGTGATTTTAGCAAGACCTCCGAAGAACAAAATGTGGAAGTCGCAATCAAGACGATCACCTCTGCAACACTTACCGGCGTGTTAATCACTGATCATTGGGAGCACCCCGGAAGAAATGAAATGTTTTCTCTGGCGCGTCTTGATCTCAAGTCATTCAAAAAAAATCTAGATGAACACAAGGAACTTTCCAGTGAGGTGAGGGAAGCAATCAAAGAGAGGGCGGACAAGCTCCACGAAGAATTAGAACAGGAGGTTCTCAAAAAAGAAGGCAAATCTTGATGAGATCCCGAGTTTTGTTACTCATTTTTAGCCTTTGCTTCACCGGTTCTGTCTCGGCGCAAAATTTTGATCCCAAAAGGATTTACCAGAAGACTTCCAATGCAGTAGTGCTGGTAGCCGCGTTTGAACGTGGCGGCAAGTATACAAGCTCCGGAACCGGTTCCATCATCAACGAAGATGGGCTTATTCTCACCAATGCCCACGTAATTTTTAATTCAGATAGAAACAAAACTTTTGAAGAGCTCTTAATCTTTTTAAAACCTGACAAGGTAACCGGCAACTTAAAAAAAGATACCTCCAGAAAATTCAAAGCCAGTTTGGTTCGATATTCAAATCAACTGGATCTCGCCCTGCTAAAAATTGATAAGAATAATGCCATAAACAAACTCCCTTTTCTTGAGCTGTCAAACTTGCAAAAAATATCTATTGGCGACCCTGTTATTGCCATAGGGCACCCTGAGCAGGGAGGTCTTTGGACATTAACAACAGGAACCATCAGTAGCTTAATAGAAAGTTATGGAAACATCCCGGGGAAAGACGTATTTCAAACAGAGACGAGTATCAACAAAGGAAATTCCGGCGGCCCCTTGATTGACAAGTATGGGAGTATTGTTGGGGTCAATTCAATGATCGCCCGAAAAGGGTCCAACAATACCGCCATCACGGACATCAATTTTTCAATCCAATCAACGGTTGCGGTCAAATGGATGAATTCCGTAGGGCAGTCACTTAGTTATGCTACCTCGGAAACAAACTCGGAGAGTGGTAGCGATTCCATGGCAGACGACGCAGGTATCGTGCCGGTTCCAAAACCAGACAAGATAACGCCCAAAAACAAACTTGAGTCAATGGTCCAGGTTGATCCAGGGAAAATAACCGAACAGCCTCCTGTCTCAAAAGAGGACAGCCTAAAACCTATTGAGAAATCTACGGTCGCTGAACCGCAAATATTGACTGAGCGTCACCCTTATCAAGAAAAAAACTTATTCCGACAAGTCGAAGATGAAATGGAAGACATGATGGAAGAAATGAAAGGCAGCATCCGAAGGCATTAGACACTTGAAACGAGAACTGTTTGAGATGACAAACCCAATACCATCACTCTTAAAATATTTCCTGATTTTCCAAACATTATTGATCTCGGTCCCTGTCTCGGCTGATCAAATCAAACTATACCTCGACAACACCCGGACCAAGCACATCATGGTTGAACAACAAGACTGCTCCGTCCATAAATCGGAAGATGGCCGTATTACGCTTGGTTTTAAAATCGGTAACTTTCTTTTCGGAATAGGTCCGGAAATCAGTTTCGGAAAAAAAACCGGAATAGACTGGGATCATACAGTACAGGGATTAATTGCCCGCTATCAGGAACTCTGCGCCCATTTCAATACAGGGAGCGTGACAAAACAGGAATATGACAAGCGGCTGGCAAAAATCGAAACCATTGAAAAAGAAGCTTATGAACTGTACCAGAAATTCCTAAGAAAAAAGGCACGGCGCAAACAGGATGCGTTTGATGAACTGGACAGGGCAACCAATAATACGCAATCAATCAAAAGGGCTTATGATCGCATAAACAGAAAAATAGATGTCATCGCTTTAGGCGAGTAGTCTCTGGTTTTAATAACTGAAATCATGTCGAGCTAAGGAAAATGAATTGGAATGTTTTATCCAGAAATAATTCAAGTTCGTACCAGATGAAGACACCTGCTTTTTTTCTGTTGTTTTTATCGTCCTTTCTTTTGTCTTCGTGCGCGAGCATGGATAATTATATTCCCAGGATCGAAATAGGTGGATCCACATCAAGCAAAAAAGAAAATCTGTTAAAGTCATCCGGCCCCCTCAAGGAAACAAATTTAATATTCTCACCCATCATTTCTCTGAAAGATTTCAACAAGGAAGGTACCCGTAAAAACAAATTCTTTTTGGCAGGTGAAATTTACTCCAAAAAACCAGAAGAACAGATCAGTTCGCTTTCAAGCGATAATTGTTATTTCCCAAGGGAACAAAATTCCGCCAACAAGTTACAGCGGTTGTACCATGTCTTCATCAAAGATCTGGGCCTAAACTCTGTAAATGCCAACGAACTTGCTGAAAACGAGAACATTGACTCTCATTTTTTGATACAACCGGTCCTTTTAAAGTACCAGTACTGCAGGCGGGCCGAAGTCGAGATACGCTACATCATACAAAATACTTCCGGAACACTGACCGCCAAGACCATAAAGACCTCCTACCGCGCTAGAAAGTTCAAGTTCCCGGAAAAAGACGAGACCCACCCGTTCATCAATTACAATGACCCTGGGGCCCAATTTCCAAATTTAAGGAATGCTCTTACCATGGCATTCTACAAAAATACACTCGATTTGATAGAAACAATATCTGAGGAGTTCAAGGGCAATGACACCAAAAAATAAAATAACTAAAAGTTCTATCTTGATTTTCCTTTTGTTGCTGTTTTCTTATTCCAAGGTCTTCTCTCAGGAAATTGTTGATTTCAACTCTCCCTGGGAAGTTCAAACCCACTTGAAGCACCTGAATGACAATAAAATGTTTTCTGATCTAGAAATATTTCTGAAAAACAATTATTCCGACTCCTCTTTAAACCTTGAGACCCGTCTGTATATGACAGATGACCTGGCCAACCTTTATGCGACTAAGCTAATCAATTTTAAAAAGGCTGATGAATTCAATAAACAGGCACAAGACTTGTACTCCTCGTTGATTGGGAGTGATTTAAAAACATTACCATTCTCGAATTATTTCAACGAAAACCGACTAACACCGGATTTGTTTTATTCGTCTCCCGACGCATTAAAAAAAGATAAGAAAAACGAAGATGCCAACACATCCTCTTCGTGGTCAGACCCGATTTTTATCAACCTTGAGAGTCGAACCCTTGCCGAACGCAAAGACTTGGGAACTGAACTTCCCCAGAAAATGGTCGAATTTGTAAGAAAGGAGGACTTGCTTGCAACAGGAAACCGAATTCAAAAAAGAAAATTACTACTGCAAAAAAATCTGGGTGTTCAATCTACTGCGGTACAAAATACAGCTCTAAAGAATACAAATTTCTTGAAAAATATCGAAACAGAAGATCAGGCTAATACTCTTTCCGAAAAGAAAAAAAATTATCTTCTAGCAAAATATCATTGGTCATCCGTTTCCCCCAGTTCGCATCCAGACCAGTACCTGCCGGTTATTCAATTTGGTGAGAAGGCGATAAGCCAGCTAGAAGAAGACAATATGGAAGGATTGGTTTTACTCTGCCAACTGCATCACTGGGTTGGTATGTCTAATCTAAAGACCGGACAGACGGAATCAGGTATTGCCCATCTCAATAAATTTGATCAGGCAATCCAGAAACTGGACCAGATGGCTCTTCAGGAACATCAAGATCAAAAAACCTTTATCAATGATACTGAAACTAAGATAAAGGCGGAACTTCGTGAAGACCAGCTGTCCGATGAGAAGTGGTTGGACTTCTGGAAAGGCACAAAAAATTTCGGGAACACGCTATTGGAGGGGATTGGCCAGGTCGCGATTATTGGAGCGATGGGTGTGGTTGCCTACGCCGATGGCATGAATGCGGCTTATGGAAACAGAACATTTAGCGACGAGGACTGGAAGAATTTTTTTAATCTGTCGATGAAAGCGAGTTCCAGTGTTAGTGAAAGTTCGGATGAGAGAAGGCAAGACATCGAAAACACCTACCAAAGCGATGTGGCTTCACTGCAAACAAAATACTTTGAAACTGAAAGAAATATCGAGGACAGTTTTTTTCTGCAAAGAAACAGCCTTTCACCTCAACAGTTAAAATATGCCAGATTCATGGGACCGAATGAGCAACTGGATTTTTTTGTGGCGAAAGGTGACGGGTTGTTCGAGTCCGGTAGCGCTTCTGATGCAAAAGAATTGTACATGAACGCATTGGGTTTGATAGAAAAACAAAGAGCCACTATTGATTCGGACACGAAACGAATCGTTTTTTCCGGCCATCGAAATTCTATCTACGTGAAACTGATAAGAATTTTTTCCCAGGAGAATGATGCCAAACAAGCATTTCATTTAATCGAAAGGTCGAAAGGAAGAGTGTTTGCGGACCTTCTCGAAAGCAAAGACCTTCAACTAGCGAGAAATGAAGAAAGCGATTTTTACCAGAGCTATTTGCTTAAAAATTCTGAAATGAATGAAATTCTGTCGCACGGACCCATCAGTCTAGACCAGATCAAATATCTGGAAGAAAACCGGGGAATCCAAGTTTCCTCCAAGTTTAGAACAACGCCGTTAATTGAATTTAATAATCTAGACGAAGCAAAACCTATCACAATTGATGAAACCGAAAACATACTTGCAAGACCTACCATTGACAGTAACTTTGTTCAGTATTTTGTGTCGCCCGAAAAAACTATCATTATTCTAGCCGGTGGCACCCAAGAAATAAAAGAGGTTTCTGTCGGCAAAGAGGAACTAATAAAAAAAATATCTCGTTTTAGAGAATTGATTTCTAAAGGAAGCGAAGATCAGAGCGACTTGCTAAGTTTATCGCAGGATTTATATGAAATACTGATCAAGCCGATAGCCTTTGGCATATCAAAAAAAAGAATCATTATCTCGCCCCATGGTCCACTTCACTATCTACCTTTTCAATTGCTGCATGATGGGGGAAAGTATCTTCTTGAGGACTACACTCTAAACTATATTCCTAGTGCGACAGTGCTGCGGTACCTTGCCGATAAACCACCGATCGGACCGCTCGAACCAGAAGGTGAATCTGAATTTATCGGATCTGTTGCTGACAACAGCTCTTTTTTACCGGGATGGGGTACCGAGGGCAGTTACGAACACTCTGACTCAAAACCACCCAAAAGCATTCTATTATTAGGCAATCCTAAACTTGATAGTGCCGCACTGGATCTCCCCTACTCAGACGTCGAAATAGATAATGCGGCCCTATTTTTTCCTGATGCATTAAAACTCTCTCGCGGTGAGGCGAGTGAGACCAACGTGAAGGAAAAGGCTTCTTCATATGAAGTACTGCATTTTGCAACGCACGCCACCTTTGATAATGATGACCCGTTCAATTCCTCACTTTTATTGGCAAGCGATGGAGTAAACGACGGGAAGTTGACCGTGGAAGAAATATACCAATTACAACTCAAACCTTCGCTTGTTGTACTTAGCGCTTGTGAAACGGGATTGGGGAAATACTCTGCCGGGGATGAAATTATAGGTTTCTATAGAGCTTTTATGTATGCGGGAGCAAAATCCATCATAGCCACCTTGTGGCCCATTGCCGATGAGGCCAGTTCATTCTTGATCAATGAATTCTATCAGTCTCTCAAGAAAAACTCCCTGGGTGAATCTCTACGAATGGCTCAACTGAAAACAAAAGAACAATACCCGAATCCTGTCAACTGGGCCGGGTTTGTCCTTGTTGGGAGAAACTGACAAACAAGCAGTCGAATTTAGGGGGAAGAATAAAAACTGTAGACTCCGGAAATATAGCCTAAAATGTTGACAAAAATTTACTACTCATGCTTTATTTTAACAGAGAATCACTAACTAAAGAGGAGAGTTGGTTATGAAAAAATTATTGGCAATTCTGGCAATCTCAGGTATCTGTTTGGGAGGCTGTGCATTTTCTTCTATTTCTCATGGCACTGAAATAACGGAAAAAGAACTGGCTAGCATAAAACCTGGCGTAACTACTAAGAAAGAAATTTACAGGACATTTGGTGAACCAACAAAAAGCCTGGAAAACGGATCACTCTTGTTTTTCTCTTGGACTAGAGGTGGTGCTTCTGCCTTGATGGGCATGGGGTCTACCGACACCGAAACCAAAAGTCTCATGATTGAATTTGATGGGAAAAATATTGTTAAGGATTACCGTCTTACAAGAGGTTCCCCAGTAGGATCCAACTAAACCATCAACTTAATGGTTAAATTTAGTCATGATCAAAAATATTTCGAGATTAGCTTTCTCCTTAATGGTGTTATTGACTATGGGTTGCGCCACTACCCATGATTTTAAGGCTGATAGCGATTTATACTCGAACTATAGTTGCGAAGAGCTGAATAAAGAAATATCTATTGTTGTGGGTTATCACAATGAGGCTGTGTCCGACCAAGGACTGTCATCTAAAAATGCAGTCACTGGGCTTCTTTTTGGCGGCTTGGCGGCAAATCTTAGCAATGAAGCAGCCAAGTCAGCCGAAAGAGATGCAGAAGCACAAAAGATATTTCTTTACGGAATCTATGACGAAAGAAATTGTGCTGATGAATTATACCAGTTGGGTAAATCCTCTCAGCAACGATCGCCACAGACCGTTTCTCAAATCCCAGCAACCACCACCCCAAAAGACATCTCCCCCAAACTAATAAATGGAACAGGGTTTCTTTTCAGTGACACGGATTACATAATTACAAATTACCATTTAATAAAAAATGCTAATTCTATAATTGCTAAATTCACCAATGGGGAATCTATCAGTGCAACTGTGGCAACGAAAGATTCTAAAAACGATATAGCTATTCTTAAATTACATAGTTCTCCTAATTTGTCAGTAACTCCGATTAAAATAGGTAATTCATCACAAGCAAAAATGGGTCAAAAAATATTCACTATTGGTTATCCAGTTTCTAATATTATGGGAGTAAAGCCAAAATACTCGGAAGGGGTTATCAACTCTATGACCGGAATAAGAGACGACCCAACTTTTTTCCAAATTAGTGTTCCAATTCAACCAGGAAATAGTGGTGGTCCTTTGTTCAACGATAAAGGAGAGGTTATTGGAATAACTACGTCTTCTATGTCTACCCTATCAATTAATGCAATAGGAGCGATACCACAGAATGTCAATTATGCCATTAAATCGTCATTTGTGAAAAACATACTATCAACGATTCCTGAATTAATGACTTCAAACACGGGAATAGTTATAGTCCCAAACGAACTGGAAAAGTCGCTCCCTAATTTTATTGAGCAGGTATCAAAAAATATTATTCTTTTAGAAGTGAAAGAGTAAATTTGTCTTTCGATCCCGAGACGGCCCACCATTTAAAACAAGGGTTTATGGGTTTATACTCATAAGCCCTTTTATTAATAGGCGTATAATAGGCGCTAGAATTAAAAGAGGGGCTTTAAAAGGCCTATTCGTTTACCTAATGTATTAGATGGTGGCAAAATGCGGTAACCCCTTATTTGCACCCATATTCCAAAATACTTAGGATATATTCCTACCTTTTCCTTTCTCTAAGTAATAAAATAGTTCCATTACTTTCCATGGATCACATTACTGAGAAGTTTAATGTAAATAAGGTTGATAGGTCTGGAGGGATGGTATGTTGAAAGAAGTTACAATTTTAATCTCATTGCTTGGTATTTTACTAGGCCTGAGTAGTTGTGGTGTAACGCCAGGCCCAACACTTTTTCAAGGAAACTATTATTGGACAGGAGATAGTAATTGTGCACATTATCGCTATCGAACCGCTACCTCGATTGAATGTGGCAATTCAGATAAAGAACCAACTGGTTACAGAAATGCCATGACTAACCAAGAAATGCAAGCGTACAGGTACGAACAACAACGAAAGCAGCAGGAATTTAGTCAGGCACTTAAACAGTTTAGTGAAGGGCTTGCGCAGTTTGGGGAAGAACAGCGACGCAGAAACACTACCAATGCTTATAGATACAAGCCGCCTACATTATCCTATGACAGTAATACATCTAGTGGTTATAGATCTTCATTTGGTAGCACATATGAGTATGATCTTAGCAATCCTAGCGACAGAGTGCGGTATGGTGCTGATCCCAAAGCAAGGCTAAGAGATCGCCTTAACGTTAATCCACAAAGAAGGATTGAGCGGAATATAGGGCAGTATGGAGGTGGGGTCTTAAATAATAATAAAGGTGCTCAATGGTAATCGATACCTTTTCCTTTCTTTAAAGAATAGAATAGTTCCATTTTTTAAACCAAATATAAAATTTGAAGTTCATTTTGTTGAACGATTCAATTTCTTCTACGCTGTGCACTATCATTTAACTCTCTTTAAACGACGTTTAATTAGAATTGGGAAGAATATTGCGCTTAGTTGGATGAGTGCTAGTTCTTGTTAAGTAGAATTCTTTCTAAGGGTGGGGGAGGATTTTAAGTAAAACTACCTGCCTCCTGTCACTAAACGCCTTTATATCGTTTATTTTCGTTTAAAAACTAGTTTTTGGATTTTCAAATAAGCGACCCCCAAAAACTGGGAATCTGAAGCGTATTCTATATCTCATCTATAGCCTGACAGAAATTTTCAAATCGCAAGTGTTACCGATTTCAGTCAGTTTATAATAGAGATCGCTTAAGGAAATAACTTGATGGCTCGCTCGAGTTATCTCGTTGCTTCTGTGTGTCAATCAGATAGATTCTCAGGCTCAAGTGTATATGTTTTATCACCAGGTACAGCATAACCATTCTTAACTTGTAGCTTTAAAAAGTAGGGATTGCGGATCTGGGAATCACTGCTCAATCTTATTGCGAAAACAGTAAATTTGGGTGTGACTAAGTGGAGTAGCAACCACGACAGGGAATACTATTCGGATAGGTAAGTGGAAATCGGGGTGAGGCTGGGAAATACGAAACAGTAAAAACATTAATCACACATATCTCGACCCCCAGTGCTCACCCATCGCCACCAGTTCCTGACGTATTGCCCGATGCGTCTGTTGCTCCCACCTTGCCTATCCTATGCACTTGGCTTTTTATGTTGAGATGCATATTGGTTGGATTGTCATGGATCGACCAAAATGTTGTTATAAAGCCAGATGTCTATAAAGCATATCCAGTGCTTTGATCTTGCAGGCCAGTTTAATCCTTGTGATTTTTGTTGTTCCGTCCTTGGTAAGTACGCAGGTCATCTCAAGAATCGACTTTTGAATATTTGCTGGCAATTCATCGATCTTCTTAAAAACGATTTTCTCGTTATCTATGTCGAAGGCATCGTAGAGGCTCGCGAACCCAATTGCCACAAGCTCATTTAACACTTGGTCCTGGGTTAACTGAGTCCGCTTGGCGCGTGCATCCACAGCTTCCTGAATTGCTGCATAAACTGAAGTTTTCTGAAGCAGTTCCCATAATGCCTCAGTCAATGGAAGGTCATCGCATTGGTTCCACGTACCACCAGCAAAGTTTC
>ENA-OREN01002532-OREN01002532.1-marine-metagenome-genome-assembly--contig:-NODE-2532-length-18420-cov-13.499700_pt1 | contig 18420 bp, 20 predicted proteins | sample MGYA00248624_ERZ508555 | MGnify/ENA primary metagenome ERZ508555 (study PRJEB26222, sample SAMN06267773) | marine metagenome | isolation source: Saanich Inlet, British Columbia, Canada | place...
AAAAAATCACCCTCAAACCGTATGGAAAATTGTCTTATTTTTACCTGTTTTCTGTCCAACGATTGGGGCTCACCTTATAAATTATGTTTTTTTTGGATGTTGTAAATACAGTGAAAAAATTTTATTTTAATAAAAAGTTTATAGAAAGATACAAGTCTTTCATGGAATCTGAAGAGTATCTTAAAATAAATGAAATTAGTAAGTCTCAATATTGGAAATATTTTGCAGATCAGGTTAACGTTAGAATTGATTCAGATAGTATTACAGTCAAAGGAAAGTCTGGATTCTACATCCCAAAAGAATTAGGATTTTCGAATAGGATTTATATTTTTTTTAAAAAAGCTTGGCATATTGTTAATTGTTTAACCTATTGTGTTTTACAAAGAAAATCTAGTACAAATCTTATTTCTTATGAAAGAGCTTTTAATAATGTCATGAATTCTAGCCTTCATCCTGCATCTATTGGCCGACACGCAATAAACTTTAGAAAAATTGCAGAACAAGATAGCACATACACTTCTGTACGTAATATTAAGGAGCGCTTTTCTAATAAATATTCAATTAATAATCAAATAATATATTCGTATTATATTTACAATATTCTTAATGCATATACTGACTTATCTGATAAAAAAACCATATTAGAGATTGGCGCAGGAAATGGCAATTTACTCTCTGTAATACACAACAATGTTCCAGGTGTAAGTGTTATAGATGTGGATTTGCCAGAGAGCTTATCTCATGCTATTTTATATATTTCCGATTTATATCCTAATGCAAATATATTAATGCCCCATGAAGCTGATGGAAAGGATTTTAATGATTATGATTTTGTTTTTTTGACGCCCAACCAGATAAGTCTGATTGACGATAACTCTATAGACGTGTCAATTAACACCTTCTCATTTCAGGAAATGTCCCACGCGCAAATAAAAGAATACTTTGATCTCGTGCAACGATCAGGTAGAAATAATTCTTTATTTATGACAGCTAATAGGGTTGAAAAAATACCATATGTAAATTTAGGCTCTGATAGTGATTGTGAGTATATGCCTAATAGGTTTAGTGAGTATCCATGGAGTATAGTTAATGAAGTCCTTATATATCAGATATGTGAATTTATGCGTCAGGTGCAATCTCACAGTGTTTTTATTCGAATGGAAAGAGTAAATGGTAATTTATAAAGTGAAAGGAGTAATTCACTATAAATCTAGTAAGTAATTATTTAAAATAAAGGTGATAAATGTATATATCCAAATTTCAAAATAATGTAGTTAAAAAATATAATAAAAATATTATTAATGGCCAGATTGAAATCGCAACATTTCCTTGTTTATGTGGAAATGATATAGAGGAAAAATTTACCAAAATATATTCAAAAGATAGATATGGATTATTGTGCCAAAGTGTAATTTGTAAGGATTGTGGCCTAGTGCAATTAAGGACTCGTTTAACTGATAATGAGTATAGTGAATTCTATATTTCGGATGATTATAGGGTGTTGTACGGAGATAAGGATTATTTGAATACATACAAATTAAAATACTTGGATACGTATAACAGTCATATTCTTAATAATTTATCAAATATCATGACTGAGAATAATCTGAATACTGTTCTTGAGTTTGGTTGCGGGGGGGGGGTGGAAGCTACTCCCTTTTTACGAAGCTGGATATAATGCTACTGGCTATGATTATAGTGCTAATTTGGTAGAATTAGGTAAGAATAATTATGAATTGAATCTCATTCAGGGGACGGCTAGCGAAGTAAAGGGTATGTATGATGTAATCGTAATAAATCATGTTTTGGAGCATCTTACAGATTTTTTTGCTGATATGAATTTATTAATGAAGCATTTAAATCCAAATGGAGTTATTTATGCTGGTGTTCCCAATATAGATAATTTTTCAAGAGATCAGTTTCAGAATGCCCATATATACTATTTTTCTCCAAGAACATTTAAATATTTTATGAGTGAATGCGAACTTGAATTAATAAAATTTGGTAGTGATCCGTCAGGCGCGCATATGTATGGAGTATTTAAGCAGAGTCGAGGTCAATGTGGTAAGTTGCCTAATTTGCACTCAGAGTATTCATTTATGAAAAGAAAGATTATTTTAGGAAAGCTAAAAGTAGCTATTATTGAAACCCTTGAAAGGGCAGGGTTAAAAGAGTATATAAAAAATATGTATAGGTATATAGGTTTAAAGTGGTGATGTGATTGTAGATTTACGTACGAATGGCCTCCTATCTATTGATAATGCTAAAAAGATTGATATTATAGAAAATAATACGATCGTAGAATACAATGCATTCGTAGATGAGTTTATTAAAATAAATTGCTTAGCTAACACTGATCTATTGTTAACAGCGTCATGTAGAAACACAATTATTTCGCAAACTCATGATGCATTTTGTCGTATTGCACTTCTGGAAGAAAGTATAAAGAAAGATAAATGCCAAGATTGTATAAGAGTCGACAATAAGTTTGTTGCAGATGCAATGAATCAAGTTTTGATAAGGAATAAATGTACTAATACAAAAATTAATTATCAAAGTAGTAGTAATATTTTTGTTTTAGTATTGTTGAATTTGGTAAAGACTATCTATATTGCCTTGAATTCTTGGTTCTGGCCACGACTTTTTCTTAGTAAAATAAAGCCTAAAGGCAAGGTTTTATTTGTAGATACTTTTTTGTTTAAAAACAGCTTTGACTCTAGTGGGCGTTACCAAGATCGATATTACACTAGGCATGAGGCGTATTTAACAAAGCAGGAACAGAATAGGATGTATTTTGCACCAACTCTATACGGCCTTAAACATCCATGGGATTATATAAGTCTTATGAAACACATAAAGTCATCAGATAGGAACTTTATGATTAAAGAAGCTTGGCTAAATCTTTCTGATTATTTATTTTCGATATTTTATTCCATTATTATCCCACTAAAAATAAAAAAATATCCTACCTACCATGGTATAGATATTGAACATATAGTAAGAAGAGAAGTATTGTGTGACATTGCATCGCCATCTTTGTTTAGGGCATTATGTCAGTATCGCTTTATTAGGCGCCTCTCGAAAGAAAATGTTGATATATGTGGAGTGGTGAATTGGTTTGAGAATAGTGTCAATGATCGAGCATTAAATCTTTCATTTAAGGATTATTATCCTAAAGTATCTATTAAAGGCTATCAAGGTTTTATGCCTATTAGATATTACGCATCTCTCCAGCCGCAATCATATGAGTTGAAGGCAAGAGTATTGCCAGATGTGCTTTATGTAATGAACGAAGAAGTCATGTCATTGTATCGAAAAACTTGTAAAGATTTACCTTTAAAATTGTCTCCAGCTTTTAGGTTTTCACATTTATTTAATCTACAGGATAGACGTTCTCTAGTGGAAAAGATGATTCTAATTTCACTTCCTGGTGCTGGGATGATAAATGAGAGTGTTGGGATTATTAGAAGCTACCTATTAATCGCAGATAGCCTGGATCAGAATGTTAGGGTAGTTGTCAAGGCACACCCGACCTGCACAAGAAAACAACTTATAAAATTAGCTTCGGAGTTTTCTGACCAGCGTTTAGAATACACAGACAAGGATATCCCAGAATTGCTTGAATCAGCTTATGTAATGATATCTGCAGCTTCTAGCGTATGTGTAGAGGCAGTTGCGGTAGGTATCCCAGTTGCTCTTTATGGGAGTCGCTCCGGCATAACAATGAACCCTATACCATTAAGTGTTCCAAGTAATATTTGGAGTATTTTTTACTCGGAAGATCAGCTCGAGTACTTCTTAAAAGAAGCTTTGAATAAAAATGATCGTATCTCAATTGTCAATAAATTGTATGCACCTATTAATAAAGAAAATACAATGGAATTATTTGAATGTGTATAAAAAAGAAGTTTAAAATAACCTGCATTAAATGGAGAAAGATGTGAATAAATTGACCTTAAAAGGAAAGCTCAAGAATGGTCATTTAACCTTGGGAAGTTGGATTACAATAGCTCATCCTGCAATTGCTGAGATTATGAGTAATGTGGGTTTTGATTGGTTAGTTATTGACTTAGAGCACAGTGTCATTACAATTCGTGAAGCGGAGGAACTGATTAGGGTAATTGATCTTTCAGGTGTAGTGCCATTAGTTCGTCTAACATCAAATGATCCTAATCAGATAAAAAGAGTTATGGATGCAGGCAGTCATGGGGTCATAGTCCCAATGATAAAAACTGCAGAAGAAGCACAGCGTGCTGTTGATGCTGTAAGGTATCCAGTTAAAGGAAATAGAGGGATTGGCTTGGCTAGAGCACAGGGCTATGGTGTTAGATTCAAAGAGTACCTAAAGTGGCAAGAAGAAGAGTCGATTGTAATTGTCCAAATTGAGCATATTGAAGCTGTGAACAATATAGAAGAAATATTATCAGTTGATGGTGTTGATGGTTTTATTATTGGGCCATATGATTTGTCTGGATCCATGGGCATTCCTGGACAATTAAAGCACAAAAGTTTATTGAATGCCATGGATCGTGTGTACAGCATTGCAAGTGAATTGAAAAAATCTGGCGGCATACATATTGTTGAACCAGATGCAGAAGAGTTACAGTTGAAAATAAATGATGGACATAAGTTTATTGCATATAGTGTTGACATAAGAATGTTGGACACAAGCGCAAGAAATGGTATTAATAAAATTAGGAAGAAGTAACGATGAATATTATTGGAATAATACCTGTACGTATGAATTCATCAAGATTTCCTGGAAAGCCAATGAAAAATATACACGGCATGCCAATGGTTGGGCATTGTTATTACCGAACTATGATGGCATTAGGCGCAGAAAATACTTATGTAGCTACCTGTGATGCAGAAATACGAGATTATATCATTTCCATTGGGGGGAATGCAATAATGACCTCTGACACCCATACTCGAGCCACAACAAGAACGGCTGAAGCTATGGAAAGGATCGAGAAACAGATTGGAGAGAGTGTTGATGTTGTAATTATGGTGCAAGGTGACGAACCTTTAATTCAGCCAAAGACAATTGCTGAGACAATATCTTATTTTGATGAAGATACTACTAATATCGTAAATATTATGTCGCATCTAGTGACACAAGAGTCTTTTGAAGATGAAAACAATGTTAAGGTTGTTGTTAATTGCAATAATGATGCGCTTTATTTTTCTAGGGAGCCAATCCCATCGCCTTGGAAAGGTTGGAATAATATCCCACGTTATATGCAAACAGGGATTATTGCTTTTAGGCGTGAAACATTAATTAAGTTCAATTCAATGAAAGAGACTCAACTTGAGCAAATTGAGTCGGTTGACATGAATCGTGTTCTTGAAACAGGTGGTAAGATTAAAATGGTATTGACTGATGCAGTAACAATTGGTGTAGATATACCTGAAGAGCTTGTAGCAGTTGAAGAATTGCTTGTGGGTGATCCAATTATGTTGCAATATTTATAATTATGAAAGAACAAGATATAAGACCCCAAGAGTTACTAGAAAGATATGTAGAGTTAAGTGCTCAAGATGCTAAGAAATACTTCAGCAATGTTGAACGAAGAGATGTTCCATGTGTTGCATGTAGGGCAAAAGATGCGATATATCAATTTAGTAAATATGGATTTGACTATGCTATATGTAATAAATGCGACACACTGTATCAAACACCACGCCCTTCTCCTGACGCCTTTGAACAATTTTACCGTGATTCAGAGTCATCTAACTACTGGGCAAATGTTTTTTTTCCAGCGGTGGCAGAAATTAGGCGTGAGAAAATAGTTAAACCAAAAGTAGAGGGTCTATCTTCATTATGTGACAAGATTGGACTTGAAGTAAATAACATAATAGATATAGGTGCAGGTTACGGTGTCTTTTTAGACGAATGGCGCAAGAGGAACCCAGGTACAAATATGGTCGCTGTAGAACCATCATGCTCACTTGCAAATGAATGTAGAAAAAAGAAATTGCATGTAGTGGAGTCTATGGCAGAACAAGTATCTGGCTATGATGATTTTGCAGATCTAGTTATTTGTTTTGAAGTGCTGGAGCATGTATATAATCCGCTGGATTTTTTAAATACACTGAAAAATATGGCAAGACCAGGCGGTTACGTTTTTATAAGTACGTTATGTATTGATGGTTTCGACCTTCAGATATTGTGGGATAAGTCAACACAAATTTCTCCTCCTCACCATATTAATTTTATTTCAGTAAAAGGCTTTGAGTTGCTATTTAAAGAGGCTGGCTTGACTGATGTACAGGTTTTAACACCTGGTAAGCTTGATGTTGATATAGTTCAAAATCAGATAAAGAAAAATCCAGATCTAATCTCTAATGACACCTTTCTTCAAAAGATACTTAATGATGATAATAAAGCCATAGAGTTTCAGAAATTTTTAGCAGATAATCAATTAAGCTCACACGCGTGGGTGATTGGGAAAAAATCAAAAGAATAATGAATAAGTTAAAAGTAGGTGTAGCAGGGTATGGAGTAGTTGGAAAACGCAGACGTGAATGTGTTGATATGCATCCGAATATGGAGATAACTGCCATTTGTGATCGGTATTTTTCAAACAACGGTGTAATGGAAGATGGTGTTCGTTATTATAAAAACTATAAACAATTATTAGAAGAAGATCTTGATATTCTTATTGTTTGTTTGACAAATGATGTTGCACCAGAAGTTACCATTGCTGGACTTGAGAGTGGACTACATGTTTTTTGTGAGAAGCCCCCAGGCCGAAACGTAGAAGATATTATTAGCGTGATGGAAGTTGAAAAAAGACATCCGAAACTTAAATTAATGTATGGATTTAACCACCGTTACCATGATTCTGTGATAGAAGCGCTTAGTATTATCAAATCAAAACAACTAGGTGAAGTTATTAATTTACGTGGTGTTTATGGCAAGTCTCAGCTGATAACATTTAATCAACCAGATTGGCGTACAAAAAGAGATATTGCCGGAGGAGGGGTTTTACTCGACCAAGGAATACATATGGTTGATTTAATGAGGCTGTTTGCAGGAAAATTTGAGGATATATATAGCTTTATCTCAAATAGTCATTGGGGTCACGATGTAGAAGATAATGCATATGCTCTAATGCGAACAAAGGAAGGTGTGATTGCGATGTTGAATTCCTCAGCAACCCAATGGAAGCATCGTTTTCATTTGGAGATTTGCTTAGAAAAAGGAAGCTTAACTCTTGGTGGTATCTTATCAGGCTCAAAGAGTTACGGAGATGAGACTCTATCCATTGTTTATGCTAATCCTGACAATGATATGGGAAGCCCTAAAGAAGTGACAACTAAATATAATACTGACCCTTCATGGTATTCAGAAATTACAGAGTTTGTTGACTGTGTTATTGATAATAAAAAGATTACAAGCGGTACCTCAGATGATGCATTACAAACTATGGTATTAGTCTATAAGATATATTATCAAGATAAAAAATGGAGTCAAACTTACAACATATCGGATCCCGATAAGTTGTAGATGTGCAATTTAATTAAATTAGGTAGTAAAGAGTATGGAAATTAAGTCATTTGTAAAAAATTATTTAGCAAGATTAAAGTTAATTTTGGACGATATTGACCCCGATGTCGTAAGTGATATTGTATGTGCTCTTGAAGAAACTATAGTAAATAAATCTAGGATATTTATTATAGGAAATGGAGGGAGCTCCGCAACAGCGTCTCATATGGTTAATGATTTAGGTGCCGGCTTGAGAAGGCGCAATATTATAAATTTTGACGTGGCAAGTCTAGATGATAATGGCCCTGTAGTTTCAGCAATAGCGAATGATATTGGTTATGAAAATATCTTTTTCATGCAAATGAAGGGTTTGTTAAATCCAAATGATGTAATTATTGCAATATCGTGTAGTGGGGATTCACCGAATATAATCAAAGCAGTCGATTATGCGAAAGAATTGGGGTGCGTGATTATTGGCCTTACAGGCTTTGAAGGTGGTTATATAAGAACGGCGTCTGATATAAGTTTCCATATTAACGCACCAAAAGATGAGTATGGACTTGTTGAAGATGCCCATATGATTTTAGACCATATTATCTATTCGTATTATATTCAAAAAGAATGAAATATCTGATTAAGCATAGTGAAATGGATTTATTAGAACTATCAAAGGATGCAGTTATTTGTGCCTTTAATAAATTAATAGAGCTGGACAAGCAAGGGGTTAAACAATATGTTTTTTCAGATGAAATACCAAAAGAGGTTAAAGCCAGGGCAGATACAATTATCGAGAAAATACTCATAAATAAATTATTAGTATCAGGTTTGAGTATTCTTAGTGAGGAGAGTGGATTATCAAAGGCAGAAAGCAATTCTACATTACGGTTTGTTATCGACCCAATTGATGGAACGGTAAATTTTGTAAGAGGTATTTCTAATTGCTCAATTTCAGTTGCTTTATTTGATGGGGATTTACCCGTATTTGGAGTATTGGCATCTTATCCAAGTGGAACTATAGCCTGGGGTGGGAATAAAATTGGTGCATTTATCGATAATTTGGAAATAAAAGTCTCGTCTATAGATAATTCCGAGAAAGGTATTCTTTGCACAGGGTTTCCTTCTAGATTTCGATTTAATTCTGAATCTATATTTAGACAAATGAATTTAATGAGTGAATTTAGCAAGGTTAGAATGTTGGGGTCAGCATCCCAGTCATTATTACAAGTGGCACAAGGTTCAGCTGAAGTATATGCGGAGACTGATATTATGGTTTGGGATGTCGCTGCAGGGCTGGCTATTGTTGAAGGAGCTGGAGGAATTTTTTCCACAAGTCCCGGTAGTTGCGAATATGCGTTAGATGTAATCGCTTCAAATGGGTTGATTGATAATATAGGAGATTGATAAAGGTATCATGGTAATAAATAAAAATAATATTTTATATTTAGGGGTGTCATGGGCTCCTTAGTTGTGACCTCACGCTCTTTTTCAAAACACCCTGTTTTACGTCAAGAGGTTTTAAAACTTTATCCTGATGCAAAGTTTAATGATGATGACTTGTCATTAAGTGGCGATTCTCTAGTTCAGTTTCTTGAGGGTTACGATAAAGCAATAACAGCTTTAGAGGTGATTGATCATTCAATTTTAGCTCGCCTTCCAGACCTAAGAGTTATTGGAAAGTATGGTGTAGGTCTAGATATGATTGATCTTCACGCTATGGATAAGTTTGATGTAAAGCTTGGATGGACAGGTGGAGTAAATAAACGCTCTGTTTCTGAGTTGGTAATTTCATTTGCAATATCTCTATTGCATCGTGCAGTGTTTGCCAATATAGAAGTGAGAAATGGCGAATGGTATCAAGTAAAGGGACGCCAATTATCAGACTGTACATTTGGTATAGTTGGTTGTGGGCATGTTGGAAAAGACCTTATAAAATTATTACGGCCTTTTAATTGTAAAATTCTCGTGCATGATATTTTAGATTTCAAAGAATTCTATAAGAAGAATGATGTTACACCGGTTGGGTTAGAGGAGTTAATTCAAAAATCTGATGTTGTAACACTACATTTGCCACAAGATGATTCAACAGAAAATATTATGAATCAAGATCGACTTCACATGTTAAAGAAAGATGCTATTTTAATTAATCTTGCTCGAGGTAGATTGATAGACGAGTCTACTCTAAAACAAATATTACATAAAGGTAAGATTGCGGGAGCGGCACTTGATGTATTTGCGGTCGAACCTCCTACTGATATAGAATTTGCATTAATGGACAATGTGATTGTTACTCCACATATTGGAGGTAGTACAGAAGAAGCTATTCTTGCAATGGGTATGGCTGCAATAAGTGGGCTAAGTAATCCTAAGAATCCGTTAGAGTTCGAATAGTTAACTATAAATTAATAAATGAGAAAAATGAATCATATTAAAGAAACATATAGTGGTAAGAAAGTGCTAATAACCGGTCATACAGGATTTAAAGGTAGTTGGCTTTCAATGTGGCTTACAAAATTGGGCGCAGAAGTAATAGGAATTTCTGAAAGTGTACCAACAAATCCTTCCAATTTCATTGCATCTAACGTTGCCAGTATGGTGCAAGATTATAGGGTTGATATTATGGATTTAAATAGTGTTAGTAGTATTATTATTAAACATAATCCGGATTTTATTTTCCATCTAGCAGCCCAAGCGTTAGTTTATCCGGCTTATAAAAATCCAGTAGAGACACTTACAGTTAATGCCATTGGAACAGCAAATATATTAGAAGCCATAAGATTACTGGACAAACCTATTATTGCAATAATGATAACTAGTGATAAAGCATATGATAATGTAGAGTGGGTGTGGGGATATAGAGAGTCAGATCTTTTAGGGGGAAGCGATCCTTATAGCGCTTCAAAGGGTATGGCCGAGCTAGCAATTAAGACATATGTAAATTCATATTTTACAAATCCTGAGAATGGTGTGCGCATAGGCATTACTAGAGCGGGAAATGTAATTGGAGGAGGAGATTGGGCTAAAAATAGAATTGTTCCTGATTGTATGGAGGCATGGAGTAATAACAAGGTTGTAGATATAAGAAGACCAGACGCCACTAGACCATGGCAGCATGTACTCGAACCATTAAGTGGTTATCTTTCATTAGGTTCAGAACTTTATAATAGCCCTATTAAGCATGGTCAAGCATATAATTTTGGCCCCCCTGCTAATCAAAATTATCCTGTACGTGACCTTATAGATGAAATGAGTTCATCATGGAAGAATGTTCGTTGGAACGATACGTCTAATGATTTAAGCCATCTCCATGAGGCTGGCTTACTGAAGTTAAATTGTGATAAGGCTTTATTTGATTTGGAATGGCTCCCAACTATGGAGTTTGAAGAAACTGTGAAAATGACTGTTGACTGGTATAAGGCATATTATGAAGGTGAAAAAGAAGCTATGTGGGAATTTAGTTCTAGACAAATTGATGAGTTTACACGACTAGCAGAAAGCAAGAGAAGATCGTGGGCAACATATTAATTAACGGTGTAACTTTAACGCCATTAAACATTATTGGCGCTAATGGCGGAGATGTGTTGCATGTAATGAAGCGCGATGATTCTGGATTTGATGGTTTTGGAGAAGTATATTTTTCAAATGTTAATTATAAAATGGTAAAAGCCTGGAAAAGACACCGAAATATGACATTAAATATAGTTGTTCCCGTTGGAGAGATTAGATTTGTATTATTTGATGATCGAGAAGGTGCATTAAACAAAAATTTTCACGAGGTTTCATTATCTAGAGATAATTATTTTAGATTAACTGTTCCACCAATGGTATGGGTAGGGTTTCAAGGTATTTATAAAGGTGAAAGTATGTTATTAAATGTTGCTAATATTGCACATAGTTTTGATGAAGCAGATAGAAAAGAAGTTGATGAATTAAATTTTAATTGGAGTTAATGAGTATGAAAGTGATTATTTTAGCTGGTGGGTTCGGAACTCGATTATCAGAGTATACTGAAATTATACCAAAACCAATGGTTACCATTGGTGGTATGCCGATTCTTTGGCATATAATGAAAACGTTTTCAAAGTATGGACACATAGATTTCCATCTTGCACTAGGTTATAAATCAACATATATTAAGGAATATTTTTTAAACTACAGAGCATTAAATGATGACTTTACTGTCAATCTTGGTAGTGGGGATGTAGCTTCACTCAATACTGATGACATTAAATGGAATGTAACACTTGTTGATACAGGCCTGAATTCGATGACAGGAGGCAGGGTAAAAAGAATGAAATCATTCATTGGAAACGAAACATTTCTCCTAACCTATGGTGATGGTGTTGCAGATATTGACATTGACTCTCTCTTGGATTTTCATAAAAAAAATGGAAAGATGGTAACAGTGACAGCTGTTCATCCTGGGGCCCGTTTTGGAGAATTAGATATAGATCATAATATAGTAACTAGTTTTCAAGAGAAGCCACAAGTTGGGCAAGGGTGGATTAATGGAGGATACTTTGTTATAGAGCCGGAATTTTTTGATCTAATCGATGGAGATGACACTATTCTAGAAAAAAGCCCTCTTGAGAGGGTGTCCGAGATGGGAGAGCTTGCTGCATATAAACATGATGGATTTTGGCAATGTATGGACACAAAACGTGATAGAGATTCACTTGAGGAGATGTGGGATTCCAATAGTGCCCCGTGGAAAGTTTAATAATGGGGGGTGGTGCCGACAGATTATTAATTGTAGGAGGAGCTGGTTTTATTGGAAAAAATTTAGCACTGAGCTCTATTAAGAAAGGATATGATGTTAGTGTTATTTCACTACATAGCCCAGCATCTAATGAAAAGATTATGGGCGTCCAATACTTCACAGTTGACATTTGTAATTCTCAGAAAATTAATCAAGTAATGTCTAATAATAAGTTTGATTATGTGGTTAATCTTAGCGGGTATGTAAATCATGCAAGTTATTTAAATGGAGGTAAAGAGGTTGTAGATGCACATTTTAACGGTGTTGTTAATCTCATTAATTTTATAGATTGGGGCTCGTTAAAAAATTTCATTCAGATTGGGAGTAGTGATGAGTATGGGAACCGTGTCGCCCCTCAGGGTGAATACATGAGAGAGGATCCTATTTCGCCATATTCATTTAGCAAAGTTTCGATTGGGTATTTTTTACAGATGCTTCACCGTACAGAAAATTTTCCTAGTGTAATTTTACGGTTGTTTCTTGTTTATGGCCCTGGTCAGGCTAGTAATCGCTTTATGCCTCAAATTATTAATGGGTGTTCTAATAACGATAAATTTGATACATCTTATGGCGATCAGATAAGGGATTTTTGCCATATTGATGATATTGTAAAAGGTATTTTTTGTGCTTTAATGAGTAATAATTCGTATGGTGAGATTATTAACCTGGCATCAGGAAGCCCTATAAAAATAAAATATGTTATTGATTTAATCCAAAAGTTAATAGGCAAAGGGCTTCCTCAATATGGAGCAGTGCCGTATCGTTTAGATGAAAATATGGAATTGTATGCAGATGTTTCAAAAGCAAAAAAACTATTGTCATGGGAGTCATCAATAGGGCTGGAAGATGGCCTTAAAGATATGATAGCTCAGTATTAATTCAGATTAAATTTTAATTTTGATAAACATATTGCCTGTATTTTAAATCCAATAATATAAAGAAAAACATGAGTAGATCAATAGCAAATAAGAATTATAAATTCAATCTTCCTGTATTTATTCTAATACTTTCGGTTTATACATCCGGCCATGTAGTTTTAGTTGATACTATGGGTATTCGATTAATATTGCAATTATTGATGATGATTTTTATGTTTTTATATATATTATCATCTACGCAAAAAGGCATGAGTAAGCATGGATTTGTCGTCTTATTTGTTGTTGCATCCTCTATGATTAGTGAATTATTAATAAGAGGGGATATAAATAATATATTAGGATACGGTTTATCAATCGCCCTTATATTTATTCTGCTCATAATGAAGTATAGAGATGTTATTAACTTTATTGAAACGATAAATAGAATTAATTATGTATTGGCTATTATTGCAATTATTGGACTAGTATTGTCAATTTCTTCATCTAATATATATGATGCTCTGCTTAGTAGGGCGGATTATTACAATCCATCGTTTCTATCAGGAATGAGTGGGTGGTCGTTGCTGGGCCATGCAGATACATGGAATGATATGTTAGGTGAAAAAGTTCCAAGAATAGTTGCCCATCTACAACAGGCATCATTAGTGCCTGCATATTTTTTATTACCATTATCCATCTCTCTTGCATTTTCATCTGTTAACAAATTGCATATTGTTTTTTTCATATTGTTATTTGTTTTATTATCGATGGGAGGCTCTTCATATGTTTCGTTGTTTATGTGCCTATTAATTTATATTTTTATAAATTATATACCTCGTCAGGTTTTAATTTTAGCTCCGTTCATTTTGTTATCTATAAGTTTAATTTTGTTAGGATATTTATATATAGATATTTATGATATAGAGTTAATTAAAGAAGTCTCAAGAGGCGTTGCATTTGACTATAGCGAAGACCTAGATGACAATGTTTTAAATAATAGAATGACTTCTGCTGTAGCTAGACTATCACTGATGGGCTTCCAAGTTATTGGGTTTATTGAGAATTTTCCGTTGCCAGCAGGTGAAAAATTAACCAACATGACCATTGGTGGGACTGTGATGACAAATGCATTGAGAGCCGGTGTAATTGGGTTGATAGCTACAATTGTTATGTACTATGTTTTATTTACTAGCATAACAAATCATCTAATTAAATACAAATCTTCTAACAAAGTTAAAAGGTTTGGCTTGTCCCTCCTATATGTGTTAATTTTTCAATCTTTTCTTTATAATGATTATGGGTTTTCAACGTATTATGGATATATTATGTATACAGTAATTATTTTATTGTCGTATTACGATACTCGTCAAGCATCAAAAAAACTATGCATTTAACAACAATAAAGCTGTTTTTATGAGCAATATACAGCCATATGTCAGTGTGATAATGAACTGCTATAATTGTGAAGAGTTTCTTAAAGAAGCAATAGACTCAATATATAAACAGTCATTTTCTAATTGGGAGATAATTTTTTTAGACAATGCATCAATTGACAAGAGTGCAGAAGTTGCTGGAAAATATGATAATAAATTAAATTATTATCGAATAGAGAAGAACGTACCTCTTGGTAAGGCTAGAAATTTTGCTATGCAAAAAGCTACTGGAAAATATATTGCATTTCTTGACTGTGATGACTTGTATTTAGAAGATAAATTAGAGAGACAAGTTAAAGTTATGGATAAACATGGATTTATTATGAGCTATGGAGGGGCGATGATAATAAATGAGAATGGCTCACTTATTAAAAAAAAGTTGGCCCTAAATAATAGTGGAGATGTATTTGGAAACTTGCTATTGAAATATGAAATCAATATGCAAAGTGTAATGCTTTTACGCTCCTATATTTTAGACAAAAATCTCTTATTTCCAGAAAACTTTCAATATGGACCTGATTACGATCTATTTATGGATATAGCTTCACAATGTGAGGTTGGTGTTCTGAATGATATTATTGTGATGACTAGGGTTCATTCTGGTGCGTTAACACATAAAAAACTTCATTGTGTGCGAGATGAGCTTAAATCAACTATTGATCGTTTAGTGGCGCGCGATCCTAACCTAAAAGAGAAGTATGCAAATGAAATAAGGTCGGCATATGGTAAATTTGAATATTATCAGGCAGTATATTTCATCAGCGCGGGAAAAATTAATAAAGCAAGAAAGACTTTGCGAAGTATATTAACTTATAGATGGGAGTATGTTGCTTTGTATGTTATTCTTCTTCTCCCGTTACCCAAAACGGTTGTAATGCGCTTATTGAACAGGTAGTCAAAGTTTATTAATTTTTTATGATGAAGTTAAAAAAAATCTAAATATGTATACAAGTAAATATGAAAAAAAATAGAATTCTTGTAACTGGAGCTAGTGGCTTTGTTGGTAAATTTTTAATAAAGAAGCTGCTTAGGAATGAAAACAATACTATTGTTGCATTGTATAACAATAGTATTGTTTCAGATTTAAATGCAGATTTTAATAGTCAGATTAGTTGGGTGAAAGTAGATCTAGTTAATGACAATGTGAGTGATATTCTATTAGATATAGATATTGTTTATCATCTGGCAGGTTATTCTTCCATGGGCTCAACTACTAAAGAGTTAAATTTATTGAATAAAGTAAATGTTATCGCAACACAAAGATTGGCGAATGCATGTAAGTCATTATCTATTAAGCATTTTATTTTTGTTAGTAGTGTTGCAGTTTGTGAGTCGAGTGCGGATTTAATTATTAATGAGAAAAATGGACTTCCATTAACGCCTTATGGAAAATCTAAGAAAAAGGCGGAAGAGTTGTTGATTGGGGCCTCTAAGGGGCACTATAATGTGACAATTCTTAGGCCTACCGCTCTTTTTGGAGAATATCATAAGGGGAGTGTTTATGAAATGGTTAAAAAGATACAAGAAAAAAGATTTGTAAAATTTGGACCGGGGAATAGCCTAACCAATTTTTATTATATTAAGGACTTTGTTAATCTACTTGTTCATGTATGTTGCAATAAAAGTACATATAATCAAGTATTTATTGTATCGGATAGCCCATATGAATTAAATATTGTAGTTGATTGGATACTTCATTGTTTAAATTACAAGAATCGAATTTTACAATTTCCTATCTGGTTCGGCTATATTCTAGCCACTTTTTTTGAATTTATATCTTTTTTGATAAACAAGCCTCTATTATTCTCTTACAGAAGGCTGCATGCTATGACAAATAAGACGTTATTTTCTAATAATAAGATATCAAAGGTGGTAGATATGAATTGTAAATATGGGGTTCATAAAGGTCTTATTAGAACAATAAAATGGTATAAAAAAACTGGGATATTGTAATATTTTTTGTATGCCTTTATTTTTTTATACTATTTCTTATGAGTGTGACACGTTTTGAGCAATAAAGAAACTATGGCGATAATCGCAACCTCGCCACTGGCTATAAAATTCTTTCTAGAATTTATTATTTCTGAATTTGAAAAAAAATATTCAATTATTATCATGACTAATACATCAGATAATCATGACATATTGAGAACACTCACAAGTAGGATAAAAATTATAGATATAAAGATTAAGAGGGAAATCAATCTTATTTCTGATATAAGAACTGCCTTTATTTTAATGAAGCACCTCAGTACAGAAAATATTTCTGTAGTTTATAGCATTACCCCTAAGGCGGGATTTATAGGTATTTTAGTATCAAAAATTATGAAGGTTCCAGTCAGAATTCATAATTTTACAGGGCAGGTCTGGAAAACAAAAAAAGGCCTTATTAAGCATGTTTTAAAATCAATAGACAGGTTAATTTACTTACTTTCCACTAGAGTTATTGTTGACAGTCATTCTCAACGTGAGTTTCTAATAAATAATAATATTATAAAAAGGCAAAAATCAATTGTTATTGGAGACGGCTCTATTAGTGGAGTGGATATTGATTTATTTTCTCCAAATCAACATGTAAAGCAAGAAATTAGAGAGCAGTTAAAGACAAAAAGCGATGCAATTGTGTTTTTATATATTGGGCGATTAAGTTTGGAAAAAGGAATTATTGAATTAATTAAAGCATACTCCAGAGTGGCTGACAAGATTAATAACACCTCGTTGTGGATAGTAGGGCCGAACGAAACTAAAATTAATAATTTTCAACAATTGTATGACATAAAGTATAAAGATTCAATTCATTTTATACCTTATACACCCACTCCAGAAAGGTATATGATGGCGGCAGATATTTGTTGCCTCCCCAGTCATCGTGAGGGTTTCGGTAGTGTAATTATCGAATCTGCATCTTGTGGGGTTCCTGCTATTGGGACAAAAATATATGGACTTACAGATGCAATTGTTCATGGAGTGACAGGGCTTTTAGTAGAGGTAAAAAATATTGAAGACCTATCGGATAATATGATTTTGCTAGCTGAAAATAGCTATCTACGAAAAAAAATGGGAAAAGCTGCAAGAAGAAGAGTGGTTAAAAGTTTCGATCAAAGAATAGTAGTTAAGAAACTTGTAGATTTTATTGATAAAGAGTTGCGCTAATGAAATTAAAAAAAATAACAGATAGGTTGGAAGAGGAAACAGAAAAATCTTTAAAGGATATGAATGAAACGGATTTTTGATTTATTTACGGGTGTTACACTTTTAGTGTTGCTAGTCGTTCCAATGCTGTTAATTTCTATCTCTATTCGTTTATCATCTAAGGGGTCCATTTTGTATTGGTCTGATAGAGTTGGCAAAAATAATAAAATATTCAAGATGCCAAAGTTTAGATCAATGTTGATAGATACTCCTGCTGTAGCAACTCACCTGTTAGATAATCCAGATGCTTATTTATCGCCTATTGGTGGCTTTTTACGCTCAACTAGCTTAGATGAACTGCCACAACTTTTTTCAGTATTAAAAGGTGATATGAGTTTTGTAGGGCCGCGTCCTGCGCTTTATAATCAAGATGATTTGATTGCTTTACGCACTCAGAAGGGGGTGGACAAATTACTACCTGGTATTACAGGCTGGGCACAAGTAAATGGACGGGATGAACTATCAATTCCTGATAAAGTTACACTGGATGTAGAATATCTAAATCGTCAATCCTTTTGGTTTGATATGAAAATTTTGTGGATGACTTTCCTAAAGGTTATTAAGCGTGATGGTGTGAGTCACTAGTAAAGGCAGCGGTTGTGTTAATTTTTGCAAAATGTAAAGGAGCCAGTGTTAATTAAATAATTTTTTTCTGATTTTTATAAGTAGATGATTCACTCTTTATTTGCT
>ENA-OREN01002541-OREN01002541.1-marine-metagenome-genome-assembly--contig:-NODE-2541-length-18382-cov-6.989948_pt1 | contig 18382 bp, 15 predicted proteins | sample MGYA00248624_ERZ508555 | MGnify/ENA primary metagenome ERZ508555 (study PRJEB26222, sample SAMN06267773) | marine metagenome | isolation source: Saanich Inlet, British Columbia, Canada | place...
AGGTTCGGCAGCACTTGCAATATACTTAATTACATTTTCTATCTCGCCTGCACCGGGCACTCCATTTTGTTTATATAGTTCGACTAGATCCTCACCTTCAAAGTTTTGTAATACAATGTAATACTCTTTCAATACCAATTTGTCATTCTCATATAATTCGCCTCTGCCGGTACCAGACTCATATCTTTTTGGAATTTGTGGATGTGAGAAGTTTTTCAATACTTCATACTCTCTATCGTAACTGTAGGTAGGTGAGTATTTCATTCCCCATTCATTGTTTCCTGGTTTAGTAAGGATACCATAATTAGCCCGATGACCTGGTCGGTATTTGAAGTTTTCAAATTCATAATCTCCTATTTTATACATTATGTTTTTCGCCTTTCATATTGGATTACACATCAATTAAAGCCGGGATAGCATGATATTCCGTGCTCATAAACATCTATACCGGTATTTTCTTCACTTACCGGTACTCTCAGTCCGATGGTTTTCTTTAATATATAAAATAAGATTAATCCCGTTCCTAATGCCCATACCAGAAGAACAATACAGCCAATAAACTGTGACAATAGTTGCCATCCTGAGCCCGTAATTAATCCATTAACTCCAAGATAAGAGCCATCAGCAAAGATACCTACTGAAAGTAACCCCCAAAGACCATTTGCTCCGTGGACAGAAATTGCTCCCACCGGATCATCTATTCTCAGCTTGACTTCTACAAAGTGCAAGCTTTCTCTCAAGATGAGAACTGCAATTAAACCAATAACCACAGCTGCCCAATGTGAAACATAAGCGCCAGAAGCGGTTATCGCAACACAACCTGCCAGAGTGCCATTACATGTCATAACTATGTCATACTTTCCAGTGTCATAGTATGTGATGTACATAAGCGCCACTCCTCCTGTGCATGCAGCAAGAAAAGTGTTTGCTGCAATTATAGAAACCCTGAGATCAGTAGAACCCAATGTGCTTCCTGCATTAAACCCAAACCATCCAAATATTAAGAATAGAGTTCCCAATACTATAAAAGAGAGGTTGTGGCCATGAAACATGTTTGGTGTGCCGTCAGGGTTGTACTTGCCGAATCTAGGACCTATTTTCCATGCTGCGACAAACGCAATTAAGCCGCCAATCCCATGGACTACACCAGACCCCGCAAAATCTATCATACCTGAACCGAAAGGAAGCCTTGACAGCCAACCGCCTCCCCAGACCCAGTGACCGTAAATTGGATAAATGATACCACAAAGTACTGCACTACAAATAATATGTGTATTGAATTTAATTCTTTCAGCAACAGCGCCAGCCACAATTGTACAGGCGGCAGCAGAAAACATCATCTGGAATAACCACAAACTTGATGTTGAGTAGTCAAACGAACTAAAAGAGAGAAAGAACCCACTATATCCGATAAGCATGTTACCGGCATCAAGTCCATAGGCCAGAAAGGACCCTCCAAACATGAGCGCAAAACCAAATGTCCAAAAGATTAAACCTCCAACACAAAAATCCATAAAACTCATTGTCAGGTAGTTTAAAGTGTTTTTCTTTTGAAGAAAGCCTGCGCCCAGAAAAGCAAAGCCAGCTTGCATATTAAAGACGAGAAATCCGCACAGCAATGTCCAGGCTAGATCAATAGATACCTTGACCCCTGTTATGTCTGTGATTTCTTCGGAATGGACTGAATAATTGTTGGTAATATCAGCGGCTACGATTTTATGAAGTGAAGCAAATAATAGACAGCATATGATAGTAGGAACTAAAATGTACCACCGTGATAACTGCCTTGGTAAATCATAAATATTAATTTTTTTAAGCATTGTTTTATTACAAGTAACAACCCTCTTATTAGCAAAGGCACAAGCTGAGTCTTCATTCACGACAAACAAACATTCTAACACTTCTCTGTCATTCCATTTATAGCTACAGAGAAAAATACAAAAGGAGATCAGCTGTCGCCAGTTACAATACAACTGACGACAGTACTGATCTTCTGTATGTAGATACAATTAATAGACAATAAACTCAAAATTTATGAAATGAGAGTTTTTGTGCTAAATTGCAGTATCACCCTGCTCGCCTGTACGAATTCTGTACACGTTTGAAATCTCGGAGATAAAAATCTTTCCGTCTCCAATGCTTCCAGTTTGTGATTCATCAATAATAGTCTGAACCACCTGATCGACTGAATCATCTGAAACGACAAGCTCAATCTTTATCTTTGGCAGTAGGTCAACGCGGTACCTCTTGCCTCTCCAGACCTCACTTACTCCCTTCTGATTGCCATGCCCCTTCATTTCAGCCACTGACATCCCGCCGTAACCCCTCTCTGTAAGGGCATCCTTGATGATATCAAACTTTTCGGGACGAATTATTGCCTCTATCTTTTTCATATAAGTATTCCTCCTTCGAATTAAAACATTTCCAATAAAATTATTTTATAAAAACTAAATTATAAGTTCGATACAATGTTTTATATCTTACTTATTGGGTTTAGCATAAATCCATCTACCAAGTTTGTCAGAATAAATCTTCTGCCTACTTGCGTCCTTTGCCATAGATTCTTCCAGTATGGCCATGTCTCTATGAACAGTCTCTTCTACCTCAAGATTACCTAGTTGAGAAGTAAGTTCATCTTGAGCAGGATAACATGGTGAACCGTGTAAGTGAATATCAACACCTTCATACTCAATCAATTCAGATACGCGTAGGCCAAAGGTTAATTTAAGAATACCAAATACAAATGCTCCACATATAAAGGCCCATCCAATAGCAGCAGCAGCACCTATAGTCTGAGCTTGAAGCTGTCCGATTGAACCAGTAATGCAACCGCTTACTCCGCCGTACGTTCCGTCCGCAAAAATCCCGATTGCAAGCATACCCCATATACCGTTGGCACCATGTACAGCAACAGCACCGAGAGGGTCGTCAATCTTTAATTGAGACTCTACGAAAATTACTGTACCCCACATTATTGCTCCAGCCAGTATACCAATTGTTACAGCAGCCCAAGGTGGAACATAAGCGCAAGGACCGGTTATGGCAACTAATCCTCCAAGTGCACCGTTACAAACCATGCCTAGATCAACAAACCCAAAAGCGATCCACGATACGAATATTACGAGAGCAGCACCTCCAGCAGCACCTAAAAATGTATTAGTTGCTACAACAGAAATCCTTAAGTCAGTTGCACCGAGAGTACTGCCGGCATTAAAACCAAACCAACCAAATGCTAAAAGCAAGGTTCCGACAACTACCAGTGTTAGGTTGTGACCTGGTATAGCATTGGCAGTTCCATCAGGGTTAAATTTATTTTTTCTTGGACCTAGAAAGAAAGCACCTGCCAGGGCAAGCATTCCACCCACAGTATGAACTACTCCTGATCCGGCAAAGTCAACACAGCCTGCACCATAAGGTAAAGTGCTTAACCAGCCTCCGCCCCACATCCAGTGTCCGTATACAGGATAGATTACAGCGCATACAAAAACACTATAAATTACGTATGGTGCAAACTTCATTCTTTCCGCAACAGCACCTGCAATGATAGTAACTGCCTTGGTGCAAAAGACCATCTGGAAAAGCCAGAGCATTACAGTTTGAACATCATAACTGTCTCCAGCCAGAAAGAATCCACTATATCCCATAAACCAATTACCAGATTCCAGTCCCGGTGCAGCCATGGAACCACCAAACATAACAGCAAAACCACACATCCAGAAAAGAAGTGCACCTACAAAACCATCTACAACACAGTGAGCCATGTAGCCCAGCATGTTCTTAGATTGCAGGAAACCACCAAGCAATGCAAAACCAGATTGCATCGAAAATACCAGGAATGCGGCAATAAGGGTCCACGTGAAATTAATGGAATATTTCAAACCTTCAATGCTGTCTGAATAAGTATCCTCGCCACTTGGATCACCAGCCAATAAAATCTTGGAACTAAAATAAACCAGACATGACACGCTCACAATAAAATATATTGCATTTAACCATTTAAAATTACTTCCCGACTTTTTAAACAACAAGTTCATTTCCCCCTCCTTCAATAAAAATAAAATACTCAAAATAATAATACAGCAGCCAATAAGTTGCAAAGTGCTGATTATACGATAGATAGGTGCATATGTTAATAAAAAAATTACTTTAAAATGGTCCTTTAATCAATGAAAACTCAATTAATCAATCGAACAATAAACCACCATTAATAATCGTCTTTAAAAGTAATAATTATCATAATAATTCACAAAAGCTCACACTCCTTTTATTATGCGCTCCGCAAGATCAAATGGAAGGGTGGCCTTAAGAACTTTTTTCTTTACTACCTCTGTATTATACGCAGCTTTTTTAAGAGAAGCCTGTTTCGCCACCGTATCATAAATCATGTAAGATGCCTTTGGAGTGCCGTCTCTTGGCTGTCCAACTGAACCAGGATTTATATAGTAGCGTTGACCAGGTTTCAATAAAACATCGAATGTTTCCTGCCTCTCCATTGATTGTCTTTCAACCAACATAAGCCTGTTATCAAATTGGTCTGTTGGGATGAAGACAGAAGCAGAAATATCTCTTTTTTGTTTTGTATATAAATATGCAGACGGCGTGTGCGTATGGCCGGAAATTGTAATGCTTGAATGTAGTATGTCGTAGCTCAAAGTTGCTGCATTCTTAACATATCGATATCCTTGAGGGTAGACTGGTGTACTGTGGACCAACTCTATACCATATTTCCTTATTTTCTTTTTATACCATAATGATTCGAGGAAACGAGCATTATCCTTCTTCAGTACTTTGGTTGTCCACTTTGCAGCGTTACCCGCTGAAGCGGCCATAATACTACATAGCGAAGGTTGACCGATCACTTGCATGTCATGATTGCCTGCTATTACATAAGCCTTTTTACTCATTGAAAAAATATAGTCTATAATGTTGTTCTTGTCTATATCGTCGAGATCTAATTCTTGTATGATTGCTTGAATTTCTTTTTTTAATGACGGATTACCGTTCTTTAAAAACCTTATGATTGTGCAACATTCATTCGGGTTCGGACCGTATCCGACAATGTCACCGGGTATCAATATTCTATCGATCTTTTCGTTATTATTATGAAGGTCAGAAAAAACAGACACCAGCGCTTCAAGGTTACTGTGAATATCTGATATGATTAAGAATTTCATTTTACTGCCCTATATTCAAAGTTTCTAATGACTGTTTCAGCTGCTTTGCAGTAGCTATTCTGTTAGCCGGGTTTTCTTCCAGCGTTGCCATAATAATCTCTTCCAGTTTTGGAGGGACTGTTTTATTAAATTCGCCAAGAGGACATTTTTTTTCGTACCACTTCTGACCGGTTAGTATCTCATAAAATATAGCACCGGATGAATAAATATCTGCTCTACCATCAATGGATAAAAAGAAAGAAATTGCTTCCAACGGAACATTTTCAGGAGTACCTCTCAACTGTTCAACCAGAGTGTGTTGTTCTGGGGATGCATAATCCATGCTAATTCCCTTTAATACTCCTGACTTTCTTATTGCAAGTTCGAAATCTATCAAATAGACCGTGCTTGTCTCAGGATCCAGTAACATATGGCCGGGCTTGATATCGCAGTGAATAAAGTCTTTAGAATGTAAATAATCCAGTGGATCACAAACACTGATGAAACACTTAACAACCTCTTCTATTGGAGGGAAAAACCCTGTTTTCATTGTGTAATGACTGACAAGGTCGGTATCGGTCGTATGATCAAGGACAATAAAATGTTGCTTTAGTACAACTTTTTCGTCCTTATACAAAGTTTCCTGTCCATAATCGTATGCCTTGGGAATTTGTTTATGGTCTAATTGATTTAAAATATTATATTCCTCTTCAAAGCTTAGATGTGGACAATACTTTACACCCATATTTTTGATTTCTAAAGCATCATCTTCTACTAACCTTGCATAGTTTGATTTATGCATATCGGCAACTGTTTTGAACGAGTCAAATTTATAGTCCTTTATCGTGTACATAAGCTAATGTGTAGGAATTTCAATCTTGTAGTGCAATTTATGAATTGCTTCTACAAGCAAATCTAAAATTTGCCGAAGTCTCAACTTAATTCCAGACAATTATTAGTTTGATTAATACAATAATACTTAATGACATGCAAGCCGTAAAAGATTATAATTCAGCAATCTGTAAAATGAAGTGAGAATGGATTACAGGTGCTTTTTCCGCAATAATCAATTAAAGACGCTCTATCGAATTAATCTGTTTTTGCCGATTATCACAAAAGTTTATCTCAACCTGTTTCTATGGTTAGACTAAAGTCTTGGCGGTTTAGCGGAACTCGTTCAAATCAACAGAGCCATACCGTAGCAATAATACAAATATCTTCAAAGCTAGCCGATTAAAATAAAAAAATGCGATTCTTAATTATCTCAGATATTCACAGTAACCTTGAGGCACTTGTTGCCGTTTTTTCAGAACTTCACAACCAAAACGAACAAATAGATCGAGTCTTAATGCTTGGCGATATTGTCGGCTATGGTGTAAACCCTAATGAATGTTGCACTATTATTAAGTTTTTAAAGAGCGGTAAACCTACTTTGAAAAAAGAAATACAAACAATTATTCAAAGTATTGATATTGGTGCTACTGAAAGAGAAAACATAATTAATTATCTTTTATCTCTAGGAAAAAAAGCCACCATTATCGCAGGCAACCATGATCAACGGGTCATTGGTCAGCTAAATACAGTGATGGCTTCATCTGCCGGTATATCTATTAATTGGACAAAAAAAGTAATCCACGACGATAATGTTCGTTTTCTTAAATCACTATCACTTACAGAAAGATTACTGGAATTTAACACTGAGTTAGTTCACAGCACGTCCAGTCGTCCTCAAGATTATGTGTATGTGATGAATTCAATCTTATTAAATTATAACTTGTTACATTCAAAAATAACGTTTGCCGGTCACACTCATAAACCAGCGGCATACTTATATACCAAACACAAAAGAGACGTATCTGCTTCTGTCTTTATCCCAGCAGACAAATTTGATAAAAATCTTATGATGACCGAATCAGGTTCATCTGAAAGACTGGAATCTTTTGATATTTCTATTGAGACCGGCCAACGATACTATATAAATCCAGGTTCAGTTGGTCAGCCAAGGGACGGAATTCCCATGGCTTCCTATATGATCTACGATACGGTAGCAAATAAGGTTTATCTGGAAAAAGCAGAGTATGATATAGAAGGCGTCAGGAAAAAAATTCTAGAAGCCGCACTTCCTTTCGATCTTGCTAATCGTATAGTATCTGGAATTTGATTTTAAAATATATCATAATCGCGAAATTTGTGCCAAATAGCCTGTTGCACCGTTTTGTAGCACGTGTAGAGCCATTTAATTGCCTATTTGTAGCTCATTTAATAACTTTAGAATATTGCTAAAATAAGTCTAAAAGCAAGCAGTCAATCAACTTGTGCTTGCTATTATAGATTTAACTTTGCTATAGCACTTTCTTGTAATCATTTACTAAATTATATAATTTGCTATTCATTTAAGAAAATTATTGATTTGAGCGGCAAAATAACTGTCAGATCTCAGCCATAAATCACATTTTAATGGTTCTATGATATGTTGGTTAGCAACCTGTTAAATACGGTTTTTGCTAATTAAGCTATGAATAAATACGGATTTATTATGAAAATTGGTTCATTTACTATCCTGTTGTCATTGAGCATAAGTGTTCTTACTGTATTGTGTGCTACAGAGACAATACATGCAAAGACTGAGGTCCTTTTCTCGCCGGGGGGGTCAATTAATGATACTATAATAAAAAACATTGTTTCATCAAGTTCTACAATAGATGTCGCTGCTTTTACGTTTACGGCAGGTGGCATCGCAGAGGCATTGTACCAGGCGAAAGAGCGTGGCGTAGTGGTAAGAGTAATTGTAGATCAGACGCAAGATGCGAAGAACTATCCGGTATTGGAGTTTCTTAAGGAGGAAGGATTCAATCTGCAATTCCTTAAAGGTAATATTGGAGGCTCCATGAATAATGCATTTGCAATTTTTGATGACAAACTTCTTGTGACCGGATCATATACCTGGACAGAATATGCCGAAAAATTTAATTATGAGAATGCAATTTTTATTGACGAACCTGATGTAGTAGACAAATATAAGAAAGAATTTGAATCGCTATATAATAAAGGTGTAGTGCAGGGAGCTAAAAGAGTAGAGAAATCAGCGTTACCTGATCGTGGCTCAGGGATGAAAGTAGTGTCTGTGTCCCATAAGGCAGGTGAGTCAGCAAAACATGGTAATGCAGGTAGCATAAACGAAAAAGCTAATAAAGGTACTGTCACAGAAGGCAGTGTTGGTAAATTTGCTGCAGGTAAAGATGATGATGGCTTTAGAGTCATTGAGAGTGGTAAGCAAATAGAAACTATTAAAAATCCACTAAAACCGTTCGTAAATATTTCTTTTGATGAAGTCGATAAATTATTTGGCAGTGAAAGTAAGCTTGATAAATCAGAGAAAGTTAGTTTGTGGAAGAGTAAATTCGAGGGGAAATATGTCAGGTGGACAGGGAGAGTCAGTTTTAGAGGCTTTGCCGTATATAACTGGAATAAGGTTGGCATAAGTCATAAAGGTAGTAGCATAGACGTTAATCTTAAGTTCGACTATTCGAAACAGAGAACAGTAATGAAATTAAAAGTTGGTGATATTATTACTTATACGGGAAGGTTAGTATCACTGACCAGCATGTTATCATCATATAGGCTTGAAGATGTCGATGTGGTACAAGTAGTAAGGTGATAGTTAAATCTTTCTCGCAATATCATATCATACCAAAATTTGTTCTCCCGCTTCATTATGTAAACAGATTGCCAGGCAATAAATATCACACGGTCTTCTTCCTGTAAGGCCCATTGTCACTCCCATTCAGTCTTTTTCACACAATTTCTACATCTTCCGCTAAGCGTCTCATCTGAAATTACCTGAGAGAAAGTAAGAAATTCTCTTAAATAAAAAGCATGTAATAATTACACTCTATACTATGTAAATTTTACATTATCCACCCCTGCAATGAATAATTCATAATGATAGTCGAAATTCGTTAGTTGATTTAAAGTGTTTGTACAAAGCTGCTTAAATAAACCTGCCATACTTAATATCTTTCAGTTTTATCCGCGTGGCATTTTTATTGCGCTAGTTGTATGCCATTCGAAAGCTTGAAGTATGTTGAAAGCTAGTTAAATTTTCCACTTTGTAAGAGTGGTATTTTAGATGGGAGGTAGGGATGAAGAAGTTATTGATTTGCATTACTATGATGATTTTGTTTTCAAATCCGGTTTTTGCGGAGAGTGAAGCTGACAAGGTTAAAGACAATGTTGTTTCTGCTGAGAAAAACGAGCAGTCAGAAGAGAATACTTTTCAGCATTTTAAGAATGGCATGAGTAGCTGTCTTTTGAGTTTGGTGTACTCTACTATAAAGGTGAATATTGCAGTAGTTGGAGGTGTAGTGGGAGGAGTGGCATATCCTTTAAGTGGCTTTAATAGTGGAGTATCAAAGAAAATATGGTCTTCTTCAATGGGTGGTACATATCTCATTACTGAAGATATTCTTACGGGGAAAGATGAGCCGGAGCTATTCTTTAAAAAAGTCGAAATAAAACGAATGTTAAATAATGTGTCTAATTAGAATTTGAAATGTTAATATTGCTGCAAAATATACAAAATGCAAAAAATACTCATTTGTGATCCGGACAAGTTGTTCAGGTCTAATTTAGGATACGTGCTTGAATCAAAGGGCTTTGTTGTACAAGAAGCGTCCAGGCCCAGTGAGGCTGTAAAATATGTACTGAAAGAAGAGTTTGGTGCGGTTATCTTCAATATGCAACTAGAGGATTTGAACGGAGCGCAGATCTTCTCTGCAATAAAAGCAATAGATAACAAACTGCCGGTTATTATCGTTACTGATAGTGATGTGACATTATCTTCTGTCTCTTCAATAATTCATGAGTCATTCAAATTATTTCAAAAACCGGTTGGCGATATTGAGATAGTGGAAGCGGTACGTGAAGCGACCCATATGAAAGTAAACAGTAAATAATATGTTTCGGTCTGAGCAACAGGAAGGGATCAATTTAATATGGAGAAATGCGAGAAAGTAATTTTAGTTACAGGATCAACAGGTTTTCTCGGTAGTGCTATTACACATAGACTTTTAGTTTCCGGTTATAAGCTAAGGTTGTTAATAAGGAGAAGAGATGCCGATTCTTCTCAAATCTCATTTGGTAAGGATGATTTGATTAAGCAACTGACACTGGGAAATCAAATGGATGAATACTCACAGGAGCAATGCCGAGCTGTTGGTGAACAGTCGAATAGTAACAAATCGCTTCATGAATTGTTTTTGAGTAATGTAGAAATAATCAAGGGCGATATAACGTCAAGTAGTTTAGGATTGGAGAAACAAGAATACAGAAAGCTCTGTAATGAAGTAGATGAAGTCTTTCACTGCGCTGCGGTGACTCATTTTGAAATGCAGGGAGACGATGAGCATGTAGCCGTTAACATCAAAGGGACAGAAAATGTTCTGCAGTTTTCTAATTCCGGTAAACAAAAGAGATTTCACTATATAAGTACAGCATATGTAGCAGGTAAACTGAGTGGCATAATTTACGAAAATGAGATGGTAAACGAGCCTCTTTTCAATAATGAGTACGAAAGGAGTAAATTCGTTGCCGAGCAACTTGTGATTGAGTATGCAAAAAATAATGATATTCCATACACAATATACCGTCCGGGCATTATAGTTGGCGACTCAAGAACCGGGGCTACTTGTAAATTTGACAACCTATACCTTTTTGTGAAGGTGTTGTTCAATATTAAAAATTCTTTTGCTGAACATAAAAATGGGGATTTAAGCGACACCATCATCAGGGTACCTGGTGATCCGGATGCCCTGATCAATCTTGTTCCTATCGATTATGTTGCTGATGCCATAGTCGCAATTTTAGAGAAGAGAGAGAGTATAGGAGGGATTTATCATATTACAAATCCAAATCCACCGCGACTCTGTGAATTAAGGGATCTGGTAATGGCACTACTGGAAATCAAAGATATTTATGTGGAGATAAATAGGGAACTTGAAAAGCAAAGTCTGAATACAGTAGAGAAACTGTTCCTTCGTCAAACACGGTCTTACTACTCATATTTGTTTAGTAAACTACGATTTAATGATAGCAACACTCAAAAGGCATTGGAAGGTACTGGAATTATTTGTCCTCATATGACTAAAGAATTAGTTGCTGTGTTAATAGATTATGCTGTCTCTCATAATTGGGGAGAAGAAAAACGGACAATATTGCAAAATGTATAAATGTAGATGATTATGATCGATAATACAATTTACCAAACTATTGAAATAAAACCGGGTGACTTTAAGGAAAGACCGGATATTACAAATGAAATAACTCCAGTAGAATATTTTGAGCAGTTGATTTATGCACGTGTAAATTTGTGTCCACTTCCAAAGATTGAGAGCCTTCATACCGTTATCAGATTTGACATAGATGGCGATAACGGCGGTAGCTGGACAATAGCGGTTGAATGCGGACTGCTGAAACGTGTTGTAAGGAATTGTTCTGATACTTGTACATCTCCTAATGAAACGACATTATTTCCAGTCTCAACTTTTCGAATGAATAGTGAAACTTTTATGTCTATTTTAAGGAGAGAGATTACTCCGCAGAAAGCGTTTTTCAAGAGAAAGGTCAAGATAGCAGGAAACATGATGATTGCCCTTAAGATGAATGTTCTTGTTAATTATTTATAGTATGGAGCGGATTGCCAGCATAATACTCAGGTATCGTATTCTGTTTCTTGTCCTGATAGGGCTATTAACCGGTTTGTTTGGATATTATGCAATTGAGTCGAAGACTGATAATTCCATCGAAGTCTGGTTAAAACGTAATGATCCGAAGCTTGATTATTATTACGACTTTATAGATAAATTCGGGGATGATGAGTTTCTTATAATCGCAATGGATGGTGATGATCTTTTTACCGGTAAAAAGATTAAGCTGATTAATGATATAGCAACGAGATTGGAATCTGTTAAGGGAGTAAGGAGCGTAATATCTTTAGCAAGTGTTTACAAGGATAAGTTGTCAGCCCCGTATTTTAAGGAGGTTTTAAAGAGAAACAAGGCCAGATCGGTCCTTGATGTTTTTGAAGAAAAGATATTGGACGATCCTATGTACGTTAACAACATAATATCAAGCGATGGTGAAACAACTGCAATTATAGCTACTGTGGCAAAGGGATCACCAGAAGCAAGAAAAGAACTGGTAAAAGAGACCAGGGAGATACTCAGTGCTGTAGAAACTGAAAATAGTATGAAAGAGTTCTTTCTGGCAGGTCCATCAATCGTTAATACGGAACTGGATCGAATGTCGCAAAATGACATGAAGACTTTTACTCCGGTAATGTTTGCCGTGGCGCTCGTTATACTGGTAATACTTTTTAAAAATATATCAGGTGTACTAATTCCTGCAATAACAATCGGCATCAACATTATGTGGACAGTAGGTCTGTTTGTTATATTTGGTAATAAGATGAATATGGTTTCAGGGATGCTTATACCTTTGGTATTTATAATATCATTGGCTACTACAGTGCACATACTGAACAGATTTTATCTGGAAGTTGCTCTTTCGGGAGATAAGCGAGAAAGTATATTGAAAACATTAAGGCACATCTGTGTACCCTGTTTTCTGACGTGTGTTACAACTTCAATTGGCTTCCTTTCGCTGGTAGTCAGTGACGTAACACCGGTAAAAACTACCGGAATATTTATGGCGGCAGGAATAATGATGTCATTCTTTGTCTGCATAACTCTTGTTCCGGGCATGCTGTCTCTCTTTCCGGAGCGGATGAGCAGACCCTTCATGAATATTAAAAAAGATCGTAGTTCAAGCAATAAGGAATTTCAGGGTATCTACGGTTTCATTGGAAAGTTTGTTAGAAATAATACGATATATGTTTTTTTCATAAGTTTAGTGTTCGTTGGTGTCGCGATATATGGAGTCACAAAGATTGACGCTGAATCCAGCATATTCGAGTCATTTCCTGAGAGCAGTGAGATAACAAGATCAACGGAACACATTGAACAGGAACTAATGGGACTTATTCCTATGGACATAGTTGTAGATGCTGGAAATACGGGAAGTGTATTTCAGCCTGATGTTCTCATGAAAATGGAGAAATTGCAGGACTATTTAAAAGGAATACCTGAGGTAACCAAGAGTGTTTCCGTTGTTGATTATGTAAAATATCTTAATAAGTTACTAAATAAAGATAACCCGGACAGCCCGGTGGTAACAAAGGATAAGGCAATTGATTATGTAAAGCTGGCGTCACTACATGGAGACAGTATCGTTGCAGGCCTTTACACGGAAGATTACAACGAAGGACGTGTTTCTGTAAGAATGAAGAACGTAGGTTCGTCTAGATACAAGTTGATAGTAAATGATATCGAAAGATTTATTAAGGAAAATTTTCCATTAAGTGTTAGTTGTGCTATTACGGGCATAGTACCGCTTCTTATGGATATGCAGGGGTATTTGATTGAGAGCCAGATAAAGACATTTACACTGGCATTTATCTTGATTTTTATCTGTATTGCACTGCTGTTGAAATCGACAAGGATTGGCATGATGAGTATGATACCCAACCTGGTTCCAATTGCTATTACATTGGGTGTTATGGGATACGTAGGCATAAATCTGGATGTTGCGACAATTATGATTGCGAGTGTCGCGATAGGGATATCGGTTGATGATACAATCCATTTTCTATATAGATTCAAAGAAGAATTTAAGAAAGACGGTGACCATTATCTTGCAATACAACGTACACTCTCCGGAGTTGGCAGGGCATTAATTTTCACTACTGTTGTTGCAACATGTGGGTTCCTTGTTTTTTGTCTGTCTAGCTTTAAGGCTATTCAATATTTCGGTTTGCTGACCGGCATAACAATGGTAAGTGCACTGGTGGCAGACCTGTTTATATTACCTTCATGTATTTTGCTTTTTAAACCAAAATGTTAAATATGAATAAAACTGATTCATTTCAATTTCAGAATTCAAAGTGGTTTGGTTTGCCGACTAATGCATGGTTGCAGATAGTTGTATCCAAACACTTTGATCCTGACCATGGAAGTCAATACTGGCTTGATAAAGAGAGAGAGCTAGGAATCAATGCAATAAAAGAGATAAATACCCTTGATGATCTCAAGTTTCTCGGCCCAATGTGCGAAGATGATTTACGGAAATATCCTATTGAACATTTCATCCCGAAGATTTATTTGAACAGGAAAAATATGTTTATCCTTGGAGAGACTGCTGGTACCACAGGAAGGCCTAAAGTGACTGCATACAGAATGGATGAATTCCTCTCAGTATTTGTTGACTGGTTTGCCTGTATAGCAAAAAAGCGGGGGTTTCCAGTAGGAGGTAATTGGTTGTGGATTGGGCCAAGTGGCCCACACATAATCGGTAAAGCAGTAGGGCATGTTGCAATGAGAATGGGAAGTATGGATCCTTTTTCTATTGATTTTGACCCGAGATGGGCCAAGAAAATGCAGCCTGAGTCAATCGGTAGCAAACGTTATCTTGAACATGTTCTGGATCAGGCAATGGATATTATAGAGACACAGGAAATAGACGTACTATACACAACTCCTCCTGTTCTTGCAGCATTGGCATTGCGAATGAGTGATCAAAAACGTATGGCAATAAAAGGAGTGCATTACGGTGGTATCTCAATAGGTAAAGAGGCATTGAAGCGGTTCAAAGAAGAGAATTTTCCAAATGCAGTTCATATTTCAGGATATGGTAATACGCTTTTTGGCCTATGTCTCGAAATAGAAGCGTCATCTACCTATGATCTTGATTACTTTCCTCTTGGGCCAAGAATGATAGTGCAGGTAGTTGAAAAGGATGATGGTAATGAACCAGGTAGTGAGCGTCTGTCAAAGCTCGTAAATTATGGAGAAGAGGGTCAGGTAGTGTTTCATAGGTTGGATGAAAGCTTTTTTATACCTAATATGTTTGAGCGTGATAGGGCGGTTCGTATACCTCCAACTTCTACTGCGATTGATTACGGAGTTACTCAGGACGGGGTCAGAAACCCCGCGCTTTTAGATAGCAATAATCCAGTGGTTAAGACAGGATTGTATTAGTGGGAAATATGGAGTGCATCATCCGTGATGATGCATATTAAAGCAGTGACACGGTCACTGCACTCCAAAAAAACTGTTTCAGAAAGGTATTAATATGAAATTATCAGAGACAAAAGTTGAATTACTTGCCCCGGCCGGCAAATGGGATGTATTAGTAGCTGTAATTGATGCGGGAGCTGATGCAGTATACATCGCTGGCAAACAGTTTAATATGCGTATGCATCGTTCTGATTTCAATTTTACGAACGAACAGTTAGAGCTGGCAGTTGAATATGCACATGAGCGGAATGTAAAGATTTATGTGACAGTAAATAATATTATCAGTGATGCTGAAATGAGCGGGCTATATGATTATCTGAAATATCTTCAGGACATTAAAGTAGATGCCATAATCGTCCATGATCTGGGTGTTATTAGCCTTGTCAATGAGATGCAACTCGATATTCCGATGCATGCCAGTACTATGATGAACGTGCATAGTGTGGAGATGGCGACCGAATTGAAAGAGCTGGGTGTATCAAGGATCATTACATCTCGTGACATTGCTCTTTATCAGGTACAGGAGATAGGAGAAAAGGCTGGAATTGAAACAGAATACTTTGTTCACGGTGATATGTGTGTCAGCCAGAGTGGGCAGTGTCACTCCAGTGGAGTGATATTTGGCAAAAGCGCTAATCGTGGTGAATGTATGAAGCCATGTAGATGGAAGTATAGTATCGTAGAAAGCAAATCAGGTGAAGAGATTGGGGACTTGCCAGATGGCTATCTGCTTGCCATGAAGGACATGTGCATGTTTCAGCATATACCGGAACTAATCCAGGCTGGAGTGAGTTCTTTTAAGATAGAGGGCAGGATGCGGCACGAAGATTTTCTCAGGTCTATTGTCACATTATATCGCAAGGCTATTGACGATTATTTACGGTCACCATTTACGTATTGGCACAAGATAGAAGATTTTGAGAAAATGTATAAAGAGAGAGTGAGAGATTTTACGACTTCAGTGGCATTTTCTCATGCAACATCAAATGTATTTGATTATACCGGCAATAAAGAACCTCTGTTCTTAAGCCGTGGAGCAGTGGAAAAAAACCTGACGCCAGAAGACCTGAATGAAAATCCGTTTGAGACAGATAATGGTAATTCAAATAACAAAAAGTTTCTTGCCGTAAAGGTTTCAACCATAAATGCGGTTGAAAAAGCATTGAATGCCGGGGCGGATTACGTCTATTTAGGAGCAGAAGTGTCACCTGTCAGAGGAGAAGGGTGGACGAAAGAACACTTGCATGATGCGGTTAAGATGGCGCATGACATGGGCAGGAAGATTGCTTACGGTACGCCACGTATATGCACTTCACGTGAATTGTCGGAGATTGAATGGCTTTTTGATATAGGATCGACAGTCGGGGTAGACGGTATACTTGTTCACAACCTGGGTGCTTTGCATTGCGCGAAACAATTTGATCTGGACATATTCGCTGATTTTTCATTTAATATTTTAAATACAGATTCTATTAAAATGCTGGAAAAACTGGGAGTGAAAAGAGTAACGTCATCTATTGAGTCGTCATTCAATGATATGTATAAACTTGCAAGACACTCGACCATTCCAGTAGAGAGTATAGTTCATGGTTCTCTTCCCAGTATGCTACTTGAACATTGCCTTCCGGCAATGCTGGTAACCAAGACAAATGCAAAAAGTGGATGCAGATTACCCTGTCGCTATATTAACTATGCCCTTAAAGATGAAAAAGGTGAGGTCAGAACGATAGAAGTAGACCAGTACTGCAGAAACCATATTATGTTTGCATCTGATTTGTGCGTGCTGCCTTATTTGAATTCATTTTTGATGACGGATGTAGAAATGTTCAGAATTGAAGCACAATACTATGAAGATGATCTGGTGGAAACTGTAGTAAATCAATATCGCAAACGTATGGATTTGTTAATGGAAAATCCGACTGTTTTTTGCCCTTTGCCTGAATCTGAGTGGAATAACCTGGTAGAGAAATCTCCAAAGGGGCTGAGCTTGTGTGCTTACTCTCAGAATGTTACACATTCAAGAAGTACGCTGGAAGTAATGAAGAAGGCGACACAGGCAAATTGAAATAAGGTTTGAAGCGTCTAAAGGCATGTAGGATGGATTAAGGCTGGAGGCCGAATCCGCTATCCACACTGAATTAACACGCTTTGTGTGTGTTACTGGAAATTATTATAAATATGAAAGGTGTAGATTATGACAATACAAAAAAAAGCATGTATACTGCTCTCTATTTTCCTGCTTGTTTCTTTCCATGCAATTGTTGCAGGTGCAGGGGATGATAGGTTTGAACAGGCAAAGAAGTATCTTGATAAAGGAATTAATACTTATAATGAACAACTGTTGCAAGACGCAAAAAAAATATTTATACAGCTGAGCAAGGATAATCCTTCTGACTATGAATATGCTCATTATGTAGCGTCGACATATCTCGGACTTTGTGACCTGAAAAACTTTGAAATTGAACAAAGTGCGGTAAAGAAAGTCAAGAAGGCCTTGAAGGCCAAAAGAGTTGCTATTGCAGAAGAGGGGATGCCATTTGCGGATAAATCAATTGAATTGAATGACAACTTCTCTGAATCGTACAGGGTAAGGGGTGCTCTTATTTCTAACAAGATATCAGGTATGATTTCAGGGATGAAGAATGGAAGCCTGGCAGAGGAGGATATAGACATTGCACTTCAGATAGATGGAAAAAATCCTCTGGCACTGATTGAGAATGCAAGAATGTATATTAACAAGCCGGGAATCCTCGGAGGAGATGTTAATAAAGGTATAGAGATCATCACAAATGTCATAAAAGATAATCCGGAATTGGAAAAAGGATATGTCAATTTAGGTCTCGCGTATATTGAGAACGTAGAAATACAAAATGCATTAAATATATTCAACCGTTTACTGGAAATTAATCCATCCAATCCGGAAGCTCTATTCTTTCTTGATAAGCTTAAATTGATAAAATAGAGTTTCATTCAATAGTATAGAAGTTAACTTTTAATTTAATAATTGGTCTTTATCTGCGGATATCTGTGTCCTATTTAGTTTAAATATGCAAAATAAAAAATCATATATTGGCCCGCAGGAAATAATACGAAAAAAGA
>ENA-OREN01002542-OREN01002542.1-marine-metagenome-genome-assembly--contig:-NODE-2542-length-18381-cov-3.794307_pt1 | contig 18381 bp, 28 predicted proteins | sample MGYA00248624_ERZ508555 | MGnify/ENA primary metagenome ERZ508555 (study PRJEB26222, sample SAMN06267773) | marine metagenome | isolation source: Saanich Inlet, British Columbia, Canada | place...
AAGACTTCAATTATCACTATGGGGTCAAGATCCTAAATTTTTAAGGTGGTTAAATAATTCCAGATTAAATATATGGAATATGTGGAGTTAATATAAAAACTCATATATATAGATTATATATATGAGTTCCGAATCTGAAATTATTCAAAGTATAAAAGATAATTTTTATGATCCTAAAGTCTCTGCTCTTGAACGGGCTGGGACTTTGTTTTTAATTGGGGTTCATATCCCTCTTTATTTTTTAAATCCTTGGTTCTATCTCGGAGCTTCTATTTATGCTGTTCTATTTGCCGTAGTTCACAATTATTCACATAAATATCCAGAATGGGCCAAGAAATGGGTTCCATGGCACTATGATCATCATATGAAATATCAGAATGATAATATGAATGTGGTACTTCCTATTTTTGACTATGTAATGGGTACGAGGAAGAAATACCTTGACAAAAAGATATAATGTGTTATATTATATATATAAGGAGACCGTTATGAAATGGATTACTGAAAGCGCCAAGCGGTCTCGCAAGTTAAAGGACAAATATACTATGCGAGGCACCAATATATATATTCAAGACCCTGTGGGAGATCATATCAACTTAGAATTTGTATTTGATTATATTATGGCAAGAGTTCCAACAAAATTATTAAATTCTGTTGATGTTATTTATGTTGTTATCCTGTATAGGCTTAACGACATTGTTAATATTGTTACGCAGATATCGTTAGGTTAATATAGTTATATAGCTTGTCATCTTGACAGGTTATATAGCTTATTAATTAAGATAGTACATAGAAAGATTTTATACCCATCAGTCACACTGCTAGCATGTGATTGATATCCTTTAATGCTAGTAATAATCCTATATAGGAGAAATATATGAGTATCGTTGAAACCAAGCCATCTAATGGCAAATCCAATTCTGCAACTAAGTTTAGTATCCGTCTAAATACTGACGAGTCTATCGAGTTCAGACCAACAGGTACATTTGCACATATAAGTGCTGAACAAGTCTTGAAGATTATCAGCAAAGCAGATGTAGATGTAACTGCTGAGAATAACCGTAATAAAGTTAACTTCAAGTTAACTGGTAAAGATAAATTATTCGGTTTTCTAAACTACTTCGACAATGAGTTGACGGACGAATCAGATGATGATGAGATCGAGGCTATATGTGATGAAGTTGAAACTGTACTTAGAAAAGTTAAAATAGGTGACATTAGTCTACCGTTGACATCTAAGCAAGCAGACGATTTGATTGCTGGTCTATAAGACTTTATAATCAAAGCGGGTATCGTATTTTTGAGTTAGTACGGTACCCACTTATTAGTTACTTGAAATACCTTAATATTTCGATAGTAACTAATATAACTCACTATCAGTGAGATAGTAACTTCCTAGGAAAATTACTCTCAATTGATATGACAAGGTATAGTCACGCATCTAAATCCAGCTAGACTCAAAACGATTGGTTCGTTGAAGACGCTATATACTTACTAGAGGTCTAACCGTAATTCCTGAATAAGGTAGGTTAGATACTCTGATGATCTAGAGGTTCAGGCTAAAACTACCATTACTGTAATTTCCCAAACGGGTAAGCGTAGTCCTCTAACAATCCAAAGGAAAACACAACTTAGGCTCTATAAGGGAACCACTGACTACTAGTTCCGCAACATATAGTCTTGAGCCACTGAAACCGAAGAGTTAGGTAACCATTCCTAACAAAAAACTATACATAGGCATGCCAATACTAGTTGGAGTATGTCTATGTATTTTCAACCATCAATTAAAGGAAATCCATTATGAATATTCAATTACACAACGAGTTAGAATACTCAAAGAGAATGCGTAACAATCTAATACTCACAGATGTATTAGATGATATACCAACAAAGATTACCGAATCACTTATTTTAGCCATTGATAGTTACCGTAAAGGTAGTTATTATGAATCTAAACAAGTGAGAATAGAAAAACTACCAGATACCATCGATATAGTAAGTAACATCATTGCTATCATATTATCTTCCAATCGTCCAAAACCTATACAAGGGATAGCCACAGAGTTAGGTCTTGTATTAGGTTATCGTAACCAAATCAATGCAGTTAAGACAGGTGCTGAAATACTATCAATATGTCATGGTAAATTATATGACATTAAGTTATCAGACGATAGTACTGAAATAGTACCCAAATATAATTTAACCAAGGATAGTATGAATAAACTAAATATACTGCAATATCTACCACCAATGATCCAAAAACCTAATGATTGGATATCCAATACAGACGGAGGTTGGCTATGGGAGCGTAAATCTATAATTTTAGGCAAAGGAACTCATCATTTCAAGCCACAAGCATATGATGTACTTAACTTATTACAATCAGTTGCTTGGACTATAGATATACCTACCTATATTAATGCTCAAAATACCAATAAAACTATGGACGAAGACCAGTTTGAACGAGTAGTTGAAACTTGTTTTGGTAAACCATTCTATTTCGTATGGCGTTATGACAAACGAGGTAGATCCTATTCATCAGGATATGATTTAAATATCCAATCCAATGAATATGGTAAAGCATTACTATCATTATTTAATAAGAAAATAGTAACGAACCAGGACAATCTTAAAATTGCTATTGCTAATCACGCAGGTCAAGATAAATTGACTTGGAGTGAACGAATCAATTGGTTTAATAAACAATTAAACTTTGATTTGGATACATTCGATGAACCGATACTAGGTTCTAAGGCAATACAAGCGTATTTAGATAGTAAAAAGAGTATACCAACTGGTTATACAATGAGTATTGACGCAACTGCATCAGGTTTACAGATAATGGCAGCATTATCAGGTTGTAAAGTTACTGCTAAAGCATGCAATATGATTAATACAGGTAAACGAGAAGACATCTATCAATTTGTAGCAGATAAGATGAATACCATCCTAAAAGCTATTAATAAAGTAACACGCAAAGATGTCAAGAAACCTGTTATGACTACTTTCTATAATTCAGAAGCTAATCCCAAAGAAACATTTAACAAACACCAATTAGCAGCATTCTACGAATCACTAGACGATACCTTACCAGGTGCACTAGATGTAATGGAGGCTGTTAATCAATATTGGGATTATGAATCTGATGTACATATGTGGACATTACCAGATGGTCACGTAGCGAGAGTACCAGTTACTGAAATGAATGATGTAAGAATAGAAGTAGATGAATTAAATCATCGAACCTTTACTTACAGATACAGTAAACAACAACCTTCAGAGAACTATAGAAGTTTAGTTGCAAATATAGTACATAGTGTTGATGGCTATGTTGCTAGAGAGATGGTTAGACGATGCCATTCCATGAAAATCCAATTAGTCCATATCCACGATTGTTTTGTATTCAGTCCAGATTACTTACAAGTTGTAAGTCAAACATATAGAGAAATATTAGCAGAAATTGCTAATAGTGATCTGTTATCCGATATTCTTAGTGAAATTAGTGGTAATTATGTACCAGTTACTAAACATTCTACTAATTTATCAAAAGATATTTTAAACAGCGAATATATGCTGTCATAATGAATCACACTTTATACTTTTAAGAATCTACCCTATTTATGGGGTAGGTTCTTATTTTTTTTCCTTAGTTGGAATCCGTTCTCCGAACGGTTCTTTAAGTGTATTAAACTAAACACTGTACTATAGATTTAATGCTCTTTTCACTAAACATAGCTTAAAGCTGGGAGGCTTATGAAAAATTTTCATGTTCCAGAGTGTACACTCAGAGGTTGTTTAAACAATCACAGAGGAGTTTGTACACTGGATAAATTGCCTATACATACCTTTGCAGAGCCTCTAGCATTCTTTCAAGATGCCTCAATTTGCTTAGTAAGACAGCAAATTAATAAATATCGTACAGAAAATTTAATCGAGAACAAATCATGAAAAGATTCACTTTAGCAGGAAGTCAACAACATAATTTAACGACTCAACAACAGGCTGTTGTAGATAGTAACGAGCCTACTGTATTAGTCAATGCTGTAGCTGGTAGTGGTAAGACTGCTACGCTCATGCATTTAGCTACAAAATATAAGAAAGGTATTTACCTGGCTTTTAATAAAGCTATTGTACAAGACGTAGTTCCGAAATTGCCTTTAGGCTGGCAATGCAAAACATTTAATGCGTTTGGATTAGCTATAACTAAACAACATTATCCTCATGCTAAAGTTGATTTTAATAAATATAGTAAAATTAATTCTTATAGTCCAAATATACCAACTCTAGTTAGTAAACATATGAGTATGAATGGTAATATTTCAGATAGTTCATGGAAAGAAACATGTGACAGATTTAAAATCAGTCATCGTTTTATTGAAGAAGCTAAAGAAGCTTTAAATGAAGGACAAGAATATACAAGTTTAATCAGTGGTGACGATATGCTTCAGTATCCTATCGATAACGGTTGGAAATCTGAAGAATATGAAATTGTCCTTATAGACGAGTGCCAGGATCTAAATCCTCAACAAATAGCATTTCTAACATGCATTCCTACAAAACGTATTGTATTTGTAGGTGATGTGAATCAAGCCATTTATGGTTTTAGAGGTAGTGACCCATATGCTATTGAAAAGATTAAAGATCATTACAATCCTATAGAATATCAATTAACAGAAAGTTTTAGATGTCCTCAGGAAATCATAACTACTGTTAAACATATAGTACCTGCTATTACTAGTAATAAAACAGGTGGTTCAATTGAAACAGCAGATGGAAATAGAGATATCGACTTTCCAGATGAATGTTTTATTATTAGTAGAACAAATAGTAACTTAGTTAAACTTGCTTACAAATTCATCCAAGAGAACAAACATTTTTCAATAGGGGGGACATTCATTACCCAACTGAAAAGAGACTTAAATAGAGTGTTTAACGGCTGTGTATCACTAACAGAAATGCGAGAAAACGTAATTGATCAGTATGAAAAAGAACTTGATAGAGCTAAAGGCAATAAATGGAACATTACTAGTATTGAAAATAAATACGATAGTCTTCTAGCAATCATTAAAGTGGCTACAAGTACTGAAGATATTCATACATTTGTTAAAAACTTAGCAATGCACTCAGATAGTGCTAGCTGTAGAAAGCTAATGACTATTCATGCAGCCAAAGGACTAGAAACGCCCACAGTTTATTTTATTAAACCTGATACCTGTGCATATTTCAAAGAGAAATCTGAATCACAGTGGGAAAAACAACAAGAAGACAACTTGTATTATGTTGCATGTACTAGAGCACTAAATAAATTAGTGTTTACAAAATAATGCAAACTTTAGAATTTGAACAAATTAAAGGCGATATGCAAGTTCTTTATCAAAAGAAAAATGAAATATTTGCTACTAGAGTAATATCAACCTCATTGGGGCATCCTTCAACACATACAGTTAGATTAGATGGTGGCTTTGTACTTATGTACGATACCGATAATATATTAAACAACAGACTTTATGCTGACAATGCATTAAATCGTACTGAATTATTACTTGAATCAGAAACGATTCTTACAGATTTAAACACGGAGTAATTATGGGCAGACATTATGATGGCGACATAAGTGGCAAATTCTGGTTTGCAGTTCAAGACTCTGGAGATGCTGAGCATTTTGGTGCTTATGAAATAGAGCGTGAAATAATAAATCCTACTCAAACAGAAGATGAACATGGAAATATTATTTATGATGGAGAAGAGGAGTATCACGATGGTTTTATTGATTATTGTATTGATTTTGATCGTATTGATGACGTAAAAGAAGGCATAGAACTTTGTAAAAGACAAATGGCAGGTAACTATAAGACCATTTCTGACTTTTTTGAAAGTGGAGGTAATGGTGGTTACAACGATGAAATGATTATCAAGTATTACAAAGATACTCATGGCATTATTATTAACGAAGAATTCTTGCGAAGCAATATGGAAATATATGCAAGACTACAATTAGGAATACAAATCCTAATTTATTTTAATGAGAATCCTGGGAAGGATTGTCACTTTACAGCGGAGATGTAATGACTAAATATATTCTTTTAAAAAGTAAAAGCGAATACATTGACTTTGATGGCAATTTATACGGAGTTACTAAAAATGGTAATGTTGATGACACTGACAGTAAAACATTATTACAAGTTAATGGCAATTGGTGGAAAGAACTTTCTCCGTCAGATTATACAATTGTCAATGAAATATGGCGAAAATTTTTAAAACTAGACAATTAGGAGATTATTGTGGGACAAGTAAAAGCTTATGCCGAATGGGCAAAAGAAGAAGGTTATCTAGATTCAAACTATATGCCTGTAGATCCAAAAGCAGGTAGTATGGATTATGTAGATAAATACGTAAAAGTACGCAATAAATTGCGTAGTTCAAATATGGCTTCCAGCCATTTCACTAACCTTATTAATAAACCAAAGGAGAAAAAATGAGATTAAGTTATCAAAAACAACATGATATAGAACAAGCAATTCTTAAGGATTTATATGCACCACCTAAACAAAAGATTGATGATAAAAAAGGTGGATTAGTTTTACGTAATCATGCAGAATGGATTAAACCTTTAATGCCATTTATTAATAAATTACCTGACCACATGCTTGTAATGTCTGAAAGCGTAGAACTGGAAGTACCTTTTATAGATACTAATGCAGAAGAATATGATAAATGTAATAAAACTACGTGGAGAGAATATGCAGGTAAACCAGTTCCTATTATGCAAAAAGGTTCTAGTTATTATAATTCTTCAAGTGTACCTATTCCTTTACAAGATGATTTAAAAGAAGAAGTTCTTGCTTTACGTTTAGAAGAACATAATCTTAACCAAGAAAAATCAGCTATGAAAAAATATTTAAGTAAAACTATGGAGATCAATAATACAACGACTAAGTTGCGTAAAGTATTTCCAAGTACTTTACAAAAATATATTCCACCTGAACCACCAAGAGCACCAAAACAAGCTAAGTTACCATTGGTAGATACTGAACAACCAGATGTACCAACTAATCTTAAGCAACGTATGACTGAAAATTTACTAAGTAATTAAGGAGCAATAATGATTGAAATTTCGTCTAAAGCAATGATAGAGGCACTTGATAGTGTACTACTCTCTAAATTAACCCCTATGTTAGTAGGCTCACCAGGTATTGGTAAGTCTGACATTGTTAGATTAGTTGCTAAAAAGCACAATCTTAAATTAATAGATGTAAGACTAGCACAATCAGATCCTACTGATTTAAATGGTTTCCCTACACTGCAAAGTGATGGACAACGCATGGACTATGCACCACCAACTACATTTCCTCTAGAAAAACTAGACCAAATTCCAGAAGGACATGAAGGTTGGTTATTATTCTTAGATGAGATTAATGCTGCACCACCTGCTATTCAAGCAGCAGCTTATAAGCTAGTATTGGATAGACAGATAGGCGCCCACAATTTACATAAGCGTGTAGCTATTGTATGTGCAGGAAATAAAGCAACAGATAAAGCTATTGTAAATAGATTATCTACTGCTATGCAATCTAGAATGATTCACTTGAATCTTATGGTTGACCCTGATAGTTGGTTAGAATGGGCTAATACATCAGATATTGACCACAGAGTCATATCATTTATTAAGTTTAGACCTGAGCTTCTTCATAAATTTAATCCTAGTCATGCAGATGATACGTTTGCTTCACCACGTACATGGGAATTCTTATCTAAAATAATTAAAGATAAGCCAAAATTTACTAGAACTGACCATGCAGTCCTTACAGGTACTGTAGGAGAAGGTCCAGCTACTGAGTTCAGAGCTTTTTGTGATGTCTATAAAGACTTACCTACTATCGAAGATATGGTGGAAAATCCAACATTAGTGAATATTCCTACAGAACCAGGGCATCAATATGCAATGACCACTCTTATAAGTCATCATGCTCATGAGGATACAATTGAGCCTTTAATGATAGTTACTAAGAAACTACCAGTTGAATTTCAAGTTGTAGTATTAAAAGATATTTACTCTATAGCACCAGAATTAAAGAAACATCCAATTATTGAAAATTGGATAAGCACAAACGCAGACAAATTATTTGGATAAGCTGATGGATATTAATCAATCAGATACTCAACTTAGACATGCTAAGATTGATTTAATGACTAAGTCTGTCTTCTTATCTACTATTTGTTTAAGTCTTAAACATCAATTTACAGAAGATATATCAACAGCTGCTACTAATGGCTTATCTATTATTTATAATCCAAAATTTCTTGAAGGATTAACACCACAAGAACGAACTGGGCTACTGGCACACGAAGTGTGGCATGTAGCCTTTAATCATTTAACCCGAGTTGGTAATAGAGATAAAGTGATTTGGAACAAAGCAGGTGACTATGTTATTAATTACATGTTAACTGAAGCAGGTTTTACAATTCCTAGGGGAGGATTATATGCCCCTAAATTTTCTAATATGTCTACTGAAGAAGTCTATGAAATTATTAAAGACGAATCTGAAGATGAACATGGAGGTTCTGATTTTGACATTGATTTATTAGACCCACCACCAGGGACTGATGCACAAGATGTAGCTGATAAAGTTACAGATATGATTATTAAAGCTCAGCTGCAATCAAAAATAGCAGGAAAAGAAAAAGGTGAAATACCAAATGAAATAGCTAGAGCTATTGATGATTTAATTAACCCTAAATTACCTTGGTATGAAATACTACAAAGATTTATGTCAGATTTAGTTAAAGATGACTATTCCTGGAGCAGACCTAATAAACGATTCTTTCCAAATTTTTATTTACCAAGTCAACACTCTTATACTATTGGAGAGATTGTAGTAGCAATTGATACAAGTGGCAGTGTTGAGCAACATGAGTTAACTGAAATGTTAACTGAAATAGAAAGCATAAGGGACACGTTCAAACCTGCTAAACTAACAGTTATAGATTGTGATGCAGAAATACACAACATTTTTCATATAGAAAAATACGATAACATCACAGAACTAGAATTTCATGGAAACGGAGGAACAGATTTTCAACCAGTAATAGATCATTGTAATAACTGTAATCCTGAAGTATTAATTTATTTCACTGACTTATACGCAGATGATGTTACTAATGTAGGGGGATACCCAATAATATGGATATCTACTTCAGATCATGAACCTGCATCTATTGGTGAGACAATCTATTTAAAACCAAATGGCACTAGATAAAATACCTTTAGAATACTTAATTGAAACAATTGCTAAAGCATTATGTTTTGAAAATTATGTAGCTGTTCATAATATAGACGATTTTGAAAGTGTTAATATGGCTAATGCTGTTAAATACTATGAAGAACGATCAGAAGTATATTTAGTTAAATCTTATGAATTACTAACTTTATTCCACGACTTCGATAGCGAAGAAATCTCTGACACCATTCACTAATTAAGGGGCACTTATGAAGAATATCCATTTTGGTAATGGAGATATTACTACGCTCATCTTAATTAAAGAAGATGCAATAATACAGAGTGATTTACTGAAATATTATATAAATCCTTTAGAAAATAAAGGGTTAGATAAAAATAATATTGCTGTTTATGGCTTACTTTACGAAGATAGCAAAGTAAAGGCAGAATTGGGTAAAGCTTATTTACGAATGCTATTATCTAAAATTATTAAATTAAAAACAGTAGAAAATATTATTGTAGCTGATACCAGCTACTTTAAATGGTTAACTAAAAAAACGAAAGTAACTGATTGCTATGGTGAGACCTTTACACCTAAATTCGATGGTTACGAAGAGTTTAAAGCTGTATTAGTCCCTAATTATAAAGCTTTATTTTATAACCCTAACAATCAAGAATTGATCACAGAAGGGTTAACTGCTATTACAGGATTTAAAAAACCAAACATTATTCACAGTGCACAATATGTAACTGATGAAAAAGAAGCTTGTAAATTATTGAATTATTTACTTGTTTCTACTAATGCACTAACAATAGATATTGAAACTACTGGATTACATTTAGGTAGTAAATTAATTAGTATTGCATTTGCTTGGGATAAGCATAATGGCGTTGCTATTCATCTTGATAGTATAAATCAAGACATATTAAAAAGATTTTTTATAGATTACGAAGGAATAATGATATTTCATAATGCATTATTTGATTGTAAGCATTTAATACATAATTTATTTTCTTCAGTACAAGAAGGTTTAAATACATTTGAGCATGTTGAAGACAGTATGCTTTATACATACTTAGCTAAAAATAGTACAACAGAAGCTAAATTAGATCTAAAGTCCAATGCTTTAGAGTTTGCAGGTAACTATGGTGTTAATGTTAAAGATGCTAGTGCATTATCTGTAGATGTTCTACTAGAATACAATCTTAAAGATTGTTTAGCTACATGGTATGTTTATAACAAGTATAAAGCTATTGTTAAAAAACACAATCTATTAGAGCCTTATACAACTATCTTTCAACCTTCTATTAAAGTATTACTTAAGATGATGCTTACAGGATTACCGTTAGATAATACAAAAGTATTAGAGGTAGAGAAAGAATTAACAGAAAAACATGATATACATGTTAAAAAAATTTCTGAATATCCTGAAATCCTTAAGTTTAACTGGGCATTCAGACATAAAACTATGGTTGAAGTTAACAATCAGCTTAAACGTAAGTGTAGACCTTATAGTGATTTTATGGATTTAGAGTTTAATCCTAAGTCTAATAATAATATTAGAGAATTGTTTTATACACAATTAGGTTATGAAGCAATTGACTTCACAGAGACTAAACAAGCAGCAACAGGGTCTAAAACTCTTAAAAAGTTGCTAAATGTAGCGAAAAAGGATTCTCATAAAGAAATCTTAGAGCATTTAATAGGTATTGGTCAAACTAGTAAGATACTAAGTACATTTATTAAAGCTTTTAAAAAATATACAATCAATGGTTTCTTACATGGTAGCCTTAAATTAGGAGGTACACAATCAGGACGGTTAAGTTCTAGTGACCCTAATTTACAGAATCTACCAAGCAATAGTATCTATGGTAAAGCTATTAAGTCTTGCTTTGTAGCACCAGAAGGTTACTTATGGGCTAGTGCAGACTTTAATAGTCTAGAGGATAGAGTAAACGCCCTCTTAACAAAAGATCCAAATAAAATCAAAGTCTATACTGATGGTTATGATGGTCATAGTTTAAGAGCTTATACATACTTTAAAGACCAAATGCCTGATATTGAGAATACTGTTGATAGTATTAATTCCATTGAAACTAAGTATCCAGAGCTTAGACAAAAGTCTAAAGGACCAACATTTGCATTAACCTATAGCGGTACCTGGCATACATTAGTATCTAATATTGGAATAGAAAAGAAAGAGGCACAATTAATAGAACGAAATTACCATCATCTTTATTCCATTTCTGACATATTTATTCAAAAAAATATTGATTTTGCAGAGAAATATGGATATATGAGATGTGCATTTGGGATGCAAATAAAGTGTCCATTATTAGCTATGACTGTGCACAACACATCATTAACCCCATATGCAGCTGTAGCAGAGGCTAGAAGCGCAAACAACGCTGTAACACAGTCCTGGGGCATGCTTATAAATAGGGCTCTTATTGCTACAAATAAGCTCATCGAAGAGGCTGGAATGGAGTATGATATATATCCAATCAACACAATTCATGATGCAGCCTATTTTCTAGTTAAGGATGATCCGATGTCTGTGAAATTTTTAAATGATACACTCATCAAAGAGATGCAATGGAATGCTCATCCGAGCATTGCTTCAAATGAAGTAACAATGGAGGCTAACTTAGAAATAGGTAAGTCTTGGGATAAACAATTTACTTTACCTAATAACGCTAATATTTTTAAAATAAAACAAATAATTAAGGAGATTAAACATGATTATAAATTCTAAAAATGCCTTAGGCTCGAGATCTACACGGTATGAAGATACGCTTTTTAATCCAAACTCTAAAGAAGAAGAAGAAGGTATACACGCAAAACGTAAACATGAAATATTTATCAATTGGGATAACAAATCATTAGATATCATAAAAGCAAAAACAAATTCTACAGATAATTACTCTGGTTACGATATTCAATATTTCATCGAATTTGACGCTTTTAAGGGAGAATTTTGGTTACATCATTTAATGGAAAAAGGCTGGTTAGATATAAATGATATTGCAGATGTAGGACAAGCAATAGTTACTGTTATAGCTAACGATTATAAAAAACCTGATAAACATAATATGCGTCAAAAATTTATACCTTACGATTTTTCTTGGAGAACTTTTAAATAATAAAGGAGATTATAAATGGCATTTAAATATACCAATAAGGACAACGTGTCTTTGCCATTAGCTGTATGGCTAATGCATGACGATTATGATTATGATAGTCGTGACAATGTTATTAGCGCTACCGCTTTACTTAAACCTATAAGAGCTTTAGTTCTAATAGATCAACACAAAGGTTTAGATAAAACAGTTGATATCATGAGTCTAGTTAGTTCTAGAATGGGCTCAGCTATACATGCTATAGCAGAAAAGGCTTGGACTAATAGAAAAAATATCAGTAAAGCACTAGAGGCATTACAGGTCTCTAACTTAGATGATAAGCTTGTTATTAATCCTGATAAGGTTAAAGAGGGCGAAATACCTATTTATGTAGAACAGCGTCATGAAAAAGAGATTGATGATTATATCATCTCAGGTAAATATGACCTTATCGTAGATGGCACTGTATCAGATTACAAAAGTACATCTGTATGGTCCTATATATTTGATTCTAATGCTCTTAAATACACACAGCAAGCTAGCATCTACAAATGGCTAGCACCTGACAGAATCACAGATAATAATGTACATATCCAATATATATTTACTGATTGGTCAGCAGCACAGGCTATGAGAGATTCAAGTTATCCTCAAACAAGAGTGTTAACTAAAGAATATCCAATATGGTCCACAGAGCAAACTAAGTTCTTTATATCTGAAAAAATAAAATTATTAAAACAGTATAAAGATAGTCCTCAAGAAGATTTACCAGAATGTAATAAAGAAGAATTATGGGAATCTGAGACTAAATATAAATATTATAAGAATCCTGCCAAAATGGCTAGAGCTACTAAAAACTTCGATACTTTAAATGAAGCGAATGTACGCCTAGCCAGTGATGGTGGAGTAGGGACAGTAGTAACTGTACCTGGTGAAGTAAAAGCTTGTAGATATTGTGAAGTATCTGATGTATGTAAACAAGCTCAAAATTTAATTCAGCAAGGGAGATTAGTACTATGAATACATGGTATCACATAAAAAGATGGTTTGAACGTAGTAAAAAAGAAATTATTGTTGTAAAGAAAACCAAAAATAATTCTCGTAAAAAACGAGATAACAATGCATTAACAGATTCAGAAGTTGCACTTATACGTAAGCTTTATGCGTTACGAAAAGAATACAGTGTTAAAACATATGATGAATTTACTAATTTTTGTAATAAAGAATTAGGTATTAATAAAAGTAGAAGCGTTTATCACCGTATTGTAAATAAAGAAGGTGGCTATTCTCTAAAGAAAGACGAGAAATAAAATGTCAAATCCTAAATACTTCAAATTCTCTGAAGAAATTGTTGATATTTTAGTTGCTAAAACGCAATCTCAAAATAGACATTTCTTTAGATTACTAGTAGCTTACTACCTATCTAAAGTAACTTCAATGATGCGATGTAACATTGAAACAAGAGATAGGGGAGTAATACCAGTTAACTCATATGTCCTTAACTTAATGCCTTCAGGTACAGGTAAAGGCTTTTCAACTAATATCATGGAAGAAGATATTATTGATGGCTTTAGATTAAAATTTCTACATCATGTCTTACCTGGCGAAAGCAATGCTGAACTATTACAAATTGCAGCAAGAAGACAAAGTATCAATCCTAATCTATCTTCAGATGAAGCTATGGCTGAAGTGCAAAAAGAATATGATGCTCTAGGTACTCTAGCATTTAGTTTCGATAGTGGTACAGCACCAGCAGTTAAACAGATGAGACTCAAATTGCTAATGTCTAACGCAGGTTCTATGAATCTAGAGTTAGATGAGGTAGGATCAAACCTAACTAGCAATGTAGAAATGCTTAATACTTTTCTAGAGTTATATGATGTAGGTAAAGTAAAACAAAAGCTTACAAAGAATACTTCAGATAACAAACGTGGTGAAGAGCTTATTGGTAAAACGCCCACTAATCTTATGTTATTTGGCACACCAACTAAATTATTAGATGGTAGTAAAACAGAAGAAGAATTCAAACAAATGCTTGAGACGGGCTATGCTCGTAGAATGCTATTTGGTTATACAAACACTCTAAATGATTTTAAGAAACAAACAGCAGAAGAGCTATATGATGCGTTAACTGCTACTAATATTGTTAAAGATACTTTGCGTATTAGCCAAGTTATTACTAACTTAGCGGATAGAAATAAATTTAATACAGTGCTAACACTAACTAAAGAAGACACTATTCATCTACTTCAATACAAGATTAATTGTGAACAGCGAGCTTCTAAGTTAAAACTGCACGAAGATATTAAAAAAGCTGAGCTATCACATCGCTATTACAAAGCTTTAAAGCTAGCAGGTGCTTATGCATTTGTAGAAGGTAGTAAAGATATTAGTCAAGTTCATCTAGACGCTGCAATACAACTTGTAGAAGATTCAGGTAAACACTTTAATAGAATTATTAATAAAGAAGGCTCATATGCCCGTTTAGCAAGATATATTGCTGATGTAGGGAAAGAGCTTACTCAAGTAGACTTACTTGAAGAATTGCCATTTTATCGAGGACCAGAGGCACAAAAGAAAGATATGTTATCTTTAGCTGTTGCATGGGGCTATAAGAATAATATTATTATTCGTAAAAGCTATATTGATGAAATAGAATTTCTATCAGGTGAGGCTCTTAAAGAAACTAGTTTAGATAAGATACAAGTAGCTTATAGTACTGATATTACTAAAGACTTTGAAGGCGCTACAACTAAGTTTAGTAGACTACATGAGTTAGTAAGCGTACCAGGGTACCATTACACTGCACACAACTTTATTGATAAGTATCGTACTAGTGAAAAAGCTATACCTGGTTTTAATTTATTAATACTAGATATAGATGGTGAATGTAGTTTAGCGTCTGCTAAAGAGCTTCTTAGTGAATATAAAGTTCTATTTGCGACTACTAAACGTCATACTGCTAAACAAAATAGATTTAGAATTATATTTCCAATGTCTCACTATTTAAAACTTAAACCAAGAGATTATTCTAAATTCATGGAAAATGTCTTTAACTGGTTACCTTTCGAGTGTGACACAGCAACAAAAGATATTGCAAGAAAGTGGATGTCACATGAGGGAGCATATCATTACAACGATGGTGAACTCATAGACGCCACCCTATTTATTCCTCAAACTAAAAAAGCAATAGAACAAGAACAAAAAATTCTTGATGCTCAAGGTATGGGTAATATGGAAAGATGGTTTGCTGCCCGAATTGAAGTAGGGAATAGAGCAACTATGCTTATTAGATATGGCTTTATGCTAATGGATAATGGTTATCCAAGAGATGCTATTGCTAATAAGTTGATATCTTTTAATGATCAAATCACTGACCCTATAAGTCAAGAAGAGATACATTCAAAGATTATGAGATCAATTGATAAAAAAATACTTCAAAAGGAGAATAAGTAATGAACAATAATTTAGTATTGTTATGTGGCAAATCTGCTACAGGTAAGTCTGCTAGTTTACAAATGCTAGACAATCCAGAAGGTGTAATGTATTTAAACTGTGAAAATAACAAAAAGTTACCTTTCAAATCTAAGTTTAAAGAATACACTATAACAGATCCTACCGATGTACCTGATGCAATAGAGTCTGTAGAAAAAGATAAAAAGATTCATACTATTGTAATTGATAGTCTAACTTATCTTATGGATATGTTTGAAAGTACCAAGGTACTTACATCTACTAATACAATGAAAGCCTGGGGGGAATATGCCCAATTTATGAAGAATATGATGGCTCAGAATGTAGGTAATTCAACTAAGAATATTATCTTTATCGCCCACACTTCAGACATATTTAATGAAAATGAAATGGTCAATGAAACTATGGTGAAAGTTAAAGGTTCTCTTATGAACACAGGCATAGAGAGTTACTTTAGTACTGTTATTGGCTGTAAAAAACTTTCTTTAAAAAGATTAGAAGGATATAAATCACCTTTGCTAACTTATAATGATGAAGAAGAATTATTAGAATATAAATATGTATATCAAACAAAATTAACAAAAGATACTGTTAATGAGCGTATTAGAAGTCCAATGCGTATGTGGGATATTCAAGAAACATATATTGATAATAACTTACAGCACATATTAAATAAATTACACGAGTATTACGATGACTAAAAAATTTTCAGATATAGATTTAATGAAATTTGTTGATGGCGAGTTAGAAGATATACAAACAGCAATGGATATTATAGGAGCTGTAATTGCTAATGATGAAGATCTAAAAGCACGTTTACGTGTATATGCTGAAACACGAGAGGTATTGACTAAAAAAGGCAATACTATGTTATTAAATTTACTTAGTTAGGAGAAAACATGAAATTTTTAAAATTTATTTTTACTGCACTTGAGTATGTAATGCTTGGCATGATTACTGTTAGTGTTGTATATATAGCCCTTTGGTTTTTACATTATGAGAGGTATATAACATGATAAAAGTTATAAAAGTTAAAGATTTAGTAGAATTGCACAACTATGATTTAGAACAAATGCAAGATACTAAAAAAATCTATAAGTTAATTAGAATTATAGATGTTAATGGTAATACAGTCCCTTCTACGAATGAGTTAGAAGCTGTTATTGAATCTAAGGAGATAGAATCATGATAGTATCTTACAATCTTAGAAGACAAACTTTCTATACTTGGTATTACCAAAATAGAACAAAAGAGCAAATAGCTGCTTTTTTATCACCTTATTTAATGAATATAGTTAATAAAGATGTTGCTTTTAATTTACAGGATTTATTAGATGATGTTGGAGTTGTTCCTTCTTATATACTTGAAAATTATCCAACAAGTACTAAAGCTAATATGGAAGTAGATGTTAAATTTATTAATTTAGTTTAGGAGAAACTATATGAAATCTATAAAAAGTTTTGAATCTTTATGGCGTAAAAAAGAATTAGCACAAAGAAAGATTAATGACGCTTTACAGGGTTATAATTTATCTAATACAGCTAAAGATATTTATGTTTTTACTGCTGCAGCACATAGTACTTGTATCACTAATATAGTGAATCATGGACATTTTGCTGATAAGTCATTATCAACTATCAAACGAGCTGTACTTGAGTTAAAAGAAAAGAAATTACTTATTGAAAGTGATCTCACATATATTCAAGATGATAAAAGAGTTGTTTGGTTAACTATTAATGGACATAGCATTAATGCCTGATACAAGAAAAAAATCAAAGTTAAGTAAAAATTTTGAAGAGCAACGTAAAGAGCGACAAAATCGTATAACTCCACGTATTAAAAAAGCTATGGCAAATAACCAAAATTTTTGGAAAATATTTAATAAAGCTTTAAGAGGAAAATAATATGAGTAATGTAACCCCATTTGTATATAAGGCTACTTTAGAAAGAGTAATAGACGGTGATACTATTGATGTAACACTAGACTTAGGCTTTGATGTTAAATTACATAAACAACGTTGTAGATTAGCAGGAATAGATACACCAGAATCACGTACTAGAAACTTAGCTGAAAAAGCTTTAGGTTTAAAAGCTAAAGAGCGTTTAATAGAACTTTGTGAAGGTCCTATAATGATTAAATCATTAGGTAAAGGTAAATATGGCAGAATTCTAGCTGTTCCCTATACAGAAGACGAAATCGATATGTGCAAAGCACTTGTCGATGAGGGTCATGCTGTAGAGTATTGGGGAGGTAAGAAAACAGCCAAAATTAAGGACGATGGAACTTGGGGAGAATAATATGGAATTATCTTTAACACTCGATTTAGATGTAGTTAGAGCTGAAATGAAACCAGTTTTTACAGATAAATATAAAACTGATTGGGTAGATCAAGCTAATCCTACTGATACAGAATTAAAAAAGTCTATTAGAGACGAAGTTAACATAGGATTAGATTATTTAGCATTAACTTTTGAAATAAAAACAACTTAGTATGAAAGCACAATTTAACATAAGTCCGACACCTGCTAGTAGACCTAGAGTTACTAGATGGACCACTTACTATGGTAA
>ENA-OREN01002545-OREN01002545.1-marine-metagenome-genome-assembly--contig:-NODE-2545-length-18380-cov-2.976397_pt1 | contig 18380 bp, 13 predicted proteins | sample MGYA00248624_ERZ508555 | MGnify/ENA primary metagenome ERZ508555 (study PRJEB26222, sample SAMN06267773) | marine metagenome | isolation source: Saanich Inlet, British Columbia, Canada | place...
CTATAAACGGCCAACCTAATTGGGTAGATAAATTTAGATTATCACCAAAATATTTATCTGCACCCTTCATTTGTGATAATCCACCAACTAAAATTACTTGCTCTATAGTTTTTTTATTAGTCTCTTGCCAATATTTTATAAATACTTTTAGTTCATCTACTAATGGCTGAAGCTGCCCTTGTGAAATTAGCATTGTCTCTCCGTCACCATCTGAAGATAAGCCAATTTGTTTTTTCTTGTCTTCAGCCTGACTATAAGAAATATTTAACTTATTGACAATTGCCTTGGTAATATTCTCTCCCCCAATATTAATATTTATACTAGAACATAAACACTCCTCTATAAAAATAGAAGCAATTGTAGTCCTGGCTCCTAAATCTAAAAGTAGTATATTTTTTTTATCTTTATTTTTTTTAAGCCCAGCAAAAGAACTAACGGTTTCGGTAGTAATACCAGCTACTTCAATATCTAATTCCTTAAAAATATTTATAAAATTCTTTACCACCTCTGTTTCGGCTGCTGAATAAAAAATATGTTTATGATTATCTGTATCTGGCAAAACTTTAACCAAGGCTGTTAACCTATCTATGGATTCTGGAATAATCTCCTCAGCCTTGTCTATGGCTATCTTTTTTAAATCTTTATCCTTTATGTTTTTTGGTAAAGATAAAACTCTAGAAAAAGTTTGTGACTCAGGAATAGATAAAAATACCTTACGTGATTGATTAAAAGGTATAGGTTTAGCATTAGCAAACATCTTCAAAATAGCATCTTTTAATTTTTGCTTATCTAATATTCTACCATCATCTACTATTTCTGGGGAAAGTCTAAAACGGGCGTAAGATTCTACCTTAAAACCACCCTTCTTTTTTTCTAAAGCTAGAGCTTCTATAGAAAAATCTGAAATATCTATACCAACTACATTTTTTGCCATATATATTTTATATTATATTAAATATTAAAGTCCACAAAGAGCAGTGCATGCGCTACAGTCCAAAGGACAAAGTGGAGCTTTACCGCCACAAGTATTATTTGTACTGGGACTACCAGCCAGCAAACAAGGACTAAGAGTGTAGTAATCACAACCTTCGCTTAAAGAATATTCTGTAGTACAGTTATAATTACAAAAACCTGAACCTGATTCTACTACTCCATTACCGCAGCCCTCTGTAACTGTATCGCCATCATCACAGACCTCACCTCCTACGTAATGTTCTGCTGTGCAATCTGCATTGCAATACGGCCCTCCTGAATCTGTAGTGCCGTCACCACAAACCTCTGTATCTGTATTACCATCATCACATGCTTCAGTACCTTCTGTGCTGCCATTACCGCACACCTGACATGAGCCACAATCAGTTTCACAATCTGAACAAGTTTCATCATTATTACAAGTGCCGTCTCCACAATATAAATAAGTATCAAAAGATATACTAGAATTTTTATAAGAATCTATACTAATTGGCGTACTAGAAACATTAATCTGAGCTACTACTGTATCTTGCCAATAACCAATATTATCTGTTGTGCTAGAAGCTGTAGAAGTAACTATCTTTAATCCACTATTAATTTTACCATCTATTTCATAATAACAATCAATACCAACTCCACTTAGATAATAAATACCTGACGCATCTGTACTAGAGGCTAAACGAAACATAGCATCCTCTAAACATGCATCTAATTCTATATCTACTCCTTCGGCTTCACCAAAAGAATAACTAGACATTAAATCAGATATATTAGTCATAGCTACAATAGCTACTGAAACTACTGTTAAGGCTGTAATCATTATTACTAATATCAAAGCTACGGCTCCCTTATTTTTATTTTTTAGTTTATCTATCATGTATTCACCCCGTTAAATAATATTTGAGTTTTACTCAAATATTAAATTTACTATATTAGTTATAAAAAACTACGCTTATCATTTTATTATATAATATTAATCAAAATATCCCAAAATTATTTAAATTTATTTAATGGGGTAAATTTTAACTAGCTCCTTGAGATTGTAAAGCCCAAATCTCTTCCACACTTAAAGCTCTGTTATAAAACCGCACCTCATCCATCACCCCATCAAAGGCACCTGAATAACTTAAATACATGCTTTCATTATTATTAACTAAATTATAAACAGTGCCTGGCGGTGTACCAGTTGTTACACCTACTACTCCTTTTTCAAAAGAATAGACATTTAATAAATCAACATTTTTATCGTAAACACAACTGACATGATAAATACTACCATCAGTGGCAATGGTGCTAGCTGGCGTATAAGCATAAGCATAATTTGTGCCATCAAAAACCCTACACCAAAGACCTCCGTCACTAGCAACATAAAATTGATAACCTTGTTTATTTGTCCAAGAGCCATTATTTATAATTCTATGTTCACTTGATAATGATTCAGCTTTTATCCAAGCTGATAGAGTAAAAGCATCGCTAAAAGCCAAACTATCTGGACTACTAATCCGACAATCATCTGATTCTGAATATTCAAAATCAAAAGCAAGCTCTGGTGTACTACTAACTAAGCCAGCCACTCGTGTTGGCGAAGCAACATTATCACACTCTAAATCATTACTACCAACACTATCTGGAGTTGCCATTCCATCATCATCATTATTAAACTTATACCAAGATACTAGACCATCAGCTTGTTCATTCCGCATTATAACAGTAGAAGTGGCAGTAGAAGTGGCAGTTAAACGTATTTGATTACTAGAATGAGTACCAACGCTAAGATTGGTAGTTAATGTAGTAAAATTATTAGCCGTTGAAGTAGCTGTTGAAGTAGTAAAGCTAAGTGAAGAGTTAAGCACCGCTACATCTGATGAACTAAGATAATAAACATTGCCAGCCGGATAAACAGATTCATCACAATTTTGGTAATAACCATTACCTGTCATATTTGGATAACAAGTCATAGATACCTTCTTGCTACTAACAGAAATTTCTACTCCCCCTCCATTTTCAACGCAAGTACCTGGCAAGTAAGCATCATCATCAAAATATAAAGCTAAAATAGGTGGACTAGCACCAAAACTAGAACAGTCTCCCTCCACATCTTTTAATAAGCCATCTGCATTTTTAATTAAATAGTCAATTCCTCCCATAGCCACTCGCCTATTTCGAGAAGCCAGAATATTAGAACTCATCTTATCAGCTGTACCACCCAAAGTTAAATGTAAGCTAACAGTGGCTGTAAGTAAAATACCAACAATAGCTAAATATACTATCGCCTCTACTAAAGAAAAGCCATTATTTTTATTTATTATCATCATCTATAGTCAAAATTTACTGAATAAAGCGTTGGTGTTTCAGAATTAGTATTACAGGCTGCGGCATCTACTTTATATCTCAAATATCTTTTATCATTCAAAGTGCTACTAGTACTACTAGTATAATAACTAGTGCTAGCATCCTCATAAACTTCGCTTGTAATGCCAGCGGCCGGAAAAGTAATATTATCACTTACTTCAACTGTAATTTGTAAACTACAACCACTGGGTATATTTTGTTCAACTGTAACGCTACTAAGTTCTTTATCTGATGAACCAATATCAAAAATGGAAGAATATAAAGTCCCTGGAGTATTATAACCGCCTGCCACTGCTTGTGAACCAATACTATAAAAAGTAGAAGTAGCATTCATATTTTCATGCTGAGTATCAAACCATTCTTGAGTACGAACATCATGCCTAAGCCTAACTTCATCCATATCACCAAATAAAAAATAATCACTTGAGTGCCAATGACGCCCTAAATATTTTGTAAAAGCCTCACCCACTGAATAAGCGCTAGAATCAAACGAATAACTACCATCTGTGTTACCATCTACATAAAACTGATAACCTACATCTCGATCAGCTACCAAGCTTATATGTTGCCAAGCGCCATCTGTCAAAGCGCTATTAGTATAAAGACCTCCTAAATCAAGTCCTTTTTTAATATCATCTCCCATATGAAATCGTATTTTATCATTAGTCTCATCTCTAAGTATCCAACCATCTTGAACACCAATATCACCATTACCAAAATAAACCCAGCCGGCATTACTACTATCATCAGCTGGTTTAGCCCAAAATTCTATTGTAAAATCACTAGTACCTTGAGTTAAATATGGATCTAAAGCATGTGTGCCCAGGGTTATATAATCATCATCACCATCAAAAGACTGGCAAGGACCTATTTTACAACCATCACTTACTTCAATAGGATCATTAGCGGCATATTTATCTCCAACATTTTGATTTGGACTACTACCCCTAATTAAATCATCCGCTAGATCATTCATATGATGAACCATTGCATAGTCAGACCAAACATCTTGAACTCGTTCTTGAGAACTTGGAATATTATCATTACCATAAAACATATAAATATCTGTATCAACTGTAGCATTTAAACTAGGAATTCTTACCCAAGCAATAAACTCTCCTGTGCTAGAATTATAAGATTCTACTTCATGATCTAAAATAGTATCACCAGCTGAATCAGAGGTAAAAATAATATCATAGCCTAAAGAATGCTGAATGCTCCCTCCAGAGCTTGTAGCCTTTAAATAAGTCTGACTTTCAGCTAATAAAAATGGATAATTAGTATGAGATGAACCGGCTACCTTATCACTTTCTATAGTAATTGTTCGCTTATAATCATAACCACTACCCGTATTTCTAGTTTCTGGTCGCGGTATAAAATTAATATAGCCTGTACTATCAGAAGAATGCCTTTCAGCAAGAAAAAGACCTCCTAGTTTTTCATGATATTCCATATAATGAAATGGCGAACTGTTCCAAAGTTTCATATAAGTAGTCGTATCTGAAATATCCTTTTCTGCATCACCTAAATCATCTGGCTCAGATACATCTATTGTAGCCATATTAGCAGTAACTGAATCTATAAATATAACTGAATTATCACCATCATATTCTACTTCCGGCTCTGTCATGCTATCTGTAATATTATAAGTATCTAATTGACTAAAAGCACTACCAGTATCTCTAATAGCCCTTACTTCAGAGTCAACATCTCTAGCAGCTAAAATAAAAGTATTACCACTACCACTATCCCCAATAAACACAAAATCATTAACATTACCACTACCTTGCCATCTATATTCCAAACTCGGATCGGTACTAGAGCTTATATCCCACTTAGTAAGCGCATAATAATAATCATCACCAACAATATACATATATGGAATCTCACCAGATTCATCTAACCACATCATATTAGGGGCATAGCTCCAAGTTCGCCAATAGCGACTCACCTTACTATCATCTTCTGCGTCACCTCCATTCATTATTGATCCCATTTTCGATGTTAATTCTGAACCATCAGCTGAGATATCATATGAATAAAAACCACCATAACTACTAATAACATATAAAATTGAGGCATCTGCATTTATAAGCATATCATAAGCTCTCATGTCATTTTCAGCGCTATCATTATCACTATGGATATAATCATTAGTAAATTCTGTATCTACTTTAACACCATCTGACAATCTTATTACTTCTACCCAAGGCTCAGTACTAGTTTCATTGACGTCTATATCAGAATTAGCTACATACATATAATCTCCATTTGGATTTATTTGCATGGTATATGGAGTTATGTCCATACTATTTTGCCATAACTCTGTCATAGTGCCAGACCGAATTTTTTCTATATCATAAGCTCTTATATCAGTATTAGTACTACCAATTATATATAAAGTATTTCCATCGGGTGAAAATTCCATATCATAAATTGGCCGCCAAGCAACTAAACTATAAACACTAGAACTAGCAAAGCTACTCCAATCACCATATATATCTTCTTGGGCTGTTGCTTGACTTAAAACCAATTCACCAACAGTAGAAGTATTAATATTACTATATGATGAAGAAGCCATAGTCAAATCTGACCAAAACTTTCTATCACCTACACCAGACCAGTCAGATTGCTCCCAAGTCTTATAAGACCAATTTGTAAAATAAGTAGTTAATACATAATCGCTAATACCTGAACCACTTACAGTTACCACTACTTTCTTAGTGTTGGGATCCTCTGTACCTCCAGAACTTACTATCTCATCATTAGCATTACGTTCTACGTTAGATATAGCTATTGTTCTAGTTAAGACCCCTAATGTATCTGAACTACCACTAAACTCCCAATAACCCTCAGAAGCTTTGATTATTCCTTTGTTACCATCTCCAGCTATATCTTCTATATCTTGCCAAGAATTATCACGAATAGCCCTAGAAGCCTCAATACCCTCTTGGGCAAATTCAGCAATAGACTGCTTATCTCCAGTTCCATAAAAATTTCTATAGGAACTAGTCACTACATTAAAAATTCCAGCTGCTAAAACAGTGAAAACACCAATAGCGACAATTACTTCAACTAGTGAAAAACCAGAATGTCCTGCCATTCGGCTCTGAGGCCTGACGACCTCGTCGCTCAGGCTCGAACGAGAGCGTAGTCGAATGGATTGATTGTTAATTTTTATTTTAAGCATTTTAATAATCTTTTAAGCAACGTAATGAAAATCCCCAATTTTGAGCCTTGGCTTCTTGACTCATAGTTGCTCCATTTTCATTATAGTGAGCCCAGGAAATTGTTGTTGGTGTAGTTTCATCAGAGGTCCAAAAAACAGCTAAAGATGTTAAACTATCGTAAGTATCTGAAGTCTCATCTCTTTCTCCTGACATAAACATATTAAATCCTGATGACCCGCTTAAGCTAAGGGCTGTACCAGCGCTAGGCGCAGGATAATTAGCTATTAAAGTCTCATAATCTGGATCGCTAGGAACATGCCAACCACCAGGACAGATACCTTGAGCCTCTGAAGTAGTTATATACCCCATTAATTCATCCCAGTCATATAAACCACCACGACTAGTACAATTACTAGTTGTATCATCATAACACCATTTTTCTATACTTCCGTTATCTGCCGGATCATCAGTAGCAGCAGCTAGCATAGTACCTGTATTTAAATTCTCACTCATCCAACATTGCGTACCAATTTTGACTGTATTATATCCATTACCTTCTACATCAAAAACCTTATCCTCTCCGCATGTAAATACATGCACTATACCACTAGACTGAACTACTACAGATTTTTGTTTCCCCACATTACTATTCAAAATTATATGTTGTTGTTCAAGATATGAAGCTGTAGTAGTAGCTAACCAGCCAGATTTATAGCCAAAATAAAATTCATTTTCTTGATCAGCATTTAAATATACGCCTGTAATATCTGAATCAAATTCTACGAAACGATCATAGTTAGTATCTCGACTAGCAAACAGCCTGCCTTTAAAAAGCAAAATACAGTCGCCACTATTTTGACAAAGAGCATCACTATCCAAAACCTTAATACTCCAAACATCACCTCTGAAACCTGTAGCTGAATGATTTCTAGCTCTTTCTATTATATCTGAAACTTCTAAAGATTTAGCAATCAAATCACTTTCAAATACTTTTGTGGTACTTAAAGAAACAGCTGAAGATAAAATAATAGTAAAAATAGCCACTATTAATAATACTTCTATCAGTGTAAAACCTTTTTTGTTTTTATTTATTATTTTCACTTTTTAAGGACTAATCTTACTAGTTAAGTCATAAATTGGATTAATTATAGACATAGCCACAAAACCAACCACCAAACCAATTCCTACCAAAAGTATTGGCTCTAGCATAGTAGATAAATTCTTAGTTGTATTATCTACTTCTAATTCATAAAAGTCAGCTAAATAATCTAGAACCTCACTTAAATTACCAGATTCTTCACCAACATTAATCATCCGAGGTATAATGCTAGGGAAATATTTTTTATTATTAATAGAATCAGATAAAGCAGTGCCTTTTAATACCTTTTGATAAATATTTATAATCTCTCGTTTATAAACTTCGCTAGTCATTGTTTGAGACACAATCTGCAAAGCTTGATCAATCGTAATTCCACTACCAAGCAAACTAGATAATGTCCGACAAAATAAAGCTAAATTCATATCGGACACTAATTTACCAATAATTGGTAAACGAAGAATGAATTTATGTAATATCAATCTAGTATTAGGAAAACGAAGCATGGTATTCCAAACTGTCATTAGCGATATAACGCCCAATACTAACCACAGCCAATAATGAGATAAAAAATCTGCACTGCCAATTAATATTCTAGTACTAAGTGGTAATTCCACATTCAAACTAGTAAAAAACCCAACTATTTTAGGTAAAACAAACTTTGATACAACTGCAGTCAAAGCAACTACTGCTAAAAGTATAATTGTCGGATACATAGAAGCTGCCTTTAACTTGGCTCGTAATTCATATGACTTTTGTTGCTGTATAGATAATAGCTCTAAATTTTTGGCGAGATTACCACCTTTTTCTCCGGCGGCAACCATATTAACAAATAACAAATCAAAATCTTTAGGATATTTTTTTAAAGCTGACGAAAGAGGGTTGCCTTTTCTAACATCTACTAATACTTGTGACAAAGCTCTAGCCATCAAAGGCGAGGCATTTTCTTTAAGCGTCTCTAAAGAACCATCAATAGACATACCAGCTTTTATCATTACCGACAAATGTTTGGCAAACATGACTTTTTCTAAAAGCTTAATTCTACCCAATAGAATCTGGCCTTTGCCTGATTTATGCCTTTTAGCTCTACCGACTGGCTCTAATGATATTAAAACACCATCTTTAAGTACCAACTGATTTCTGGCTTGTTTACGATTAGATGCTTCAATAGTACCTTTGGTGATTTTATCTTTGTTGTCCGAAAGTTTATAAGAAAACAACATATAATTTTATTTTAATTTATTTATTTTGACTCTACTGTTTAGTAACTCTAAATATTTCTTCTAAAGTTGTTTTACCAGCTACAGCCTTATTGAAACCATCTTCAAACATAGTGGTCATACCATTCTCCATGGCTTTTTTCTTTATCTGCTCATTGTCTGCTCTAGCTAATATTAACTCTTTTATATTGTCATTAATTTCTAAAACTTCAAAAATACCAACTCGGCCACTATAACCACTATCATTACATGCCTTACACCCTTTACCTTTATAGAATCTAATGTCACTAATTTTTGGAGTATCTAAAAATTTATTTATATCTATTTCCGATTTAAGATCTTCTATCTCTTTATCTGTTAAAGTATATGAAATAATACATTTCATACATATTCTACGTAACAATCTCTGAGCCATAATTACATTAACTGTTGAGGCCACTAAAAATGGCTCAATTTTCATATCTAATAATCTTGGTAAAGCAGTGGCTGCGTCATTGGTATGTAGAGTTGATAATACTAAATGGCCTGTCATAGCAGAATTAACTGCGATTCCAGCTGTTTCTTCATCACGGATTTCACCAACCATGATGATATCTGGATCTTGACGAAGCAATGATCTTAAACCTTGAGCAAAAGTTAAATTAGTCTTAGGATTCACTTGAATCTGATTTATACCCTCTAAATCATACTCTACTGGATCTTCAATTGTACAAATATTTACATTACGACTATTAAGCAGCTTAATTAAGGCATATAAACTAGTAGTTTTACCAGAACCAGTTGGACCAGTAGATAAAATCATACCGTAAGGACGTTTAGCAGCCTTTTGAACCAGCTTCAAATCTCTTCCGCTCATGCCTAAATCTTCTAAACTAAACTGTTTTCCTTTAGAAGATAAAAGACGCATAACTACTTTTTCACCATGCGTAATAGGAACAATAGAGACACGAATATCAACCTTTTCACCTTCTACTCTAGTGATAATTTTACCATCCTGAGCAGACCTACTTTCGTCTGTTCTTAATTTTGCTAATATTTTTATTCTAGTAACTATTAATTCCAAAATATTTTTACTAAGGGTCAAGACATCATAAAGTATTCCGTCTATTCTAAAACGAATTTTAATTTCTTTATCCTCTGGCTCTATATGAACATCAGAAGCATGATTGGTATAAGCATAAGAAAAAATATCATCTACCAATTTAACCACTGGCACGGACTCTACGTTAGCACCTTGAGCTTTAATGGCATGTTTTTGGATATTAGTTGCATATTCTTGTTGGATTGATTTTCTATAAAGACTAAAAGTGCCTTTTATATCATATTCAGTAGAAAAATAAGGTAAAACTTTATCGCCTACTTTTTTCTCAATCATTTTGATCATGCCATAATCAAAAGGATCGGCCATAGCCACCTTAACACCCTCTTCATCTCTTTTAAAAACTATTATATTCTGTTTACGAGCTACAATCTCTGGAATAAGATTAAGTGTCATGGAATCTATTTGTTCCTTACCTAAATTTACATATTTAACATGTAAATCATTAGATACCAACTGACCAATTTCATTAGATTTAATCAAGTCTTGCTTAATTAAAAATTCTACAAAATCTTTATTCTTTTCTTTAGCTGCCTGACGAGCAGTATCCAAAATCTCTGGTTCTATCAAACCGATTTTGCTAATAATCTTATAAATTTTTTCGTCACTTATTATTTTCATAATTATTTTTCTCTACTTGGTTCTGATTTGTAATACTCTTCGCCATTCACCTTGTCTGAATGACCATTTTTTATCAAAGCCGCTTTTGATTTTGTTTTAGAATTTAAATAATGACTAACCTTTTCTACAATCACTGCCAAAGTAATATTATCTTTAACTAAATAATCTACAGCTCCTAGATCAAGTCCTTTTTTAATATCATCTTCCTGCCCAAGATTAGATAATATAATTACTGGAATATTTTTAGTAGCTGGATTATTTTGCAGTTCGGTTAATACCTCAAAGCCATTCTTTTGAGGCATAATCATATCTAAAATTATAAGATCTGGATCACTTATCTGAGCCTTCTCTAAGCCTTCCTCCCCATCAGCTGCTAGAATTACTTCATATCCTTGCTCACTCAATTCTGACTTATATACTTTTCGTAAAAAATTATCATCATCGACAAATAAAATTTTTAATTTGCTATCTCCCATAGTTCTTAAATTAGATTATTTATATCCAAAACCAATACCGGCTGCCCCTGAGCTGAAATGGCTACTCCTTTTATATATTTATTACCTTTTAACACTAAAGGTGTTTTTTTCATAATAAGCTCATCCTCTTTTATTTTACGCACTACTGGTAAAGCTATTTTTGTTTTTTGATATTCCATCAAAGCCACATATTTATATAATGGATCAAACTTTTCCATTCCAAAAATATTGAGTAATGAAATCAATTTATATTTCTTTCTCTGGTGTGTAAATGTCTTAGCCCTAACCATACTCTTTGGCTCTTTTAAATTCACTAACTTATCTATATGATCCAGAGGCAAAGCAAAAGTATGGTTCATTAAATTAAAAATAATACTTCTAAACACAGACAACGGTTGCGGTAAATTAATTGTAAATTTAGTACCTTTTTTAATCACACTATCTACTTTAATATAAGCATCTAACTCCTCTACTTTACTTTTTACCAAACTAAGTCCCATTCCTCTGCCTGAAGTTGTATTAAGTATTTTACCTTTAGAAATTCCCGCAGAGAAAATAAGATTCTTAATCTCTTCTAAGGTCATTAATTTAGCTTTGTTACGAGTGACAATCTTATTTTTAACTGCTAAATCTAATATGGCTGGCCAATCTATACCGGCTCCATTATCAACCACTGATATATTCATACGGTCACCAACTAAAGAAAAATCTATTATTATCTTTCCCTTCTTTTGAGTGGTAGATATACCGTGTGAAACTGCATTTTTAAGAAGTTGTATTAATATTTCTATAACTTCATCTAAAATTGCTTTATCCAAAGAAAGATCATGATCTTTAATAATAATTTCCACTTGTTTGCCCTCTTCCCTAGCTATTTCACGCACTAAATAAGGTAATGAAGACAAAACGTCTTTTAATTTAACCACTCTTATTTGTTCTAAATGTCTTCTTAAGTCAGATAAAATCTTACCATTATCTACACATGTTTTTAAAAGCTCAACATCGCCCAACTCTTTAATTCTATTCTTTATCTTCATGGCGTTAATCAATAAATCATCCAAAGAATTACCAATGGAATCTAATTTATCTGTAGAAACATTAAGCTCAGCTGTACTAGGCAATGAACCTAAAATATGTTTTTCTTTCGATCTAGCTTTAGTTTTATTTTTATTTTTTTGAGCAAACAAGGCCTTAAGAGATTTTATGTATTTATCTAAAGTAATTTCTTTATTCTTAGAGTCAATACTAGTAAAATTATTTTTTAAAATATTAAGCGTATCAAAAAATGTATTTAATATTTTCTTATTAACTTGAAGATCACCATTATAAACTGCGTCTACCAAAGATTCCATAGCATGCAGGAGCCTAACTGTTTTTTTATAGCCCATAGTGGCCGCCGCACCTTTCATAGAATGAATTAGTCTAAAAATATTTTCAATTAAATTTTGATTATTTGGCTTTTTTTCTAAATAAAGCAAAAGATCAGACAATTTTTTCAATTGTTGTCGAGTAGTAGACAAGTATAAATCTTTGTATTTCTCACTAATCATAAATATTTATTTGTGACAAAATATCAGCTGGTTCTAAAATATAAACCTTGGCTTTGTCTTTTGTTTTAATATATTTTTTAAAAATCTTTTTTTGCCTATCAGTAAAGATTCTATTAGCTGACATAGTTTCACCGCCTTGATCAACTAATATCCCATAGTGATAATCATCAACTTCAAAAATCAAACAAATCTGTCGAATGTTTTGGTTTAATGATTTAGCTTTTAATATTCTTTTGATATCAATGATGGTTACAATATTTCCATTTTGATAGATTAAACCTAATATATCTTTATCTGATTGGGGTATGGCCGTTAATCTAGTAAATTCAATAAATTTATTACCATACGTAATAGGCAAGGCATATTGTTGATCGCCTATATAGAATGAAATAAATTTTTGTGATTTAGTAGCCATATTATTTTTCCCCTACCAAGTCATTTAAAGTTTTAGTAACTGAATTAAGTGCCGCTGAAGAACGATTAAGCGAACGAGTAATTACTAATTGCCGATTAATTACCTGGGTAACAGTATCTACATGAGCTACTAAAGATTTAGCTTCTTTATCTAAACTTTTAATAACAGTATTAATATTTTCTGAATCTTCTTTAGTTTCTTGCGTTTCTTTATTTATAGACTGAACACTTTTTGCAACCTGAGCTACATTAGTAGCTATTTTTCTTAAAAAATTGATGGTTTGACCTACAACTTTAATAGTTTTATCAGTCTCTTCCCTTTGATAATCGGCCGAATCTTTGCCCTGCTCGATTTGTCTTTGCATGTTAGAGGCTAATGTCTCAATTGCTCCAGCTGCTTGTTCACTAGTGACATTTAACTCTCTAATTTGAGATACCAAAGAAGAAAAATCCTCACTAAAAGCGCTCTTATTGGCCTCAATTGATACATTTAAACTAATAAATTTAGCTGTTTCTGCCAAAGCTATTACTCCAGTTGCTACACTTTTTACATCCTTAGCATATTGATCTAGGGCTTGGCTTAATTTTTGATTTTGAGTAAGTAATTGCTTAACTACTACCAAGCTATCTAGGGCATCTTCAGATTTTTGACCACTTTCATCAGCTAACTGATCAACACTGGTAGTTTTTTTAGCAGCTAGTTTTGTTTTTTTAGCTATTTGATTTAGAGAAGAAGTAATATCAGATACCGCTTTAGTGCCAGATTTCAAGCCTTTTCTTTGTTCCTTACTACTAGTAATTAAAAATTGTGAGAGCTCACTATTATTTTGACTAAGTTCTGATAAATTTTGTATGCTCTTGAAAAGATCATCAACCACCTTTGATAATTCTGTCATAGATACTTGAATGGGCTTGGTGACTGACTTAGTAAGTAATTTAGTAGCTATTAAAGATAACAATAAAACTAAAGCTAAAGATATAAAAGTAGCAAATGATATAGTAGTTCTAGTATTTGATGCTTGTGAAAAAACTGAATTAAAAAGTTCAGGGTTAAAAAAATAAACAGCTATAAATAAAGAAGCTATTGGCAATACAGATACCACAACAAACCAAGATATAAACCTAATATAGATTTTGGTTTCAAATACTTTCATTTTTTAATTTATTTTTGTTTTTTGATTAGTAAATTATAACATATTTTAGCCATAAAACAAAATAAGAAATAAGACTAAATAAGTAAAAAAAACTTAATTTTAATTTCTTTTATTGCATTGACAAAATGACTTGTTTCTTATTATAATATAATAAATTATTAAAAAAGATAATGCGGAAAATAATCTTATTAATTGGAGATCTAACACTACTTTATAGTGCGTTGGCTATTACTTTATGGCTACGCTTTTCTTATATAAATTCTGAACTATGGTATAGACATTTAATGTCTTTTACTGTTGTTTTTGCCGTATGGGTGCTGGTATTTTTTATCAATGGTTTATACGAAATAGAAAAAGTACAACAAGGTTTTAAATTTTATGGCACTCTAGTTCAAAATTTAGTTATAAATACGGTTTTAGCTATAGCCTTCTTTTATATAGTCGGTGATATTACTGGCATCAAACCTCAGACCATATTATTAATTCTAGTTGGTATCTTTACTATATTTTTTCTACTCTGGCGAAAAATATTTTATAAATTGATGTCCAGTGATAAATTGGGTAGTAATCTGGCTATTATTGGCATACATGCTGAATCATTATCATTGGCTGAAGAAATAATTAAAAAACCTCAATTAGGTTATAAATTAAAGTTAATTATAAATCCTGATTCCTCTGCTATTAATGAAAAAATTAATAACGTTGACGTTAGCCGTGATATTAGTGAAATGAGAGATAAAATATTAGAGCACGAAATAAATACTGTAGTAGCTATCAATGATCCAAAGTATAGTCCGGAAGTAGCTCGTTACCTATTTGAAAATATAGATCTTAAAATTCAATATTTTAATTTAACAGATTTTTATGAAAAAATTACTGGTAAAATTCCTGTTAGCTCTTTAGAGCGCCATTGGTTTTTAGAAAATATTACCCAAAAAAATCAACAATGGTTTAATATTTCCAAAAGAATTATCGATATATTAATGGCTAGTTTTTTTGGCTTATTATCTTTATTAATATTACCTTTTATAGCTTTGGCTATTAAACTAGAATCTAAAGGGCCATTAATTTATAAACAAAAAAGAGTTGGTTTAAATAATAAAGTATTTACTGTCTACAAACTACGCTCTATGGCTAAAAATGCCGAAAAAAATGGTGCTCAATGGGCCAAGGAGAATGATTCTAGAATTACCAAAGTCGGTAAATTCATTCGTAAAACTAGAATTGATGAAATACCTCAATTTATAAATATTCTAAAAGGTAATATGAGTTTTGTTGGTCCTCGCCCTGAAAGACCAGAATTCCTAACTACGCTCAAAGAAGAAATTCCTTTTTATAATGAAAGACATCTAGTCAAACCTGGTTTAAGTGGTTGGGCGCAAATAAGCTTTCCCTATGGAGCTAGCGTAGACGATGCTAAACAAAAACTTCAATATGATTTATTTTATATTAAAAATCAATCTATAGCACTCGATATTTCTATCATCCTAAAAACTATAAACACCGTCTTTAATAAAAGCTTAGGAAGATAATGAATATACAACTTCCAAAAGAAACTACTATACTAGTAACCGGCTCAGCTGGTTTTATTGGTTTTCATGTGGCCAAAAAACTTTTGGAAATGGGTATTGATGTAATTGGCATAGACAACTTCAATAATTATTATGATGTTAGTCTCAAAGAATCTAGAAATAAAATATTAAAAGAATTTGATAACTACAAATTTTATAAAGGCGATTTAAAAGATTTAAATTTTGTCAAAAAAGTATTAGATGAAAATCCAAGTATAGATAAAATTTGTCATCTAGCAGCTCAAGCTGGTGTTAGATATAGTCTTACTCACCCTCACACTTATATTCAAACAAATATTGTAGGTTTTACCAACTTAATAGACGAGGCCAAAAATCATAATATAAAAGACTTTATTTATGCCTCTTCTAGCTCTGTCTATGGTAAAAATGAAAAAATACCATTTTCAGTAGAAGATAATGTAGATAAACCAATATCACTCTATGCGGCTAGTAAAAAAGCCAATGAATTGATCGCTCACAGCTATCATCATCTTTATGGTATGAATTGTACTGGTCTAAGGTTTTTTACTGTCTATGGGCCTTATGGACGCCCTGATATGGCTCTATTTTTATTTACCAAGGCTATATTAGAAAATAAGCCTATCAAAGTTTTTAATCACGGTAAAATGAAAAGAGATTTTACTTATATAGATGATATTGTTAGTGGTATTTTAGCCAGTCTTTATAAATCATATCCATATGAAATTTTTAACTTAGGTAATCACAAATCAATAGAGTTAAATTATTTTATAGAGTTGATAGAAAAAAATCTTGGTAAAAAAGCTCAAAAACAAATGATGGACATTCAGCCTGGTGATGTTGAAAATACTTTTGCCGATATCAAAAGTTCTCAAGAAAAATTAAATTTTGATCCTCAAACTTCTATAGAAGATGGTATTAAAAAATTTATTGATTGGTATAAAAACTATTATAAAATAAAATAATGAAAAATAAAGAAATAAAAATATGTATTGTTGGGCTTGGCTATGTGGGACTCCCTCTAGCTGTAGCTTTTGGTAAGCAAAGCAAGCTTAATGGTTTTGATATAAATAAAAAAAGAATAGCCCAATTACTAAAAAATATAGACTCTACTAAAGAAGTAGCTTCTAAAGATATTAAAAAGGCCAAAATAACTTTTTCTGATAACCCAAAAATTATTAGCCAATCCAATTTTATTATCATAGCCGTGCCTACTCCGATAGACAAATACAAAAACCCTGATCTAAAACCACTACTTGGTGCTTCAAAATTGGTCGGTCAATACATGAAAGTTGGCAGTATAATAGTCTACGAATCAACTGTCTACCCAGGCTGTACAGAAAATGATTGCGTCCCAGTTTTGGAAAAATATTCTGGTCTAAAATTTGGCAAAGATTTTGAAGTTGGCTATTCACCAGAAAGAATCAATCCTGGAGACAAAATAAACACCGTAGATAAAATAGTAAAAGTTGTATCTGGTAGCAACCAAAAAACTTTAAATATTGTAGCTAGTGTTTATGAAAAAATCATCAAAGCTGGCGTACACAAAGCTTCAAGTATACAAGTGGCTGAAGCTGCCAAAATCATTGAAAACACTCAAAGAGACGTCAATATTGCCTTGATGAACGAATTAAAAATGATCCTAGACAAAGCTGACATAGACTATGAAGAAGTACTCAAAGCAGCTGGTACCAAATGGAATTTTCTCAAATTTACTCCTGGGCTCGTAGGTGGTCATTGTATTAGTGTAGATCCATATTATCTTACCCAAAAAGCTCAGAGATTACATCACAATCCACAAATGATCTTGGCTGGCAGAGACATAAATGACAACATGGCCAAATACGAAGCCAAACAAATTGTAAGTTATTTACATAAAAACAAAATAAAAGCTAAAAAAATATTAATCCTTGGCGCTACTTTCAAGCCAAATATTACAGATACTAGAAACTCAAAAATAGAAGATCTAATCCAAGAATTAAAAAAGCACAAATACTCTATAGCTATCTATGACCCCTTCATCAAGTCTGCTGAAATTTTTGGCTGTCAAAATATAAAAAAATCAGAAATCAATAAGTATGATTTCTTGGTCAAAGCTGTGAATCATAAAATATTTAAAAACATAAAACATCATTACGAAATTTTGAAATATCACAATGCTAAATAAACTCCAAGACAAAATATACAACTTACTACGTCGTAGTGAAAAGTATACTCAAACTGACATGGTCTATTTAGCCAAGGGTGGTTTTTGGCTTACTTTTGGACAGGTCATTTCTATCGCCACTGCTTTTATCTTGGCTGTAGCTTTTGCCAATTTGTTGCCAAAAGAAATCTACGGACAATATAAATATGTAATTTCTATATTGGGCATATTACTACTCAGTAACATGTCAGGTATAAATACAGCCTTTACCAGAGCTGTAGCCAGAGGCTTTGAGGGGTCAATGTTTAAAGATCTCAAAATAAAGCTAAGATGGTCTATCTTAGGTGTCGTAGCCAGTCTAATCCTAGCTATTTACTATTATACAAATCAAAATATATTGCTAGCCACTGCCTTTTTAATCACCGCGCCTTTTGTAATATTGTTTGAAAATTTTGCTATCTATAATTCTTATCTACATGGCAAAAAAAGATTTGGTGAACTAACCAAATATAGTAGTATAATAAAAATAATCAGCCTAGTTATAATAGTAATAACAGCTT
>ENA-OREN01002549-OREN01002549.1-marine-metagenome-genome-assembly--contig:-NODE-2549-length-18365-cov-3.100612_pt1 | contig 18365 bp, 18 predicted proteins | sample MGYA00248624_ERZ508555 | MGnify/ENA primary metagenome ERZ508555 (study PRJEB26222, sample SAMN06267773) | marine metagenome | isolation source: Saanich Inlet, British Columbia, Canada | place...
ATCACCATCCTTATCATTGAGATTGAAGGTCGCCAGGTCGTGGTTGGGGTAGATGCTCCCAGAAGCATCCCGGTCCACCGAGAAGAGATTTGGCAGGAGCTAAAGGATGAGGAGGCTGAAGTTGCCGAAGAAAAGGAATAAGCCCTCCATCGCATAAGCATTTACCCCACTCTGCGCAGTTGCGTGGGGTGGGGTATTTTTTTAAATAAACTTTATTATTTTATTTGTCAAAAAGAAAAAACCGCCCCTGTGTAAGCTGACGGAATTTCCGTGCTTGAGGACGGTGGGTGCTAGGCAGACAGCATTTCGAAGATCTTGCGCGAAGCTTCGTCGGGCGCTAGCGGAGTGCTCTGCTTGATTGTAGCCAGATGGCTGGTTTCCGGATTTCTCCAGGTAAGACCTTCCTGATCTGTTGGCTCAAAGCCATTGGGCTTGAGAATGGTAATTCCGATTTCGCTCAAACGGACTGCGGTAGTAACTACGCCTGTGGGATGGCCTGCCTGGTTAAACACAGTGAGTATGTACATGGTCGCTCCTTCGAAGTTTGTGGTGATTGGAGGTCTGGAACTAATGCTTTATATAATATTTAATATATTTTGTCAATATAAAAACCACTCACTCGGGTGGCTTTAATATAAAAGAAAAACCCCGCCCGCCACTGCACTGTGTGCAGGGCTAGACGAGATAGGCGCTCTTGAGAAGCAACAGTTTTTTTGTGCTTAAGGGCGGTGGTGTGATTGAGCATACTAGGTTTTTTTGATGAGGTTGGCTGTTACCAGGCAAGTCGAGAGGATGGTAATTACAGCCATGGCTGAAGTGTAGAGCATTGGCCTCATAAGGGCAGTAGATGCGTTGTTGATGTGCTCAATCAGGCTAGTGAAACTGGCGACTGTGCCAAAGACACCTACAATGAGTAAGACTATACTGATTTTTAACATTTGCTTCATTTGCTTCATCTCCTTTTGTGATGATGGGTGTACAGAATTCCTAAGATTTAGGATAATGTATTATGTCATATATATCTTATTTTGTCAATATTAGAAGAAAACAAAAAACCATCCAATTATCTCTCGACTTCGCTCGAGACTTTCAGAGGGTGGCTATTTTAATACCCATTCAACTATGTTCAGGGCGTTTTTTAAATAGTGTCATTTTATAGCTTAATCTTGTCATCTCGAGTTGTAGTTTAACTTTGTCATCTCGAGCGTAGTCGAGAGATCTAAGAAATTTAATACTTAGATTTCTCCACTCACTACTTTTGGTCGAAATGACAATAATACGAGTGACGATTATTTTTTACTTTGTTTTCTATCGTTTTCAGTTAGACCTTGTTTACGTAGTCTGACACTCGTTGGAGTGATCTCAAGATATTCATCGTCAGAGATAAGCTCTAAGCCTGTCTCAATAGTTAGGATTGCCGGAGGCGTTAAAGTAATAGCATCATCAGCTCCTGAACTACGCATATTGGTTAATTGTTTACCTTTGATTGGATTAACTACCATATCAAAACCTTTGGCAGTATTACCAATAACCATACCTTCGTAAACCTCAACGTTCGGTCCAATATATAAATCACCACGTTCTTGAAGATTAAACAATGAAAATCCTAGAGCTTTACCACTGGCCATAGAAATCATAGAACCAACATTGCGTTTTTTGATTTCCCCGGTGTATGGTCTGTACTCTAAAAAGTGAGAACATAGAATTCCTTCACCGCGAGTATCAACTGTAAATTCACCACGATAGCCAAGTAGACCACGAGTTGGTATTTCAAATACTATACGCATTTGACCATTCTCAGTATTCATAGCAGTAGCCACACCTTTTCTCTTACCCATCTTTTCCATAACAATACCAGAGCTTACTTCAGGTACATCAATAGTCACTTCTTCAAAAGGTTCAAATTTCTTTCCGTCTCGTTCTTCAATTATAACCTTCGGTTGAGATACTTGTAGTTCATAACCTTCACGACGCATTTGTTCAATTAGAATAGCGGCATGTAATTCACCACGACTGTAGACTTTGAAATATTCACCAGTAAAATCAATCTTCATTCCCACATTAATTTCTAATTCTTTTTCTAAACGTTCTTTAATTTGTTTGCTAGTAACGTATTTACCTTCACGACCAGCTAGAGGAGAGTTATTTACTAAAAAATCTAGAGAGATAGTTGGTTCATCAACAGTAATAGCAGGCAGAGCTTCTTGATCATCAGAGATACAAAGTGTTTCACCAATATCAATCTTGGGAAAACCAGCAATCATGACAATGTCACCTGCTGTAGCTTCTTCAACTTCTTTTCTTTCTAAACCATTGAAAGTAAATAACTTAGCTATACGACCAGTGTCATTGGTTCCATCCATTTTCTTTACCACTAGAGTAGAACCAGTTTTGATAGTACCTTCATAAATTCTACCAATGGCCATTCTTCCTAGAAAATTATCATAGGCTAGATTAAAAACTTGAGTACGCATTGGAGCTTCAGCATCAGCTTTAGCAGCTGGTACTTTTTCTAAAACCGTATCAAGTAATGGGAAAATATCTTTATCTTCGTCAGTTAAATATCTTTTAGCTGTACCGTTTTTAGCAATACTATATACAGTTGTAAAATCTAATTGTTCATCAGTAGCTCCTAGATCCATAAATAATTCAAAAACTTGTTCATGAGCTCTATGAGGATCAGCAGCTGGTTTGTCTATTTTGTTTAAAACTAAAATTGGTTTAAGACCAAGTTCTAGAGATTTCTTTAGAACAAATCTAGTTTGAGGCATTGGACCTTCTTGAGCGTCTACTACTAACAGTACACTATCAATTGATCTTAGTACGCGCTCTACTTCTGAGCCAAAGTCAGCATGACCTGGAGTATCTACAATATTGATCTTGGTATCTTTGTATAGTACAGAAGCATTTTTGGAGTAAATAGTAATACCACGCTCTTGTTCAAGCGTGTTTGAGTCCATAGTAGCACTAGCGTCTACCATACCAGTTTGTTTTAGGATTGCATCAGTTAACGCTGTTTTACCATGGTCAACGTGAGCTATAATTGCGATGTTTCGGATTTCCATATTATTTCATTTTAAAACTCCGTCCTGAGCGGAGTCGAAGGGCTTATTTGCATAGGGCAGATGATACTATATTTTGGGGGAAATGTCAAGATTATGGGTTAATAATAAATAAAAAAATTAACCCCCAGTCCAGATATGTTGTCTGAACACGGGGGTTAGTAAGGCATGACGCTCTTTAAGAGTCTTTAGGGACAAGTTCAGGGAACAAGTCGGGGATATTCGGGAAGTCGAGCATTTCTTGGCAATGCGGACATTGACATTGATCTCCATCTCTTTCGTAAATTTCTTTGAAGCAATAGTTGCAGAATTTACCGCTACACTCGGGACAACTCCATTGAGACGTTGCGCAGCGCTTGCAATGAGAGCACCGACTTCTGACCAGATTTACTATAATAGTTGCCATACTATGGCCTCCTTCGGTTAAAGTTACGGAATTGTGACTATTCTTTATATCATAGATTGGGGTGTTTGTCAAGTATTTAAGGGTTTTTCCGTTTTATTCTTTTTGTTTCTTACTCCTTTTTTGCTTAAAAGAGTGGCATAAAGAATTTCCAAAAAAGTACAAAGAGAAAATTGGCTAAAACACCACCTTTTTGATATGATTTATATATGAGATTAAATTAATAATAAAATATTATGATTATTACAACAGGAGAACAAATTCCTGGAAAGAAAATTACTAAAATTTTGGGAATTTCACGTGGCAGTACAGTACGATCACGTAACATTGGCAGAGATATCATTGCAGCTCTAAAAAACATGGTTGGTGGTGAGATTGTGGAGTATACTAGATTGCAAGCAGAGGCACGCGAACAAGCATTACAACGTATGGAGGAGGACGCACAAAAAATGGGTGCAGACGCTATAATAAGTGTACGCATACAAACATCAATGATTATGGACAATGCTTCAGAGATGTTATTTTATGGTACAGCAGTTAAACTTGATTAATATATGCCAGACAATATAATGGAAATTTTAATTTGGGGAACTTTAGGGCTGATTACGCTTTATTTGATTTTCCAAAGAATAAAAGAAAAAAAATCTATCTTATTAAATAAAGCTAAAAGACAAAGTATTCCAGCCTTTAGGGAAAAAGGAGTTTGGAAAATTGGCTCTAGTATCTCCCTAGCAAAATAAAATTTAAATTAAAAATATGCCAAAAATAACCTTAAGAAATCAAAAAGTTTCTGACGCAAAAAGATTTTATGAAATTTTGAATAATCCTAATTTTAAATTTTTTAAGATATGTCCTAAATCTGTAGAAGCAGAAAAAGATTTTCTTCGTCAAAATGTTAGTAAAAGAAAAAAGAATTATGCTTATAATTACACTATATTATACGATGGAAAATTAATCGGTGGTTGTGGTATTAAAATTAATCAACATAGAAAATTTATAGGTGAAATAGGTTATTTTATAGATGAAGCTTATTGGCGGAAAGGAATAGCTACTAAAGCAGTAAAACTTATTGAAAAAATTGGTTTTAGTAAATTGGGATTGAGTAGAATAGAAATAGTCATGGATATAAAGCATGCGGGCAGTAAAAAGGTTGCTGTTAAATGTGGTTATTTAAAAGAGGGTATTATGAGAAAGGCTATACCTGATGATAGTAAGTTGAAAGATGCCTATCTTTATGCCAAAGTATTAAAATAAATTATTTAAAACAAAAAACCGATCTTTCCAGACCGGTTTTTATAATTACTTTATTTTTTCTTAGCCTTTTTCTTTACAGGTTTTTTAACTACTGGTTTTTTCTTAGGATTTTTCTTTTTAACAACTTTTTTTGGAGTTGCGTCTTTTCTTTTTCCTAATTTTTTAGTAGCTTTTTTCTTAGTTACTTTCTTGTTACTCTTTTTAGGAGTTTCATCGCTGTGAGCAGTTTTTTCTCTTGGAGTTTCATAAGCTAAAGCCTTGATAAGCTCATCAATTTTATAGTTTAAAGTCTTGATGCCTTTTAGAATTTCTTTAGAGCTGTCAGAACCACCACCTTCAAAGCGAGGTTTTCTGTCTCCACCCCTGTCTCTATTTCCACCACCTTGCTTACTAAAGCAGTCACTACAAAATATTGGTTTATTACCAGTTGGTCTAAATGGCACTTCACAATTTTTCTTACAAGCATCACAAACGGCTTTATGCATAGCTGGTCTATCACCTCTATCTCTGTTGAAACCACCACCACCTCTATTAAAACCACCGCCACCTCGTCGGTCGCCACCGCGGTTACCTCTGCCTCTATCAAAGTTTCCCATAAGTTTATATTAGTTATTATAGCTGAATTCTAGCTGTTTTATAGATAAAAAGCAATAGTATAGGGCTTATTAAAGTTTTATTGATTATAATAGAAAATCAAAGCTAAAGCTATATCATCATAGGGGATTTCTTCTTTCAGATAATCAAAAATTACTTTTAGTTTTATAGAACCATCTTTGAGTAGATTAGTTGATTTCTTTTCAAGTTCAATCTTTTTGATAGCTCTGAAAATTTTGCCCAAAGTTTTTGTATCGGGTTTTAGATGGTTGAGGTCAAAATTATGGTATAGTTTAGATATTTTTTTGATATGGCTTATGATTGTTTTGTCAGATATTTTTCTAAGCTTGGCAATTTCAGCTACATTTTTTTTCTTAGCCAATAAATCTTTAGTTAGTTTGAGGGTATTAGTTTTTACAGAAATATTTATTGTTTTTGTTTTAAGGTCTTTTTTATTACTTGAGATGTCATCTTCATTAATCGTGCCATTATTTTTTATAATAAATTCTCTAGCTAATAAATCTTTTTCTGCTGTGCTTAGAGCTTCAAATTTATTTTTATGAATATCAGAAGATTCTTTTATTTTTTTATCAATATTTAAAATAAGTTGATCAACTTGAAGAGCTACATCATTTAGTCCCATCAATCTTAAGCCTTCAACTGATTTTATTCTTGATAGAGCTACATAACCTTGCCCAGTCTCAAAAGTTTTTGATAAGTCAATTTCAGCAGCATCTAGAGTCATCCCTTGAGATTTATGAATAGTTAAAGCCCAAGCCAGGCGCAGAGGAATTTGATTAACTGTTGCCTTGACTTCTCCTTTGTTATTTTCTAGTTTCCAATCCTCTGACTCTACTATAATTTTGCGTCCAGAAAAGATTTTTACAATTGGAGCGCCTGTTTTATCAAAATCTATTATCTCTCCCAAAGTACCGTTTATATAACCAGCTTCATAGTTATTTTTAATAAAAATTACCAGAGCTTTTTTCTTTAATTCTAACTCTTCCTTTACCAAAGAGGATTTAAAAATCTTAGCAAGATTCTTTTTAGAGCCTTTATCTCTAGATTGAAATAGTTTTGGTTTGTCTTTTAATAACTCTAATTCTTCTTCATTTATTCTATCTACATCTTTATTGTGTGTATAAAGTCTAGTAACCTTAAAATCAGATTTTAGTTCTTTTTTATAGCAGGAACGAAAGACTTTCATGGATTCTTCAGAAACATCACCTGAACGAATTTCATCAAGAATATTTATCAAAGATTGATCGCTTTGTCTAAATTTTTCTGTGAGATAACAAGATTTTAATTCGGCATTTTTCCAAGCTTCGGCTTGCCAGGCAAATCTTGAGCTATTGCCATGGCTGCTGATTGGCGGTAATTGAAAAAAATCACCAGACAAAACAAGTTGCAGACCACCAAAGGGTTTATCTGAGTATTTGAAGGCTCGCAAAATTTTGTCTATAGAATGAAATAGATCAGGAGATACCATTGATATTTCATCAATTATCAAAACTTTTAATTTATTTATGCGTTTGTGAAGGAATTCTTTTTGTACTAAGCTATCCAGAAACCAATCATCTACACTTTCTCTAATACCAATGCCAAAAAAAGAATGAATGGTCATTCCATTAATATGGGAAGCGGCTATACCTGTGGGAGCGGTAATAGCTAAGGCCATATTTCTTTCCTTTAGATAATCAATATATTGATTTAAAAGATAGGTTTTTCCCGTACCAGCTGAGCCTGTCAAAAAGACATTGTGTCCAGCTTTTAAAATTTCTAGAGCAGTTGTTTGTTTCATTTCATTTTTTAATAAAAATAAGGCACATTAATGCCTGCAATTAATTTAATAATAAATGAAATAGACTTATTAGTCAATTTATCTGTACGTTCTAAATCTAATCTAAATATTCACGTAAGTAATTAAGTAAGCTAGGGGTGTCTGTCACTAGGGAGATTTTAAATCCTAGTTTATTATAAATACCAGATTTTTCTTCACTGTCATCTAGAAGTATTACATCATCATAACTTAGGCTATTTTTTTTGAGGAAAGGGTCAAAAAAGGGTATTTTATCATTTGTTATGTCATATTTTAAGACCTTTAACTCGCTTGATATTAGAAAGTCATCAAAAAATCTATCTAGTCTTAAGCCGCGTATAGTAAATTTTCGGAAAGTATCCATATTATCAGTAGCTATTACTACTTTTATATTTTTTTTGCGTATATCTTTTATAATATCAAGAATATTATTTGAGCATAATTCCATTTTTTCAGAACTTTCTTTCAAAGTATTGAGGATTATTTTTTTATCTAAATTATTTTCTACGGCAAGTTTGTTACAAATTTGTTCTGAGTTCAATGAGCCTCGCATCCACTTTTCAATTAAATGGTTATTTTTTTCAAATAACCAATGATTAATGATTTTATAATAATTATTATGAGGGTGATTTTTGTCAGATAATTGTGACCAAAAAAAAGAATATGAAAGTGTATTATGCCAATCTATGAATAATACCTTAGGATTTTTTTTCATATTGTTTATTAAACTTTTAAGGATTTAATATTTTTTGATAACTAGTTTTATTTTCCTAAGTCTAATACTTCGTCAATGCGTATTTGTTCTACAAATTCTGGTACATGACTGACTAGTATCATAGCTCCTTCATATTTATCTAGTGCTTTGGCTATAATTGGTAGATGACGGAAATTAATATGGTTAGTTGGCTCATCTAAAATAAGTAGTCCCGGCTCTTCTAGCATTAGGCGCGCAAAAGCTACTAGGCCTTTTTGTCCTTCTGAAAGATCTCCAATTTTTGAATAGATAACTTCTTTGCTTAATAGAAATCCAGCTGCCACAGAACGAAGTTTCTCTTCTCTTTGTTCTTTCATGGCTTCCATCAGTGAATCGAAGACAGTAGATTCAAAATCAAGAGTAGAAAAATCTTGTCTATAGTATCCTATTTTTACATCTTCATCTATTTTTGTACCACTCGCTTTACCACTGGCGAGAGCTTCCAATAGTGTGGTCTTACCAATTCCATTGGGACCACTAAGAAGTAGATGTTGTTTTTTTCTTAGTGATATATCTACTTTTTTTTCAATCTGTTTATTATTTTTTATTATACCTACAGAAGAAATATTTATAATTTCTCTAATTAATTCTTTTTGAGCAGGAATTTCAAAATTTCGAATAGCCTTATCTTCACGACGTACATTAACTTTTGATTCTTCCATCTCAGCAGCTTTCTCTCTCATCTTTCTAGCCACCAGTCTCATCTTACCACCTTTGTGGGCAAAGAATTCAGATTTTTCTTTGTTGGCTTTTATTTCTTTTTCATATTGAGCATTTTTTCTTTCTTCTTTTTTGATTTGCTCGGCAATTTCTTCTACCACTGTATAATAATCTCCATTGTATTGATGAACTTGTTTGGTAAACACATCAAGATAGAGGACACCATCGGTAAAACAATTCAAAAAACCAGCATCATGAGAAATAACCAGAACTGTCTTTTCATACATCATCAGAAAAGACGTCAGATGATTAATGCCTTCTTGATCAAGATTATTAGTTGGCTCATCTAAAATTAAAATATCGGGATCTTGAATAATTGCTGAGGCCATCAGTAGTCTAGCCTGCTGTCCACCAGAAAATGTTTTTATTTTTTTATCATGATCTGCTTTGAGATTTACAATATCTAAGACTTCGTCAATTTTTTTATCAATGCTATAGTTTTTTTCATCAAAATATTGTTCAAAAAATTCTCTAAGACTTAGCTCCATTTCTTTTTTAGGAATTACTTGCTTGGCATAGGCAACGGTTAATCCTTTATCAACAGAAATTAGACCATCGTCAGCTTTTAATGCGCCAGTGATTAGATTGAGGATGGTGCTTTTACCAGCTCCGTTTTGTCCCATCAAAGTAAACTTGGAACCTCTACGTAAAGAAAAAGACGCCCCATCTAAAATGGGTTTATTGGAATCATATTTGAAAGAAACATCGCTGAATCTTATGGCTACATTATTGTTGGACATTCTTGGAGTTGATTAATAAATTTGAATAAGCACTAAAATACCATTTTTATGATAATAAAGCAAGGCTGGGGGTTTAAACAAAAAAAACATTGTTATAGGTTGATACTTTTTTATTTAAATCTATTTTGCAGAAGTTTTCTTTTTGATTCTTACTAATCCTATAATACCAATAATATTATTTTAGCGTATTTCATTATAGCAAAAAAATTATAGGCATATAAAATATTAGTATTTGATGTTATTAGTGTAATATTATACAATTAAATAATATTTAATAAATAGAAAATAATAATGAACATTAAAGCTTCTTTTTTCTTAGCTCGAACAACAATCCTTAGGGGTAACAAAGGCACATTGATTATGACTATACTTATCATGACTTTGGCCTATGTTAATCTTATTTTTATTTCATCTGTTTTTGGTGGAATTGTTGAAGCCATTAATGAGCAGTCCATCAAGAATTTGTATAGTAATATTGTGATAGCTCCAGCTGATGATGAGGTTTATATAGAAAATAAATATGCTATGGATTCCATAGATACCATACCTGGTATAGTTGCTAGTTCAGCTCATTATATAAACAATACTTTAATTAGTTACGATGCTAATAATGATGGCAATGATGTTCAGCGGGGAAAATGGATTGTAAAATCAGTTGATGTAGAAGATGAAATAAGAGTAACTCAAATTAGTGATTCCATGATTGAGGGGGAATATTTAGATTCCAATGATAGAGATAAGATTGTAATTGGAAAAGAAATAGCTGGTGGGCACGGCGGAGACTTGGACTATCTTAGTTTAGGAGGAGTGTATGTGGGTGATGAGATAGATATTAAATTTAGTAATGGTATAAGAAGAACTTACACTATTAAAGGTATTTTTTCTACCAAAAATAGTCAGGCAGATCAAATGGCTTTTGTAACTACCAAAGAAATGGAGTCCGTACTTGGTGTTTATAATTTAGCTTCAGAAGTAATAGTAAAAATTAATGATGATGAGCTAGGTCAGGAAGAAAAATATATAAAACAAATAAGACAAACAGGCTTAGTAGACGAGGATATAAAAACTTGGAAGCAATTGACTGGTTTTACTTCTAGCGCCAGTAAAAGCTTTACTATGATTAGTATTATTCTTGGCGCTATTGGTACTGTGGTGGCCGGAGTCACAATATTTATAATTATTTTTGTTAGCATTGTGAATAAAAGAAAGCAGATTGGAATACTTAAAGCTATTGGCATGAAAGAGAGTACTATAATATTATCTTTTGTAATGCAGGCAATTTTTTATGCCGTTATTGGAATTATTTTTGGGGTAAGTATAATTTTATTTCTGATTAGGCCATTTTTTATTAACAATCCATTGGATTTTCCAGTTGGCTGGGTATCGTTAAAAATAACCTTCAATATAATTAGAATAAGTAATATTAGCTTAGTGATAGCTGCTTTGATTGGTGGTTTTATACCTGCTTTTAGAGGTACTAAAGAAAGTATCTTAGATACTATTTGGGGTTAAGTTTTTATAATAGAAATATAAATGATTATTGAAGTAAAAAAATTAAAAAAAACATATGAAGGTAGAGTTCCAACTCATGCTCTTAAGGAGGTTAGCTTTGGAGTTAAAGAGGGTGAATTTGTAGCTTTGATGGGACGAAGTGGTTCAGGTAAATCTACTCTTCTTCATCAACTTGGTCTTTTAGATGCTCCTACATCTGGTGAGATTATTATTGACGGAACAAATGTAATAGATTTTACAGAGAAGCAAAAAACTGAATTTCGTTTAAAAAAATTAGGCTATGTTTTTCAAGCCTATGCTTTACTGCCAGAACTGAGTGCCTTGGAATCAGTTTATTTACCACTTATGCTCACGGGTGTGTCTAAGGCTGAGTATATTAAAACAGCTACTGAAATGTTAGAAAAAGTTGGCTTGGGTGAGCGTATTCATCATTTACCAAAAGAAATGTCTGGTGGTGAGCAACAGCGCGTGGCTATTGCTAGGGCTTTGGTTAATAAGCCAGCTATTTTATTTGCTGATGAGCCAACTGCTAATTTAGATAGTGAATCATCAGAAACTATTTTAAAATTATTCAAGAAACTTAATAAAGATATTGGTCAAACTATAATCATGGTAACTCATGAGCCTGATGATAAAAAACATGTAAATAGAGTTATTTGGCTTAAAGATGGAGTGATTAGACCAGAGGGTACTTAATAAATAAGAATAATTAAAATATTTTATGAAAAATATAATTTTAACAGTATTGTTATTTATAATATTTCCTCTAATTAGTTTTGCTTGGGATGATTGTGTTCATGGTGAAATAAATGATCCTTATCCTGGAAATTGTGCTCGTTATATTGATACAGATAATGATGCTATATGTGATCACTCACAACCAGCTTTAGTTGATAGAAAGGATGATATAAAAGTAGTGACAGCAATAGAAATTGAACAGGATTTTGATAATAAAGTAGACAAAAAACAAATAAGCGGTATTTATCATCTTATACCAATTGCATTGCCATTATTTGTTCTGTATATCCTTTCTCATATTTTATCTAAAAAAAGAATTATAAGTGTAATTAACCATAGAAAATTTTGGAATTTATTATTACTTATTAGTTTTGTTATTTCTGGAGGATTGGGTATTTTATTAATAATTAATATTAATTTCAATCTGAATATACCGTTACCATTTGATATGCTTTTTTGGCATGTAGAAATAGGTATAGTTATGTTTGCAATTACAATTTGTCACATATCATGGCATTTATCTTATTTTAAAAATATACTTAAGTATAAATAAAGTTATTAGACAATAAAAAAGCACCAACGAAAGTTGATGTTTTTTTATTTGGCTCCGAGGGGGGGATTCGAACCCACGACCAATTGGTTAACAGCCAACTGCTCTACCACTGAGCTACCTCGGAATACTATAGATTTACAGAAAGCTTGGTAGCAGGGGGGAGAATTGAACTCCCGACCTCAGGCTTATGAGTCCTGCGCTCTAACCAACTGAGCTACCCTGCCTTAGGGGTATATAAAATTAAAATAAATATTTGGTTGAAGACCATGAATGAAATTGAATTGGTAGCGGGGGTCGGACTCGAACCGACGACCTCCAGGTTATGGGCCTGGCGAGCTGCCAACTGCTCTACCCCGCGACATGAAATAAATAAACAAGTGAACAAAGTATAATGTAAAAAGGTTTTTTTGACAAGGTTGCCCTTCGGCTACGCTCAGGACATTCAGTTGAAATATGGTCGTAGACCATGAGCGATGTCGAGCTTAGCTCGACGAGTCGAATGGTGGACCCAACAGGGCTCGAACCTGCGACCTCTTCCATGCCATGGAAGCGCTCTAGCCAACTGAGCTATGGGCCCTTTTTTATAAAAAAACTGGCCTGCCATTCGAAGCTCAACTTAAAATCAGAAACCATGGAATATAAGTCATTCTTCGCGTAAAGCTACGAACGACATTCTACGCCACAGCGTAGAATGGTACCGAAGAGAGGACTTGAACCTCCACGGGCTTGCGCCCACCAGATTTTGAGTCTAGCGCGTCTACCAGTTCCGCCACTTCGGCTTAATATTCAAAATATCTTAATATACAAACAAACATGATTTTACAATATATTTTGATTTTAGTCAATATACTACCTTTGACAAAATTTGTAAAGTATGCTATAATAATAACATATTACAGTTCACCATATTTTGAGATCACACGCACGGACAGACGTAAGTCCATCACAATTAGGTCAGGAGGATCAAATCATGCAAGCATCAGCTCATTTATTAGCCGAAGGCTTTTATCGCTTCTGCTACCCCGAATCCAAGAGCCCTAGAACCTTGGCCAGAATTACAGTGGATTGCCATTGTACAACTGGGACAAGATGTCCTCTATGTTCTAAACTTATGGACAGTAAAGGGCATTGCCACGGTTGTGGCTACAATTCGGATCTCAGAGTGCGCGTGTAACACACACGCCACATCATTCGCGGAGCCAGGACTCTTATTGTCCTGGCTCTTCCCTTTTTGGTTTGTTTTTTTACAGCGTTTTTGGTATTATAAAAACAAATTAATTAATCGATTTATTATGGAATTTTTAGAAAGTTTAAAAATGTTTTCTTTGTGGGGAAATACCTCATATGATTATTTTATAGCGGCAATTATTTTTATTAGTTTAATAGTAATTCTCAAGACTTTTCAAGTAATTGTCTTGGCGCGACTTCATAAATTAGCTTTACGTACTAAGACAGATTTGGATGATATGTTGATAGAGGTGTTTAAAACAATTAAACCACCTTTTTATTTTTTCATTTCAGTTTATTTTTCAATTAAAATTTTATCAGTGCCAGATGTTTTTAACAAGATATTATTAATTTTATTTTTAGTGGTTATAGTTTTTGAAATAATTCAGGCTATTGCCAGAGTTTTGGATTATATAATGAGGAAATATTTAAATAAGAATAAAGAAGAGGGTGAAGATAACCAACATGCCGATTCAGTAATAAAATTATTACAAGTTATTGTTAAAGTAATTTTGTGGGTTTTGGGTCTAGTACTGATTTTATCTAACCTAGGTTTAGATGTTACTTCTTTAATAGCTGGCATGGGTATTGGTGGTTTGGCCATTGCTCTAGCTTTACAGAATGTATTGAGTGATTTATTTTCCGCTTTTTCTATTTATATAGATAAGCCATTTAAAGCTGGTGATTTTATTAAGCTTGGTACTGACAGTGGTACAGTAGAAAAAATTGGTATGAAGACCACTCGTATTCGTACCCTCCAAGGTGAGCAATTAATTGTTTCTAATCAAGAATTAACTAGCGCTAGAATTCAGAATTTTAGAAGAATGAATAATCGTCGAGTTAGTTTTAAATTGGGAGTGACTTATGATACTTCAGCTAAAAACTTAGAATCTATTCCAGTTATGATTGAAGAGATAGTCGCTAAAGTAAGTTTAGCAACATTTAATCGTTGTCATTTTGTAGAATATGATGACTCAGCTTTAATATTTGATATAGTAATATTTATTGAATCTAAAGAAATGCCAGATTATCTAAAGGCTCGTCAGGAAATTAATTTAGAAATATTTAAGAAATTTGCCAAAGCCAAGATTGAGTTTGCTTATCCAACTCAAACTATTCACCTTCAAAAATAAATGAATATATTATCTTGGAATATAAACGGCATTAGAGCGGCTATCCGCAAGGGCTTTATAGATTTTTTGAAAAAAGCCCAACCAGATATTATTTGCTTGCAAGAAATAAAGATTGACGACGCTAAACGTGCGCAAGAAGATTTTGATTTTATAGATTATCAAGAGTTTTGGAATTCTGCTCAGCGTCCTGGTTATAGTGGTACAGCTATCTTGGTTAAGAATGGTATTAAGGTAGAGTATTTACCTAAGCTTAAATGGGATAATGAAGGGCGCATTCAAGCTCTAGATATTGGTAAATATTATTTGATTAATATTTATTTTCCTAATTCTAAAGATGATCTTAGTCGCCTAGAAGAAAAGATAAAGTGGAATGACAAGCTTTTGATTTATATGAAGAAGCTGGAAAAAAAGAAGCCATTAATTATCACGGGTGACTACAATGTAGCTCACAATGAGATTGATTTGGCTAGACCCAAGCCTAATGTTGGTAATGCGGGATTTACTTCAGAAGAGCGTGCTTGGTTTAATAGATTTTTAAGTAAAAATTTTAAAGATACTTTTAGAGAATTGCATCCTAAAAAAATTCAATACAGTTGGTGGTCTTATCGAGCTAATGCTAGGGCTAATAATGTTGGTTGGCGTATAGATTATTTTTGTGTGTCTGATAAAATATTAAAAAATGTATCTAAAGCATTTATTTTAGATACAGTGCTAGGGTCAGATCATGCCCCTCTGGGTATTGAGATCAAATAATTAGAATATGAAGTCCGGATAATAATTTCTGGCATTCCACAGAAGCCAACCACTAGTTGTTTTGGCTTTTTGAGTTGCTCCAGCTTGAGCGTCTATTTTAGGACCGTCATATATCGCGCCAATATTAAAAGCTTGAAGCCATGGTCTTAATGTAGCTCGTTTGCCAGCCATAGTAGAAGAGCTAATATCTAAACCATAAGTAATAACTGCACCAGGGTGTTCAGCGGAATTGGCAAAACCTAAATAATTTAATGGATAGTGAGATGGATACATCATTGGGCAAACATAATCAAAATATAGAGCTACTCTATCTAGACGTTGTCCAATATTAAGATCATATTCATCATCAGTGTGATCTAAGACTAAGCCAAAAGTATCAATTGATATTGGAGCTAAACCAGTCAGATTGTCTGAGAGATATTTAAAAAATTTATCTAGCATAGTTACTCTAGTTTCACCTTCAGAAATATTATATTTGATGTTGCCTACATTGCCATCACTAGGATAGCGCATGTAGTCAAAATTAATTTCATCAAAACCAAGTTCAATAGCTTCTTTAGCAATAGCTAGATTATATTCCCAAACCTCTTCCTTGCCTGGATCGACCCAAGCCAGACCAGCATTATCGTACCAGGTATTACCAGCGTAAGTTTGTATTGCCAGATCAGGTCTCATCTTTGCTAAAGCTGGATCTTGAAAGACAGTTTGGCGAGCAATTATATAAATGTCTAATTCATGAAATTCAGCTAGAGTTTTTTGTAAGTTAGGTATACGATTATTTTTAGCTTTTATATCTTGGACTGCAGGGATTTGGCTATCATAAAGTATATAACCAGAGTAGTCTTTAATATCTATAATCACAGTATTGATTCGACTGTCTTTTATTTTATCTATAATATGAGCTCGGAATTCATCATCGCCAGCTGAATAAGCGGTTAGATAAATACCTTTTACATAATCTGGTAAATATGATTTTTTAATAATAACTTCTTTTTCAATCAACTTAGATTGCTTGCTAAGAAAAAGATTTTTTATTATTGATATTTCAAAATTATTATTTATAATTAAAAAACTAAGGACCGATACAGTCAATAAGATAAAGAAATAGGGGGTAATTTTATTTTTTTTAAACATAATAATATTATATCAGATAGAGCCTAGTGTTGCCTAATTATGTAATTTTATCTACAATATATACTATGAAAAAATATATTATTAGCATACTATTATTAGCAATTAGCGGATTAGCTTCGGGATGCATTTTTGAAGGTAAATCTAAGGATATTGAAGTCCCAGAAGTGATTATAGAAGAGCCAAGAGATAGAGAAGAAGTGGTTTTAATTGAGACAGATATGACTTTTTCTACTATTAGTGAAGAAGTGGATATTGGCGGCACATTGATGATGGAAATTTTAACTGTTAGCGAAGAAGTTTATGATTTGGTTAAAATTAGAGTTGGTCGAGATATAAAATTTTATTTTAATAAAGCCACAGGAAATTTTGTCAGATTAATCTATCCTATTGATACAGAAGAAGAATTATTTGTTGAATATAATGAGGAAGGTAATTTAATTGCTGAGCGTAGAGAAATAGAATATCAAATAAAAATTAAGACAGTTCAGGGAGTGATAGAATCTTCTCTTTATGAATCAGCCGTAGAGCAAGATGTAGATATTAGAGCAATTATTGAATTGGCTGATGTTTTTGCTTGGACAGTAGATTTTGGTATGGGTATCAGAGTGGGAGATACTTATAAATTTATATTTGAAGAAAGATATAGAAATGATGAGTATCAAATGCCTGGTGAAATATTAGCTGCCAAGTTTGTAAATGATGGTAAGGTGATAGAAGGTTATAAGTTTTCCGAAGGTCTAGATGAAGATGGTGATTTGGTAGAAGGCTATTATCATCCTAGCGGAGAATCAGTTCAAAAGATATTTTTAAAAAATCCAGTGTCATTTAAATATATTTCTTCAGGTTTTACTACTGGCCGTCGTTATGTTGAAGCCTTTAATGTTTCCACGGGTCATCGAGCTATAGATTATGCAGCTGCTGCCGGAACACCTATTAGGTCAGTAGGTGATGGCACAGTTACTTTTGCCGGTTGGAATTCTCAAGGCTATGGTTATCTTACTAAAATTAGACATAACAGCGTCTTTAGCACCAACTATGCTCATCAGAGTAGAATGGCAGTTTCCTATGGTCAGAAAGTAACTCAAGGTCAAATTATTGGTTACGTTGGTTCTACTGGATTTTCTACTGGGCCACATCTTCATTTTGAGATGGTTAAAAATGGCACTAAGATAAATCCTCTGACTATAGATATTCCATCTGATAAATCAATTTCAGAAGACAAGATGGAAGAATTTAAATCTGCGATAGCTGATTGGCAAAAACAATTGAATAATTAAATTAAAACATATGGATAATTTTCAACCAGATTATGTAAAGCAACAAGCCAAAGCTGAAGAAGAGGCTGCTAAATCAAACTGGACTCTTTCTTATCGGATAAAGGGTCTGACTGGCGGAGCCCTTATTATGTTTTTATATACTTATTTTCATCTAGGACAGAATAATCCTAAGATGATTATACTTGGCGGTATATTGGGGTATTTTTTAGGTGGTTTAGCAGGTAGATTTTTTTATACCAAAAAGTAAATTTATGCTATAATTAAACCATATTCAAGGATTTTATGGCTAGGATAATTTCTGTAGTAAATCAAAAAGGAGGAGTTGGAAAAACCACGACATCCATTAACTTGGCGGCGTGGTTAGCTGCTTTTGGCAAAAGAGTTTTGATTATTGATATTGATCCGCAAGGTAATGCCTCATCTGGCTTAGGAATAGATTACAAAAATCTTAGTAAAGGAATGTATGAAGTTTTAACAGATCCGAATACTAGGATTACGGAAGTTATTCGCTCTTATCAACCAAATTTTCACGTTTTACCTACTACGCCAGATTTAGCTGGAGCAGCCATTGATTTAGTAGAAATTGAAAATAGAGAATATCAATTAGAAAAACAAATTAAAGAAGTGGCTGATTTATATGATTTTATTTTAATAGACAATCCGCCGTCATTAGGTCTGCTGACTATCAATGG
>ENA-OREN01002553-OREN01002553.1-marine-metagenome-genome-assembly--contig:-NODE-2553-length-18350-cov-4.080447_pt1 | contig 18350 bp, 17 predicted proteins | sample MGYA00248624_ERZ508555 | MGnify/ENA primary metagenome ERZ508555 (study PRJEB26222, sample SAMN06267773) | marine metagenome | isolation source: Saanich Inlet, British Columbia, Canada | place...
AAATGCATGCGTTTAATTCTGTCACACTGTGGTCACACTTAAGAAGTAAATTTATAAAGTTTTAAAAAACTTAACAGACAATTGATAAGGATTTTTGGCTTCTATTGGAGCGGGCGAAGGGATTCGAACCCTCGACTTCAACCTTGGCAAGGTTGCGCTCTACCCCTGAGCTACGCCCGCAATGGATTTTTAATATTAACATGATATATTAAAAAAGTATAATAAAAACACATCTTCCAAATGTTAAATTCTGATCAGTTAATAAATATTCTCAAAGAAAAAAAATATGATTTTGAAATTCATAAACACGAAGCACTTTTTACTGTTGAGGATTCTAATAAATTAAGAGGTGTAATAAAAGGAAGTCATAGCAAAAATTTATTTTTGAAAAATAAAAAAAATAATTTTTATTTAATTTCTTGTGAAGAACATGATCAGATTAATTTAAAAATAATTTCAAAGTCCCTAAATCTTGGCAACACGTCTTTTGCCAGAGAAGAATATCTTAATGAATACCTGGGTGTTAAAACAGGCTCTGTTTCACCTTTTGCTTTATTGAATGACCAAAAAAATGATGTTATTTTTTATTTAGAAAAAACCTTATATGAATCTGAATTATTAAATTTTCATCCCCTTATTAATACTCTTACTATAACAATGCTTACACAAAAATTTATTGAGTTTATGATTGAAAATAAAAAAAAAATACATATTTTTTCTTCTATTGAGGGTGTAATATTAAAAAGTTATGGATAATATAAATATAATTGATGTTAACGAAAGTGATTTTGAAAATAAGGTTCTTGAAGGAAGTGCTAATAAATTAGTTATAGTTGATTTTTGGGCACCGTGGTGTGGCCCCTGCAAACAGCTAACACCCATTCTTGAAAAGACTATTTCTTCCTCCTCAGATAAAATAATATTAGCTAAAATTAATATTGATGAAAACAAACAAATAGCTTCTCAACTTAGAATTCAATCCATCCCAGCAGTTTTTGCATTTAAAAATAAAGAGGTAGTAGATGCTTTTCAGGGTGTTATTCCTGAAAGTGAAGTTATTAAATTTCTTGAGAAAAATTTAGGTGAAAAATTAGAAAATAATTTTGATGATTTTTATCAAGAAACAAAAGAGCTTATAAAACAAAAAAAATTTGATCAATCAAAAGATCAGCTTGAGAATTTTATTTCAGAAAACTCAAATGAAGTGATAGCTATATTGCTTTACCTTGAAAGTCTTATTGGGTTAAATGAAACAGAATCAGCTAACGAATTTTTAAATTCTTTAAATGAGGAGGTGCTTAAGAATGATGAAATAAAAAAAATACAACAAAGATTAAATTTAATTAAACAAAAAAACAATGGCCCTACAATAGATGAGTTGATGGCAATGCTTAAAAAATCTCCTAAGAATATAGAAATAGTTTTTAAAATTGCAGATAAACATTTTGCTAATAATGATTTTAATCACTCATTTGAAATTTTACTAACACACTATCCGAAAAATAAAGATAAGGTAAAACCCAAAATACTTTATTATTTTAATGTTTTAGGTTTCGATCATGACGCAACTGTATTTTATAGAAAAAAATTTTCTAGTATTATGTTTTCATAAAATAGAGTTTCCAGTTTTTCCCCTAAATGGCGCAATATTATTTCCAGGGACCTACTTGCCATTAAATGTCTTTGAAAAAAAAATATCGAAATGGTTGACTATGTGCTTTCAAAAGATCGTTTAATTGGAATGATACAAACAAAACAAAATCAAGATTTTTTTAATGTTGGATGTTGAGGTAAAATAAATAATTTTAGTTAAACTCCTGATGGCAGATATCAAATAAATCTAGAGGGTGTTGGTCGTTATATAATTAAAAAAGTTTTTAAAAATAAACATAAGTTCATAACTGTAAACGGGCATATTATAAATTATGATAATTATTTTAAAAAAAACAATGTATCATTGAATAAAAAGTTTTTTATTGATCTTTAAAAATTTTATTAATATTAAAAAAATAAACTTTAATACATTAGAGCTTTCAAAGCTTGATACACTCAGTCTTGTTAAAATTATCTGTGTTATTTCTCCGCTTAACTATTGAATAAAACAAATGATGCTAGAATTTAATAATATTGATGAGCTTTGTGATAGTCTTTTATCTGTTTTAGAGGTTGAGATAAATAATATAGATAATGATTTTAAAATAAACTAAAAGCCCATTGCATATTTTGTTATTTTGTTTTTTAAAGAAAGATTGTTGTTTATAATTTTAAAACCCACACCACTTAAAAGTCTGTAAAAATAGCCGCTTTTTTTAAAATGAGTATTTAGTTTATCTGTAATTTGGAAAAGCTGAAAAGCTTTATTATAACTTAAATCATTATAATTTTTACAAAATAAATTACTCCCTATTTCTATTTTATTTTTTTTTGATTCTATACAAACTTGATTTAAGTTTTTAACATCATTAACTCCTAAGTTCCAACCCTGACCTGCTATAGGGTGAATAGAATGTGCTGAGTCTCCAACATATATTAATCTTTTGTTTACAAAAGAATCATTTATGTGAGCAGATAAAGGAAATTTTTGTACTGAATTTATTTTAATAATTTTTCCAGTAATTTCTCCAACTTGTTCATCTATATAATTTAATAAAAAATCTTTATGAGAATGCATTAGCTTTACTAAAAATTCATTTTCATTCGACCATATAATAGTGCTTTGAAAAAAATTTTTAAAAGACCTCATTGGTAAAATTGCCAATGGCCCAGTATTATAAAAAACCTCATAAGCTGTATTGTTAAGTTTTTTTTCATGAAAAAAATTTAACACAAGGGCACTTTCTGAATAGTTTTTTTTAAATACTTTATTACCAACCAATTTTCTCGTAACACTATTTTTGCCATCTGCTGCAATTACTAACCTTGAGTTTATTTCTTTATTTTGCATATATGATTTTGAATATTGTTTATTTACTTCTATTTTTTGCAAAATAGTATTGTTAAATATTTTTGTATTATCAAAATCTAACAACTTAGTATTTAATATTTCACTAAATTTTTTATTCTCAATAACATATCCTAGTTTTTTATTTTTGATATTATTTGAAAATAAAATTTTATTTGTAGAAATTCTATCATAAACTTTTATTGTTTTTATTGGCTCAGCATGTTTATCTAAATATGTCCATAACGATAGACTTTCTAAAAATTGTTTTGAACCCTCAGAAACCGCCACGGTTCTAGTATCATTAAAGGATTTTTTTGTTTTTATGAAAGGAGATCTGTCTATAACTGTTACTTTATAGTTCAAAGAAGATAAACTATGTGCCACAACGAGGCCGACGAGACCTGCCCCTATTATTAGCACATCTGTATCTATTTCTTTCATAATTTTCTTCGAATTACCTTATTCTATATGTATTACAATTTATATTATTAATTATGTTCAACTACGGTAGTTTCAAACTTTTTTTATCAAAAATTTCCATTGGGATTGTGTTGATTTGTTTTTCATCCTTTTTAATAATTAGTATTTTAACACATAGCCCAAATGATCCGGGAATTGGCAAATTAAGTGGAAGTACTGAAATTATAAATTTTTTTGGCTTGTGGGGGGCAATTTCCTCTAGTCTTTTTTTAATTTTGTTTGGAAGGCTGTCTTTGATATTTATTGTTTTCCTTCTTTACTCAGGTTTTTTATTGAGTCTAGGGCTTAAATCAACACAGTATTTTTTAAAATTTCTTATTGTTATACTTTCTTCTATATTAATTAGCTTTACACTAGTTTTACATGATTTAAAATTATTTGAAACTGGCCTAATTCCCAAGTTGTTGTTTGATATTTTTTCATACTATTTACCAGTGATGATTAATGGTTTTTTGTATAAATTCATAATTAGTTTTTTGTTTATAATAATTTCACTTATTTTTTTAGTATTTACCTTTTCAATAAGGTTGAGGCTTTTAAAAAAAATATTTTTAAAAATATTTAGTTCTAGTTTTTTAATTTTTATAAAAACATCAAAAGTTATTAAATCTCCTCTTGAAAAAAAAAATTATACTAAAACAAGTAAAATAAAATCAAAAAACGAACCGACGATATTAAAAAATACAAAAGTCCTTAAATCTAAAATTACACGAAACAAAACAGGCACAGGTATTATGGCGTTTGAAAATGAATTTATTTTTAATCTTCCTACAAACGATTTATTAATAAAATCAAACACAAAGAATTCTCACAGAAAAGAGGTTGAAAATATAAATAAAATTAACTCTTCAAAACTTGAAAAAGTTTTGGCAGAATATGGTGTAATTGGAAAGGTTATTGGTTATAAAACTGGCCCAATAGTCACCCTTTATGAGTTTATTCCTAGTGCTGGTATTAAGGCGAGTAAAGTAATCGGTCTTTCTGATGATATAGCAAGAGCAATGTCTTCAGTATCAGCAAGAATATCCTCCCAACCCGGAAAAACAAGTTTAGGAATAGAGATACCTAACCTTAAAAGAGAGAGTGTTGTTTTTGGAGACTTGGTTGAGGGACCAAGATTTCAAGCAGAAAATAATTCTTTAACATTAGCTCTTGGTAAAGATATATCTGGACAATTAGTTTACGCAGATTTAGAAAAAATGCCCCATCTTTTAATTGCAGGAACAACAGGCTCAGGCAAGTCTGTTGGTATCAACACTATAATAATGAGTATATTGTATAGGTTCAAACCAGATGAATGCAAGCTTATATTAATTGATCCAAAAATGCTTGAGTTAAGCATTTATGAAGACATACCCCACCTTTTAACTCCAGTTGTAACCAACCCAAATAAAGCAGTATTCGCATTAAAGTGGGTAGTTAAGGAAATGGAAAATAGATACAAGTTAATGAGCTCACTTAATGTTAAACATATAAATTCATATAATGAAAAATCAAAAAAGATTCTTGCTACTGGAAAAAAATTATACAAAAATGTTCAAACTGGAATTGATGATGAAACAAGACAACCAATTTTTGAAAAAAGAGAAATACCTCTAGAAAAAATGCCTTTTATAGTTGTTGTTATAGATGAAATGGCAGACCTTATGATGGTTGCGGGAAAGGAAGTTGAAAGCCTTGTGCAAAGACTAGCACAAATGGCAAGAGCTTCTGGGATACATTTAGTTACTGCAACCCAGAGACCTAGTGTAGATGTTATTACAGGAACTATTAAAGCAAATTTTCCAAGCAGGCTTAGCTATAAAGTTGCAAGTAAATTTGACAGTAGGACAATTTTAAATGAAATGGGTGCGGAACAATTGCTAGGTAGTGGTGATATGTTATTTTTAGAAAATGGAGCAAATTTAAAAAGATTACATGGTGGTTTTTTGTCTGAAGATGAAATTGAAAAGATTGTAAGATCAATAAAAGAGCAGGCTATTTTTGATCAAAAAAATGAGATCACACTTGAGGGGGAAAATGAAGATGGCTCAATGGTATTTGGGTTTGATGATGGTGAGGTTGATGCCTTATATGCGAAAGCTGTAGATATTGTTATAAGCCAACAAAAAGTATCTACTAGTTATATTCAAAGATATTTACAAATTGGTTATAACAGGGCTGCAAGAATAGTGGAAAAGATGGAAGAGGAAGGGCTAATATCGGAGGCAAACAATGCTGGAAAAAGACAAGTACTTAGAAAAAATTAATTATCTAATTTTTTTAGTAATTATTCTTTTTTCTCAAGGCTTAATTGCAGAGACCCTTAAATTAAAAATAATAAAATATAACAATGACCTAAAAAATAGTTCAGCACTATTTTTACAAAATGATGGAGACAGTCTTGAAGAGGGTATAATTTATTTTGGTATTGATCGAATAAAAATTGATTATACAAAACCCATAAAACTAACTCTTATTTTATCAGAAAAAAAAGGAATATATACAAATCACGAATTACGAGAATCTCAATACTTTAATACAAATAAAAGCTATATAAAAGTTTTTTTTAAAATCCTCAAAGGTGATAATTTTTTGGACAAACCAAAAATGTTGGAAAATTTTGTTGAACTTAATCATGACTTTAGTCTGAATAACAATATTTATAAAATAAAAATTATTTATGAGTATGATCCAATAAAATTAAGAAAAATAATAATTTTAGAAAATAATCAAAAAATAGAGATGGGTTTTTATAATCACAATAATTTAGAAACTTATGAAAAAAAATTTTTTTCTATGATAAATCCTTATTTAGATTAATTCTCTAAAAAAAACACATCTTCCTTTGATGAAATTTGAATTTCACTTTCAATTTTCAAAAGCTTTCTTCTTATTCTTGTTAAATGGCTCTCTATAGTTTTTGTTTCTATGTCTTTTTTAATTTTTAAAATTTCTTCCAGAAGAAACTCTCTTGTAATCTGTTTTTTTTCAAACAGAACAATTAAGATTTCTTTTTCCAAAGGGGTTAACAGCATGCTTTCTCCTGAATTAATATTGCTAATTTTTTCATCTAATATTTCAATATTTTTTAAAATTAAAGTTTTAGAGATAAAGGTAGTATTAATTTCATCTAAAAATTTTTTTACATTTGAGTGTCCATAAAAAAAATTTACATTATGAGCTTTTATAGTGTCATTAAATTTATGTTTGTTTGAGAAAAAAACCACAACATTGTTATTAGAAAAGAATGATTTATTTATTTCTTTAGGAATATCATTTTTTAAAACCAAAAGAGTGTTGTTATTTTTAAACTTATGATTGCCGGCTTCATCAAGAGTTAAAGGAACAACAATAAAATCAACAAGTATTTCGTTAATTATTTCAAACAAAGGTGCTTGTGAATAGATATAGAGTGTGTGTTTCATATCCTTTTTCCAAATAAAACTGTTCCCAGCCTTATATATTGTGGATTAAACTCTAAGGCCTCTAAATAATCAGAACTCATACCAATACTTGGGTTACCTAAACCGAGGTCTTGTGACAAATCGCAGATTAATCTAAAATGTTTTTTAGGATCTTCGTTTATAGGCGGGATACACATTAAGCCAGATATGTTTTTTAACCCATATGATCTACAAAGTTGTAAAAAAAAAAATGTTTCTTCTGGCATAACACCACTTTTTGTTGCTTCTTTTCCAGTGTTTACTTGGATGAAAAAAGATTTATTTTTTATTTTCTCTGGAAACTTTACCAATTCTTTTAAAAGCTTTTCTCTATCAAGAGTATGAAAAACATCAAATAATTCGAGAGCCTGTTTAACTTTATTTGTTTGAAGGGGCCCCGTTAAATGAAGTTTTATGTTTTTTTGTTTGCTTAAAATGTTCTCAAATTTTAATTTAGCCTCTTGAACCCGGTTTTCACCAAAAATTTGAAGCCCACTTGAGATTGCCGACACAACATCACTTAATGGGTGATTTTTAGAAATAGCTATAATTTTGGTTTTTTTTCCTAAATTATTGATAATTTCACGTATTTTCTGGTATTTTTTTAAATCAAACATATTAAATTGTTGTATTTTTACAACATTTTATAAAAATAATAGTATTTTATTATGCTTTTTTTGTACATTTTTCAAATTTTTAATAAATACTTTAGTCAATGGAAGAAAGTCTTTCATTAATTAATGAATATTCATTAACTCAAAAGGAGTAATTATGAAAAAAGAACTATTAATGGCTTCTGCTTTAGTTTCAACTCTTGGTGCAGCTTCTGTTGCTCAAGCAGTTACAGCAACTATGGCTGGAAGCATGAAAGTTGGTGTTGAGTTCGAAAGCCCTACAGGCGGAACTGATACTAATAACGTTAAAGATCAATCTAACTTTAACATTTCTCTTAGCGAAACTACTGACGCTGGAACTACTATCTCAACAAGTTTTGAAATTGTAGACGAAGGTACTGTATCAGCTGATGATGACAACGCTATTAAACTTACTTTCACTGACGGATCAGCTCTTGAATTATTAAACGCTGGTAACGCTGCTGGAACTCACGTTGTTTCTGTACCAAGTGCAGGTGGAGAGCAAGGTATTGGCGGAACTTCAAGTAACAACGCACCGACTGGTGTTGATTTTGGTGCAGGTTCAACTGTTCTAGGTGTTGAGTGGCATTCAGCTGCTGACTTTTTGGCTGATGGCCTAAAAATTTCTGCTTCATACAGTACTGACAGTGGCGCTGCTGCTACAGCTACTGCAAGAACTGATAGCTCATGGGGTATTGGTGCTACTTATGTAACAACAGCTGGTGATACTACACTAACTATTGGTGGTGGTGTTGCTCAAGCTGAAGTTGCAAAAACTGGAACAGCATTAACTAATGATTCTAATGGTTTTAACATTGGTATTAGTGCAGTAACTGGCGACCTAACTGTAGGTCTAGGTTTTGGTGATGGCGACTCATTCGAAGATGAAGAAAATGGTACAACTTCACAAATTGATGGTAGTGTTATGACAGCTGGTATTAGTTATGTTACTGGAGATCTAACTTTAGCTGTAGGTGTCACAGCTGGTGAAGCTAAAGATAGTACAACTGTTGGTACTGCAGGAACTACTGATGACTCACATGATTCAACTGGCGCAAGTGTAACTTACGCTGTAGCTTCAGGTGTATCAGCTGTTCTTGGTTATACTACTGTTGACCAACAAGATGAGGGTGCTTCAGACTCAAGTTCTGGTGGATCTGCATGGTATATTGGTGCATCTATGTCATTCTAATCTAAGATTAGTTTAATTTTTATAAAAAGGCGCTTTTATTAAAGTGCCTTTTTTTATGTTTTACTTTTGCTCATCAATACAATATTTATCAAAAAATGTTAAAATCTTATCTTTTTCTAATAATATTTATGTTGTTGTTGATAGGGTGTAACAAAAATCTAACTGAAGAAGAAAAAAAAGCCATGTGGGATAAAGCACAAACTCGTGGCGAGATTATAAATAGATCAGGAACGCCTTTTAATTTAGCCACAGACCCAGATTTAGCAATGAGTGATGCAAAAAATCGACTACGTACAGGCGGGGGATTATTAGGCAAGAAAGCTAATTTTAATTTCCTTGGAGAGGATGATGGAAGTTCCTCTCAAACATCTACTATTGGAATGCCTATAAATGCTTATTTGTGGAAAGCCTCAATAGAAACTATTAATTTTATGCCGTTATCTTCAACAGATCCATTCGCGGGTACCATCATTACAGATTGGTATACAACAGAAACAAACCTAAATGAACGTTGTAAATTAAATGTTTTTATTAACGGCCAAGAGTTAAAAACTGAAAATTTGAAAGTTTCATCGTTTTGTCAGTCACTTAAGAACAATCAGTGGGTAAATATGCCTTCAAGCTCTGAAAATAATATCAGATTAGAAAATGCCATTCTTAATAAGGCAAAAAAGCTTAAATTAACCTCTGGTTAAATATAGTGCTCTCACGATACAATCATAAGGTTGCAGAAAAGAAATGGCAAAACCAGTGGATAGATAAAAAAATATTTGAGTCAAAAAAAGACAATAATAAAAAAAAATATTACGTTTTAGAAATGTTTCCATATCCTTCAGGAAAAATTCATATGGGGCATGTAAGAAATTATACATTAGGTGATGTTGTTGCTAGGTATAAGAAATTAAAGGGCTTTAATGTTATGCATCCTATGGGCTGGGATGCTTTTGGTTTACCTGCTGAAAATGCAGCGATAACAGAAAAAAAGAACCCAGAAGATTGGACTTATAAAAATATACAAACAATGAAAGGTCAACTTAAAAGCATGGGCTTCTCTTTTGATTGGAAAAAAGAATTAGCAACATGTCACCCAGACTACTACAAACATGAACAAGGGTTTTTTATTGAGATGTTTAAAAAAGGCCTGGCTTATAAAAAAGAATCTGAGGTTAATTGGGATCCAGTCGATGAAACTGTTTTAGCCAATGAACAAGTAATTGATGGTCGTGGGTGGAGATCAGGTGCCGTAATAGAAAAAAAACACTTATCTCAATGGTTCTTAAAAACTAGTAAATATTCAGAAGAGTTGCTTGAAAACTTAAATGAACTGAAAGAATGGCCAGACAAAGTTAAAACAATGCAAACAAACTGGATTGGTAAATCCGTTGGAGCAGAAATAAATTTTAACATCATAAATAGCAACGAAAAAGAAAAAAAAATAAAAATTTATACAACAAGACCTGACACTTTATATGGTGCAACATTTATTGCAATCTCAAGCCAACACAACCTTGCTAAAAAATTATCGGAACAAGATAATACAATAAAAAAATTTATTAAAGAATGTGAACAATCAAACCCTGATAAAGAAAAGTTAGGTCTAAACACTGGGATTAGGGTTGAGCACCCTATAACAAAGAAACATTTGCCGGTTTATATAGCTAACTTTGTGCTTATGGATTATGGACTTGGGGCCATTTTTGGTTGCCCCGCTCATGATCAAAGAGATCTTGATTTTGCAAATAAATTTAATTTAGATGTAATAATGGTTATTGAACCAATCAGTAATATTAAAAAAATTACTGATACTGCTTTCACTGGTGAAGGAAAGCTAATAAACTCTGATTTTTTAAATGGACTTGATATAGAAAGTGCAAAAAATAAGATTATTGAATTTTTACAATTAAAAGGATTGGGGTCCCCTAAAGTAAATTATAAACTTAAAGACTGGGGTGTTTCAAGACAAAGATATTGGGGCTGTCCAATACCAATTTTGTACAGAGAGGATGGAGAAATTATTCCTGTCTCAAAAAAAGATCTTCCTGTGTTACTTCCAAAATATAATACAGAAAATGGTGTTTTAAAATCACTTAAAGATATTGAGGGTTGGAAAAAAACTATTTGCCCAGAAACAGGAATGAAGGCGGTAAGAGAAACTGATACCTTTGATACTTTTTTTGAATCATCTTGGTATTATTTAAGATTTTGTAATCCTCGACTTAATGATGCTATTGATTTTGAAGAGGTTAAATATTGGTTACCAGTTGACCAATATATCGGTGGTATAGAGCATGCCATCTTGCACTTACTATATTCTCGTTTTTTTACAAAAGCTCTTAGAGACTTAAATTATTTAGATTTAAATGAGCCTTTTAAGGGTCTTTTTACACAAGGAATGGTTACACACAGAACTTTCAAAAACACTAAAAATGAATGGTTAGAACCAAGTGAAATTATTGCCCATGGTGAAAAAATATTAGACTTACATGGCGGTGTTGTTTCTTCTGGAAATATAGAAAAAATGAGCAAGTCAAAAAAAAATGTTATAGACCCAACAGAAATTATAGAGCTTTATGGCGCCGATACAGCTAGGTGGTTTATGTTATCAGACAGTCCTCCAGACAGAGATCTAGAATGGACGGAAAAGGGGGTTGTATCCTCGTATAAATTTATAAATAAATTATGGGATATAGCAGAAAAGTCTAGCTTATATAAACCAAACTTAAATAAAAATATAATAAATCAACTAGATGGTTTTGATAAAATTATAAATGAAATTTCTATTAACATAGAAAGCTTCCATTTTAATAAGTCAGTTGCTAAAATTTATGAATATGTAAATTTGTTATCCTCTCTTATGGGCGAAGAAAACATTAGTGAGGATGAATTAAGAGAAGCTATTAAAAACCTTACAATTATAATACATCCGTTTATTCCTCATATAAGTGAAGAGATCTGGGAAAAAACAAATAATTGTGGCCTTTGTGCGACTGCTAATTGGCCTAAAACAAAAAAAATAATTGTATTGGAAACATTCAAGATGCCTATTCAAATAAATGGCAAAACAAGATCCTTGATAGATGTTAATAAAGATGATGATAAAAACCTTATATTAGAAAGGGTTATGAAAGATAATAAAATAATTAAAAATATAGAAAATAAAGAGGTTGTAAAAACAATATTTGTAAAGGATAAAATAGTTAACTTAGTTGTAAAATGATTAAAAAAACACTTATCTCTTTATTATCTATAATAATTTTATCTTGTAGCAATATTGATCTTGTTTTGAAAGAAAGTAGCTCTCCTAATCACCTTAAAAACAATGTTTTGGTTGTTGTTGATGGAGAGGAGAAGCAAAGACTTGAAAGAGAGCTTCGCTCTTTTTTTGGTAACAATAAAAAAAATGAATATATTTTAACTGTATTGTTTGTTGAAAATAAAGAAAATAGATTAGTTAAACAAAACCAAGTAGCAGAAAAAATAAATTATGAGCTAGATATTAGTTATGGTCTTTTTTATAAAAATAGAGAGTGTAAAATTTTAGATAAAAAAATTATAACTAAATTCACAGTTTCTCCCAAGTCTTTTGGTTATAATTTTGGAACAGATAGATCTTTAGAAAAGCTATATATCTCAAGTATTAAAAAAAATATTTTGAATTTTATAAACACCATACCAACCAACACGAATTGTCTTAAATGAAAATAAGACCTGAAATACTATTAAATAACAATAGTGATTTTTTTTATAATAAAATTCTTGTTACTGGATCAGATGAATCGTTTATAAATTATATGAGAGAACACATTATTAAGTTCTTCAAAAACAAAAACTATTTTATAGATTTATCTGAAAATTATAACAGAAATCTCGCAGGAGACCTTTTTTCAAATAAAAAGGTTTTGTTTGTGCTAAAAGAATATTCTTCTAAAAAAGAAGGGTCTGAAAATACCAGTCTTGACAATCAGTCTATTTTAATTGCATCCCCTAATGGTAAAAAAATTAATACTGTTAAAAACAATTTTTCAAATTCAAAAAATAGTTTAGTTATAGATTGTTACCCCCTTAACAGAAAGGGTAAAGAGTTAACTCTTAGACAATATATTGATAAGAACAATATTGATCTATCGAATGATATTTTTTGGTACATTATTGAAAATTTTGATAACCAATATGTATTGTTTATTCAACAGCTTGAAATACTTAATCTTCTTGGGGGTAGGATTGATTCTGTTGATATTATTGAAAAAGCAGTATTCATTGACAACAAAACTGATTTAAGTAAAATTTTTTTTAATGTTCTTAGAAGCAACAATTATTTAATTAATGTTTTTAATAAAAGCATCTATTCACAAACAGATTTTTATATTTTTTTAAATTCATTAAAATCTTACCTTGAGATAATTGGCTCTTCAAACTCTAAAGAGGGGGTCTTGTTAAAATTCCCAAGTTATCTGTTTGCCGAAAGAGATGTTTTTATGCAAATATATACCCAGCTTAATAAAAAAAAAATATTTGAAATATATAAAAATATTTCTAGGGTTGAGAGTTTAGTTAGAAAAAACTCAAGCTTGTATAATGTTATTGGGTTAAGATTTTTATTGAATACAAAAAAAATTATTACTTCTTAAGTCTTTTCATTATTTCATCAAGTTGGTTTAAGTCTGAGTAGTAAAGTTTTAAAGAGCCGCTTGATCCATTATCATTAAATTGAATTTCTGTTTTAAGCCCTATTTTATCAGAAAGCTCTTTTTCTAAATCAGCTATATTTGGATCTTTTTCAGTTTGTTTTTTTCTAGTCTGTTTGTATTTAGAGGTAGATTTTTCAACATCCCTTACGCTTAATTTTTTTTCAAAAATCTCTTTAGCCCTTTCAACCGCATTTGGTACTCCGATAAGCGCCCTTGCATGCCCCATACTAATTTTACCATCTATTATCATTTGGTGAATTTCATCGTCTAACTCTAGTATTCTAATAAGATTGGATATGTGGCTTGAGCTTTTTCCTAATTTCTTAGCCAAATCTTCATTTTTTAAATTATTAATACGAATTAAATTTTTATAAGCTTTTGCCTCTTCCACTACATTTAAATTTTGTCTTTGAATATTTTCTACTAAGGCTAGCTCATAAACACTTTCTTCTGAAACACTCATAACGACACATTCGACTGAATGTAAACCAGCTAACTGACAAGCCCTCCACCTTCTTTCACCAGCAATAATTTCATATTCATTGTTTTCAATTTCCCTTACAACTATTGGTTGTATGAGTCCTTGATTTTTTATTGAATTAGAAAGTTCTTTTATTTCTTGCTCTTCAAAGTTTTTTCTTGGCTGTTGTTTGTTAGGAGAAATTTTAGATATATCTATTTTATTAATATTATTTGTATTTTTTGTATTAGCGCTTAACAAAGCCCCTAATCCCATGCCTAATTTTTTTTTATCTTTGTTCATTTTTTTAATCCTTCTTTATTAATAATCTCTCTAGCAAGACTTATGTATGCCATAGAACCAGAGCAATTAACATCGTATAATATTGCTGGCTTCCCATGACTTGGTGCCTCAGAAATTTTTACATTTCTTGGTATTGTTGTTTCATACACAGTGTCACCAAAATGTTCCCTAACATCCTTTTCAACAAGTGAGCTTAAAGAGTTTCTTTTATCAACCATTGTTAAAAGAATTCCCTCAACCTCAAGGCCTGGGTTATAGTTTTCTTTAATAAGCTGCACTGAGTTCATCAGGGATGATATCCCTTCTAGTGCAAAAAACTCAGATTGAAGAGGAACAATAATAGAGTTTGAGGCAACTAGTGAGTTAATAGTTAGTAACCCTAGTGCTGGGGGGCAATCAATTAAAATATAATCATAGTTTTTGATTTTTGACAAAATATTAGAGATTACAAACTCTCTTCTTTCTACGCTTGCTAACTCAATTTCTGATGCTGCTAAATTTGTGTTGGCAGTAATTATATCTAAATTTGGAACAATGGTTTTTTTTAATGCGCTTTCATCAAAAATTCCACTTGATATAATATCATATAAATTTGGAGATCTGTTATTATACTCAATACCCATTCCAGTGCTCGCATTCCCTTGGGGGTCAGCGTCTACCAACAAAACCCTTCTATTAGCTGCTGACAAAGAAGTGGCGAGATTAATTGTGGTGGTTGTCTTCCCCACCCCTCCTTTTTGGTTAGCAATTGAAATTATTTTAGTCATTTTTTTATAAAATTATTTATCTGCAATATACAGCCATCTCCACTACTCACACTTTCAAATTTTTTAAAATCAAAATCAAAATTTTTCATTGCAATCTCAATTTCGTTATTAACACTTCTGCCTTTTAAGAAAAGCAATGTTGTGTTTTTTTCAGAATGCAAAAGTGCATAAGTTAGCAGTTTAGATAAGGGGGCAAGAGCCCTAGAAACAATTATGTCCTGCTTAACCCCTTTTACCTTTTCAATTCTTTTGTTTTGAACCCTGGCACTAAGTGTTAGTTCTTTTACAACCCCCTTTATAAAGTCAGTCTTTTTTTTTACAGAGTCCACCATTAAAACATTTTTGTAACCTATTATTGATAACAAAACTCCTGGCAGCCCCGCACCAGTTCCTATATCAAAAATTTTTAATTTTTTTTCATTAATATGTTTTGATAATTGAAGACAATCTAATACATGTCTTTCCCAAATATTTTCGATAGTAGATTTTCCTACAAGGTTGGTGTGTTTATTATAGTTTATAATTTGTGATATAAAAAATTCAATTTTTTCAACCTGGTTCTTGCTTAGGTTAAAGTATAAAATTACGTCTTCTTTATTCAACTTGCGCCACTTTATTATTTTTTTGTTTTTTAAGAAATCTCATAATGGCAATAATTGCAGCTGGAGTTACTCCAGATATTCTTGAAGCAGCACCTAGTGTTGGCGGGTTTATTGTAGATAGTTTTTCAACAATTTCGTTTGATAAGCTCCCTACATCCCTGAAATTAATACCTTTTGGGAGAACTAATCCCTCCTCTTTTTTAAAATCTTCAATGTCTGCTCTTTGCCTTTTTAAATAACTTGAATAGACCGATTCAATTTCAATCTGCTCTTTGACATCTAAATCAATTTTTTTTAACTCGGGCCATATATTTTCTAACATAGAAAAAGTTATATTTTTATAAGCCAAAAGATCAATTACTGATCTTTTTTTTCCATCAAGTTTTATGTTAATATTTTTTTTCTTTAATTGATTTGGTGTCACCTGGAGGCCTTTAATCAAACCAAAACCCTTTTTGATTCTCTTTGTTTTTTTATTAAATTCGTTTTGCCTATAAGAAGAAACGCACCCTATATTAATTCCTAACGGGGTTATTCTTTGATCAGCATTATCAGACCTGAGTAATAAGCGGTATTCTGATCTAGAGGTAAACATTCTGTATGGCTCTTTTGTTCCCTTTGTAACAAGATCATCTATTAACACCCCAATATAACCTTGTGATCTATCAATAACAAAATCTTTATTTGATGTTTTTTTTAAAGCTGCATTAATGCCGGCAACAACTCCTTGTGCAGCCGCCTCTTCATAACCTGTTGTTCCGTTTATCTGTCCTGCAAAAAAAAGATTTTTTATTTTTTTTGTTTCGAGGGTGTGTGAAAGCTCTCTAGGATCAACATAATCATACTCAATGGCATAAGCTGGTTGTGTTATAACAGCTTTTTCTAAGCCCTTTATCGACCTAACAAACATTTCTTGGACGTTCTCGGGTAATGAAGAAGATATTCCATTTGGGTAAATTAAATCATCTTTTAAACCCTCTGGTTCTAAAAAAATTTGATGGTTTTTTTTATTAGGAAATTTTATAATTTTATCTTCAATAGATGGGCAATATCTTGCGCCCATTGACTTAATAGCCCCTGAATACATTGGGGACAAACCTATATTGTCTGCAATAATTTTATGAGTTTTAGTATTTGTGTGTGTTATGAAACATGATATCTGTGGGGTGTGGATATGTTTGTTGATAAATGAAAACGGTATCGGTTTTTTGTCTGGTTTCTGTTCATCTAAATCATTGAAATATATAGATTTTTTAAGAATTCTTGGCGGCGTTCCTGTTTTAAGCCTACCTATTGAAAACTTTAATTTTTCAATCCGTTTTGCAAGTGCGACAGATGGTTTATCCCCAACTCTTCCTGCTGCGGAACTTGTTTTTCCAATCCTAATCATACCTCTTAAAAAAGTACCTGTTGTTAGAACAACTGTTTTGCTTCTTATTTTTTTACCTCCCGCTAGCTCAACGCCAATAACCTGTTTGTTCTTTATTTCCAAATCTTCAACAGATCCCTCAACAATATTAATATTTTTTTGCTCTTTAATAAGCTCATGTACTGCGCTTTTATATAAGCCTCTGTCTGCCTGAGCTCTTGGCCCCCTAACAGCCGCACCCCTGCTTTCATTAAGCATTCTGAATTGAATGCCTCCTTTATCTATTGCTCTTCCCATAATACCATCAAGAGCATCAATTTCCCTAACAAGATGCCCTTTTCCAAGACCTCCAATTGCTGGATTACAAGACATTTCTCCAATTTTCTCAATATTGTGTGTTATAAGGGCAACACTAACACCAAGCCTTGCGGCAGAACAGGCAGCCTCAACACCGGCATGACCACCGCCAATTACCACCACTGAATATTCTTTTTTATTATTTTTCACGTGAAACTACTTACCAATACAAAAATCTTTAAAAATTACATCTAAAATATCTTCTATATCAAATTTTTGATTAATTTCTAATGAATTTCTAAGGGCCTCTCTATATTTAAAGGCTATGATATCTAAGCTTTCATTAAAATCTATTGATTTAAGAATAGAAAAAACATTATTCATTATCATAATATGTCTTTCACGTGAAAAAATTGGTTCATTTTTTTCTTTTTTTATAAGCATGTCTTTGGATTTCTTCAACAATTTATTAATTCCCTCACCGGTAACAGATGAAATGTTTGTTATTTTGCTGTTGTTTGTTTTTTTTCTTTTATCAAGTTTAGATTTAACAAATATTTTGTGTTTTATATTTTTGTATTTATCAACTTCATTTTTTTCAAGAAAAACAAGGTTTAAATCTGACACTGATATTATTTCTTTTGTTTTTTTAATGCCAATTTCTTCAATTTTATTTTTGTGTTTTCTTATTCCAGCAGTATCCATAAATGTAAATTTATAACCATATAGGTCTAGCGTTGAGGAAATGGCATCTGTGGTTGTTCCTGGAAAACTAGTAACTATAGAAATTTTTTTATTTGAAATGAAATTAACAAATGATGATTTTCCTGTATTTGGTTTTCCAACAAGAGAAACAACAAAACCCTGCCTGATAGGTTTTGAAATAGAGGAATTTTTTAATTCATTTTTAATTATTTGTATTATGTTCTTGTTTTGTTCTTTTATTTTAGATAATACATTTTTAGGTAGGTCCTCATCAGAAAAGTCTATAAGTGCCTCAGTGTTAGCCAAAAGCTGGGTTAGTTTTTTGTTAATTTTTTCTACAAAAATAGAGAGCCCTCCTGATAAATTATTTATAGCTAAGCTCCTTTGTTTTTCTGTTTCTGAATTTATTAAATCAGATAGGCTTTCTGTTTGAACCAAATTTAATTTATTGTTCATTAGTGCTCTTCTTGTAAATTCTCCAGG
>ENA-OREN01002554-OREN01002554.1-marine-metagenome-genome-assembly--contig:-NODE-2554-length-18349-cov-13.502791_pt1 | contig 18349 bp, 19 predicted proteins | sample MGYA00248624_ERZ508555 | MGnify/ENA primary metagenome ERZ508555 (study PRJEB26222, sample SAMN06267773) | marine metagenome | isolation source: Saanich Inlet, British Columbia, Canada | place...
ACCCACAAGCTCTCCATTCTCAAACACTTCGTATGAGTGCGCATAACCTTCCTTGTGCAAATTTGTATAAGCTTTGACCATCTCATCATCGATCCATGTTCCTGACTGACCATACCTAGGAGCCTCTTGACATTGTCTAATTATATTATTGAATGATGTATCAACTAAAACATCAAATCTTGATGAGTTAATTGTTTTTTTTAAACTTTTTGATAGGTGAAATGAGTTCGGCGTAATAATCATTCTGGGATCTGGAGAATACCAGAGTATAGGTTCATCTTTACCATACCAAGGGAATATACCTCTAGAGTATGCCTCCAAGAGCCTATTTAATGATAAATCACCGCCTATAGCGATTAGTCCATTTGGCTCTTTGAGCGCTGACTCTATTTCAGGGAATTTTAATTGATCTTCATCCAGCCAAAATGACTGCGGTATATCTATCACCCTGATCGATTATTAATGATATCTCTTGCCATATAAAGAGCTAGAATGCTTCTTGCTTCAGTTAAGTCTTCGTTATAGGTTAGTTCCTCTAACTCAGAAAGTTTTTTAGGGACGATTTCTAGAGGTTCAGGCTCATCTCCCTCTGCAGTTTCCTCAAACAGATCTTCAGCGAGCACGATGTGCGTCTCACTTGACTGATACCCAGGCGCAAGTGTGATTGTTTTGAGAAAGGTTAGCTTATTTGCGCCAAACCCGATTTCTTCTTTTAGCTCTCTACCCGCAGCCTCAATTGGAGTTTCACCCTTATCTATTTTCCCTTTGGTAAGTCCTAATTCATAGCGCTCAGTACCTCCAGAAAACTCATAAATCATGAGGACAGTATCATCATCGAGCATTGGGATAACTAGAACTGCTCCATTTCCTCGAGACATAAGCCTCTCATAGACACGAGTTGCGCCATTAGAAAATTCGACATCAAGTGACTCAAGATTGAAGATTCGACTCTGAGCAACAGTATGAATATTTGTTAATTTTGGCTTTTTTCTCATATCCAATATTATGCCATTTCTTTTAAAAAATTTTGATGCAAAGAATAAATAAACTCTTTAATTTTCCTGCCACAAGGGAGGAAAAAAACTATCAGGTAACTCATCACTTTCATTCAATTTATATTTTTTATAAATTTTTCCAGTTCCCCCACAATTAGTTGGATGAAATTTAGCATCAATTGGGACGCAATGTGCGACTATTGCTCTTCGATGGCTATTTGACTTGTTTGGCCCTGAACCATGCCAAGTATGGCCATGGTGAAATGAAGCACCCCCGGCAGGAACTTGAACTGAATCAATATAAAGAGTTTTATCATTTTTATTTAAATAATTATGGAGCTCTTTTTTATAATCATTTGGGGCATGAAAGTCCTCAGATGGTGGACATAGATCCCATTTGTGTGATCCCCTTGCAAACTCTAGTGTTCCATTTTCTTCAAAGGTATCATCTAAAGGCATCCAACAAGTCACCATAGTTTGCGGAATTATCCAGTCATCATATGCAGCATCCTGATGAAAATTTAAAGCTTTTCCTTGCGGAGGCTTCCATAAAACATTGTCTTGAACAAGTCTTGCTCCCTTCCAGCCCATTAATTTCGAAACGCTCTCTCCAATAATTGAGCTACAAACTAAACGCTTTATAAGGCTATCGGATTTCCAAGCATTACAAATTTGTCGTGTAACATCGCTTGGGTCTCTTTCTTGCCTCCAATTCCACTCATCTGGCTCAATACCAGTTTCAAAGTTTCCTTTAAAGAGAAGATTGATTCTTGTTTTAAGGTCTTCTAAATACTGCAATTCTATGAAATTATCAACTGTTAGAAATCCATCATTATTAAAATCAATCAATTGCTTTTCAGTGAGTGAAGCTTTAATCATTACTTGGTTTGTTACCTATTTATTCAACTCATCAAACATCATTAAAGCAGAGGTATCACTATAGGTATGGCCTTTATCCATTAAATTAGTATAACGGTCATAGACCTCTTGAGTAAAAGTTAGTTTTGTATTGTTTCCCTCTGCTTGATCTAAACAGTAGCCTAAATCCTTCACCATCCACTTAATAGCAAAACCAAAATCAAACTCTCTTTGATGCATTGTTTTACCTCTATTGACCATTTGCCAAGATTGAGCGGCCCCTCCTGAAATAGCAGACAACAACTTATCCATATTCAAATTTTCAGATTCAGCAAAAAGCAATCCTTCGGATAATCCTTGTAACAGGCCCGCTATGCAAATCTGATTAACCATTTTTGCTAATTGACCTGAACCAGAATCACCCATGAGTGTAATGCTTTTTGAGTATGTTTTCATGATTGAGTCACATGTTTCCAATACGTGAGAGTCACCACCTGCCATAACACTAAGAACACCATTAACAGCTCCAGCCTCACCTCCACTTACTGGGGCATCAATAAATGCTATATTCTTAGATTTTAATGCTTCATTTAAGTGTTTTGCTAGCTTAAAAGAAGTTGTAGTATGATCAATAAAAATGGAGCCTTTTTTTAGGTGTGGCATCATTCCATCATCTGAAAAAACGATTTCCATCATATCTTCATCTCTGCCAGTACACGTAATAACTACGTCAGCATCTTTTACGGCATCTTCAATCGTTAATGCAACTCTGCCTTCATATTCATCTCCCCATTTGGAAGACTTTTCTGAGGATCGATTAAAAACACTTACATTAAATAAGCCAGACCTTGATAAATGTCCAGCCATAGGATAGCCCATAGTTCCCAGACCAACAAAAGTCACATTTCTTTTTTTACTCATACTGTTCCCTGTATCAATGTTATTAAAATTAGTATAAATTATACGACAATGTCATCTATACTACATTCACAGTTAAGGCAATCATCTGGCTTTATCCTCTTATTAACACTTTTTATACTTATTAATGTCTCTCCCAACTTATTGGCAGCAATCTAAAGAATTTTTAACGCACGCAGACCCCAAATTAGCAAAGTTAATTCTTGAACACAAGAAATACAGTATTTCTTCGCGTGGAGAGGCTTTAGAAACACTTCTTCGCTCAATAGTGGGACAACAAATCTCAGTTCAAGCTGCTGCTAGCGTCTGGGGAAAGTTAGCTAATAAAATTGGCCCAATAAAACCAGAAAACGTAATTTTGATAAGCCATGACGAACTTAAGTCTTGCGGATTATCAAAACAAAAAGTTCAATACATAATCAATATTTGTAATCATTTTATTAACTTCTCAATTAATGACCACACTTATTGGGAAGATCGTTCATTCCAAAACATTTATGATGAGTTAACCACTATCAAGGGAGTTGGGGCTTGGACTGCAGAAATGTTTGGAATGTTTTACTTGCTGGAAAAAGATATATTTCCTATTAAGGATATCGGGATTATACGAGCAATGAATCAGATATATGGAGAAGGGAAACCCCTCCATATAGAAAAGATAATTGAAATTTCAGAAACATGGAGACCATTCAGGAGCGTGGCCTGCTGGTTTTTATGGCGCTCTATTGATAGTGAGGAAGTTCTTTACTAGGTCTCTAGCTCTGCCACAACTAGATCACCCATCTGGTTAGTTCCAACCACCTTATCGCCATCAAAAGCAATGTCTTTTGTTCTGTAGCCTTTATCTAAAACTTTGCTTACAGCTGAGTTAATTTTATCAGCCAACTCTCCTTGATTAAGTGAGTACCTAAGCATCATCGAGACTGACAATATTGTCGCAAGAGGATTTGCTATATCCTTTCCAGAAATATCAGGGGCTGAACCATGAATAGGTTCATACATCCCAAAATTATTTTTATCCAATGAAGCAGATGGAAGCATTCCAATTGAACCTGTTAGCATTGCTGCGCAATCTGACAAAACATCTCCAAAAAGATTGCTCGTTACCATTACATCAAATTGTTTTGGGTCTCTAACGAGTTGCATAGCGGCATTATCAACATACATATGAGAAAGAGAAACATCAGGATAGTCCTTAGACACCTCCTCCATAACCTCTCTCCATAGTTCGCATACTTCTAGAACATTCGCCTTATCTACTGAACACACTCGTCTTCCTCTTTTTTGAGCAATTTGAAAAGCGGAGTGGCCAATGCGTGCAATTTCAGATTCATAATATGTAGCAGAATTGATTCCAAAACGCTCACCATCTTTTGTCTCAACCCCTCTTGGCTCACCAAAATAAATTCCTCCAACAAGTTCGCGAACAATCATTAAGTCTAGTCCAGATACAATTTCAGTCTTTAGGCTTGAGGCATTAGCCAATTGAGGATATAAAATTGCAGGTCTTAAATTTGAAAATAACTCAAGCTCAGAGCGTATGCCTAACAAGCCTCGCTCTGGCCTCAAAGCTCGCTCTAAAGGCTCCCACTTTGGCCCCCCAACAGCACCTAATAGTATTGAGTCGCATTCTTTTGCGATTTTTATAGTCTCCTCAGGAAGAGGCGTGCCAGTCTCATCATAAGCGATACCGCCTATGAGCCCATCCACAAGAGTCATTCCCATTGAATTGTTAGAATTTAATGAATCTATCACCTTAACAGCTTGAGCTACAATTTCAGTACCTATACCATCACCAGGCAATATTAGTATTTTTGACATTATTTATTCCTTAAATCATTTGAGCAAAAAGAAATCTCGTTTTAAGATTCCAATCTTCTACACTTAAACTTCCACCATATCGAAATCTTCCTTTCCAGATCCGCAAACTGGACAAGTCCAGTCTTCAGGTATATCAACCCAAGTAGTGCCAGGAGCGATTCCTTCATCTGGAATTCCTTTTGCCTCATCATATATCCACCCACACATTATGCATTGAAATTTCTTCAAAATGGGGTAGCCTCATACAAGGTATTTTGCATACTTACAATAAATTACAAATAAGACAAAATAATTATACATTTTGTTCGTGATTAATTGATAATCAAAAATTAAAACTGTTTGTCATATGATAACTAATATGGCAGGTATTAAATTAGCCAAAGCAATCCAGTATAAAATATCGCAATGCTCAGAATTTATAACACTCTTACCAACCAAAAGGAAGAATTCCAGCCTATTGATTCAAATAATATCGGGATTTATGTTTGTGGTATGACAGTTTATGACTTTTGCCATATGGGGCATGCCAGAGTATTGGTTATGTTTGACGTCATTACTCGACACCTAAGGCGGAATTTTTTAAGCGTCAAATATGTAAGAAATATTACAGATATTGACGACAAAATTATTGCGAGGGCAGCCGAAAATAATGAAGATATCTATTCACTAACAAACAGATTCATTGATGCAATGCATGAGGACGAGCAGTCGCTTGGTGTTTTGAGTCCTGACATCGAACCTCGTGCTACTGACTCTATTGATAAGATGATTGAAATGATTGAATCACTTTCAAAACAAGGCTTGGCTTATCAAGGGGAAAATGGTGATGTTTTTTACTCTGTCAGAAAATTTAAGGATTATGGCAAGCTCTCTGGTAAAAATTTAGATGATCTCGTAGCAGGCGCTCGTGTAGACGTTGAGAGTGATAAAGAAGATCCACTTGACTTTGTTCTCTGGAAAAAAGCAAAGTCTGGAGAGCCCAGTTGGCCTTCACCTTGGGGAGATGGAAGACCTGGGTGGCATATTGAATGTTCAGCGATGTCTAATCACTTTATTTCCAACCATTTTGATATTCATGGTGGTGGAATGGACTTAACGTTCCCCCATCATGAAAATGAAATTGCTCAATCTGAGGGATCAAATAACTGTAAATTTGTGAATACATGGATGCATGTTGGGTTTGTCAATATTGACGACGAAAAGATGAGCAAATCTCTAAATAATTTTTTTACAATTCGTGATGTTTTAGAAAAGTATGACGGTGAAACGCTCCGGTATTTTCTGATAAGTAGTCATTATCGCTCTCCTTTAAATTTTAGTGAAACCAATATTGAAAGTGCTAAGTCTGGACTAAAAAGACTTTACAATGCAACAAAGGGCCTAACTAAAAATACAAATGACCTTGTTCTTGAGGCAGACTATGAAATACGCTTCAATGCCGCATTAAATGATGATTTTAATACCCCTATTGCACTGAGCATCCTTTTCGAAATTGCAAAACAAATCAATATCGAGAAAGCTATAAACTATGAAAAAGCATGCACATTAGCTAAGCAACTAATAAAGCTTGGTAACTTTCTTGGCATCCTAGGATACGATGCTGAAGATTACTTAAAACAGGGCACTGAATTATCTGAAGCTGAAATTTCCAATAAAATTTTACAGAGAGAATCTGCAAGAACATCAAAAGACTTTTCATTGTCAGATCAAATTCGTGATGAACTTTTAGAGCTTGGGATTATTCTTGAGGATAGTGTAAATGGAACGACATGGCGAAGAAAGTAATCTAAAAATTGATTGGAATCAGATCGATACCATCTTGCTCGACCTTGATGGAACACTTTTAGATTTAAATTTTGATCTCGAATTTTGGCTTGAATATATTCCAGAAATTTATTCAAAAAAAAATAATATCAAACTAGAGGATGCCAAAAAGATAGTTATATCTATGATTAATTCCCAAGAAGGGAAACTGACTTGGTATTGTCTCGATTACTGGGAAGAACAACTCAACTTAGATATCATGAAACTAAAGGGGGATATTTCTCATTTAATTCAAGTTCATGACCATGCTTTGAATTTCCTTCAGACTGTCAAAAAGCATAATAAGCGCATATACCTCGTTACCAATGCACACAGAAAAGGAATAAAGCTAAAGATGAATAGTTCTGGACTTAATGATTATTTTGATGAAATTATTTCTTCGCATGACTATGGAGCCCCAAAACAAGAACAAAAATTTTGGGAAGAATTAAGTGATCAAATTAGCCTCAATAAAGAGAGAGCAATATTTTTTGATGACTCTTTAGACGTTCTTGAATCTGCATCAACATTTAAAATAAAAAATATAATTGCAATTAGCAAGCCTAGCACTCAAATACCAAAAAAAAATGTTCCTGGATTTATCAATATAGAAAATTTCATGGAAATCACTCCAAAGTAAGGATCAAAAATTAAAATTTATCTACACTTGCTATCGATAGTGAAACAAATTGACACATTCATATTGTTTACGCACTTTAAAATATCTAATTAATTGAATTAAACTCTAGTTTAGAATTATTCAGAGCCACATTTATATCAAATGATATACTCATGCTGTTAAGAAAAAAATCTTTAAGTTTTGAATAAGACTTCTATACTAAAACCAACCCTAAATCTTTTTTAACTATTAACAATATCAGAATACTATGAAAAATGCCTTTTATGCACAATCTGGCGGAGTAACAGCCGTAATTAATGCTTCAGCAAGTGGAGTAATTGAAACAGCTCGCAAACACTCAGACAAAATTGGCACCGTCTATGCCGGAGAGAATGGCATCATAGGGGCACTAACAGAAAATCTCATTGATACATCTGCTGAATCAGATGCAGATATTGCTGCTCTTAATCATACGCCTTCAGGCGGCTTTGGGTCTTGTCGCTACAAGATGAAATCACTTGAGGCAAATCGAGCTGAATACGAGCGCTTAATTGAGGTTTTTAAGGCACATAATATTGGTTATTTTTTCTATAACGGTGGTGGTGATTCAGCTGATACCTGTCTTAAAGTTTCTCAATTGTCTGAAAGTATGGGCTTTCCAATTCAAGCAATTCATATTCCTAAAACTGTCGATAACGACCTACCAGTGACTGACAATTGCCCGGGTTTCGGATCAGTCGCCAAGTATATTGCCGTCTCTACTATGGAGGCAAGCTTTGACGTTGCCTCAATGGCTGCCACCTCTACTAAAATCTTTGTCCTTGAAGTGATGGGACGCCATGCAGGATGGATTGCAGCAGCAGGAGGACTTGTTGACTCTTCGATACCTGTTGTTATTCTTTTCCCAGAAGTTGACTTTAATGAAGAAAAATTTCTGGCTAAAGTTGATCAAAATGTTAAAGAGCATGGATATTGTACTATTGTTGTTTCAGAGGGAACTAAGTGGCCTGATGGCACATTCCTTGCTGAACAAGGAACTCGTGATGATTTTGGTCATGCTCAGCTGGGTGGTGCAGCTCCAGTTGTTGCCAATATAATCAAAAAAGCTTTAGGTTATAAATTCCATTGGGCTGTGGCAGATTACCTTCAACGTGCAGCAAGGCATCTCGCTTCCAACTCTGATGTTGAACAAGCGTATGCTCTTGGAAAGGCGGCAGTTGAAATGGCTCTTGATGGCAAAAATTCGATCATGCCATCAATAGTCAGAAAGTCGAATAACCCTTATCAGTGGGAAATTGGGTATGGGGAATTAAAAGATATTGCAAATGTAGAAAAAATGATGCCAGAAAGTTATATCTCAGATGATGGATTTTCTATAACAAATGCCTGTCGTGAATATTTGCTTCCGCTTATTGAAGGTGAGAATTATCCACCGTATAATAACGGATTGCCAGACTACGTTGTAATGAAAAAATCAAAAGTAGATAAAAAATTACCTCCCTTTGAGGTTTGATTTAGAATCTAATAAGATTATGTTGCACCGCACAATATTTATTGGTAAAATATAACTTGCTTTGATTCTTTAACTTTTTTAAATAAGTATATGAATGTTATTTTGTTAGGTCCACCAGGTGCTGGAAAAGGTACTCAAGCTGCGCATATTTGTGAAAAGTTTAATATTCCTCAGATTTCTACTGGAGACATGCTCCGTGCGGCTGTTAATGCTGGCTCGCCGGTTGGGCTAGAAGCAAAAAAAACAATTGACGCAGGAAACCTTGTACCTGATGATTTAATTATTGCCCTTGTTAAAGATAGAATACAGTTGCCTGACTGTCATAATGGCTACTTATTAGATGGATTCCCCAGAACTATAAATCAGGCAAATGCACTCAAATTAGAGGGAATAAGGATAGACTATTGTGTTGAGGTTCAGGTGCCAGATGATGATATTGTTGTTAGAATGTCGGGACGTCGTGTTCATCTTTCATCTGGAAGAACATACCATGTTAAATTTAATCCGCCTATCGAAAAGGATAAAGATGATATTACTGGGGGAGAACTCATTCAACGTGTTGACGACAATGAGAATATCGTAAGAGGTCGGCTAAAGATCTACCATAAGCAAACTGAGCCTCTAGTTAAATACTACCGCAATGATGCTAATGACCCTGAAACTGGCACGAAGTTCATTACCATAAATGGTGTTGGCACGCTTGAAGAGGTGAAAGAAAGAATTACAAACGCACTAGTGAGCTAAATCTATTAAAGATCGATCTTAAATTTAACTCTCTTAGTTCCATCTTCTGAGCCTTTAACAAGGACTTTATCATTGTTAATGTCATAGGTCAGAGAGTCCCCACTAAACGAATCAAATCCTTGAACTAAGTAGGCGTCACCTTCCAAGAAAATCATACCTTCATTTACATCATAAGTAATAAGGACTGCAGTTGCTTCGATAAAGCGAGCCTGATTTTCTTGACTTTGAATATACTTGGCAGGCTTCTCAGGTGTCCCTTTTGCTTTCATTGTTTCAACGCCACCATCGCTAGTTTGAACCTGAATAATTTCAGCCGTCATCACGAGGGAGCCTTGCTTTACTTCTGCATTGCCAACAAACTCATTAAATCCAGAAGTCTCATCGACCATTACTGACTCAGCTTCAATCTCTATCGGCTGCTGCGCATCTTCAGTCAATGCAAACGAACAAGTTGATAAAAATAAAGCAACTATTAGAGCCAATTTATTCATAAGTCGCTTTAACCTCATCCGTTAATTTAAGTTTCTTTGTAATAGCATCATAATGCATTTTTTTTGCCTTTATGTCAACCGTATTTGATTGAAAACGTGAAGGAGAATCAGACTTAAAAATTTCGCCGCCATTGGATTGATCAATGATAAGGTCATAACTAGTAAGTGAGCTGCCAAATGAATTAACAATTGTGACATCGCCAAGCAATTTAGTTCGCTCTGATTTCATATTAATATTAACACCCTTATCTGCATTCACAACATTTTCATTCGACTTATAAACAGTCTTTTCATTACTTTCATATCTTTTATCACCCGAACTATAGCTAATCAATAAGTTTTTTGTAGTCAAGATTGCACCACTATCTTGGAGAATCTCAACATCTCCATTTAAATTTACTAAGTCACTATTAGTATTCATATCCATACCTTGTGCTTTAATCTTTGCCTTCTCCCCTAGATAAAAGACGTCTCTATTACTTTTAATTTGATCGCCTTTGACAACCAAGAGTTCAGTATCAATTTCATGCGAAATGCCACTGAGAGTTTTTATTTCTACTTCTCCAATAAAATGAATCGATCCTGATTTAAAAAGGACTGCACGATTGGAGGTTAAAGTTAAGGTTTCATTTTGCTTCTCATCAAATTTTGTGACCTTTACAGCTTCTAACTGAACCGGTGAATCCTTATAGCTTTTATAAACATCAGCCTCAATAGTATGCAGTAGAATTTGGTCACTCGAATATTCCTTGATAATAAAGTTATCTATCTTTTCAAGGTAAGGTGTATCTTTAACCTGTTCTTCACTCAACTCAGATTTTACTGTGGATTTTTTTAATACAGAAATACTTAATATATTATCTTGATATATCCAAAGAATAGCTGCCAAGACTATAATGAAAGTAATAAATGATTGAATTTTCCTAGTTTGAAATATTGCCATACTATGCTAAATCAAAGAATACAAGGATTGTACGCAATTACTCCAGATAAAGGTTTTGATATCACCCTTATTGAGAATACGATTAAAAAACATAAAGTTAATATTCTCCAATACCGTCGCAAGAATCTGGACATAAAAAATAAGCTAGATGAAGCTAATAAATTGTTTGAACTGTGTAAACAACATAATACTTTATTTATTATCAATGATGATATTAACCTGTGCCAGAAAATAGGCGCAGATGGTATACATATTGGACAAAATGACACACATGCTAGACTAGCGAGAAAGGCTCTAGGTAAGAAATTTATCATTGGTGTCACCTGTCATGATAGTCTGGAGCTTGCCATCGATGCTGAAAATAATGGGGCTGACTATATCGCACTAGGAGCAATATTTAAATCTATCAATAAACCTAAAGCGACTCACTGCCCCCTTTCTAAAATCAAAAATATTAAAAAAAATATTAATATTCCTGTTGTTGGTATTGGCGGTATTAGTCTTGAAAATCAGGGATTAGCTTATGATGCTGGATGTGATGCAGTAGCTATGATTGATGGTCTGTTTGGCCATTAAATCTGGCATTATTCTTATAGTCATAGCCACCTTTTACGCCATTTTTGGACATTACTAGTTGCCATAATTGATTTCTCCTAGAGCGAAACGTGCCAGCACACATCAACAAGTAATACTCCCACATTCGCTTAAACCTCTCGTCGTATGTCTCTTTTAAACTGTCGTAGTTTTTTTGAAAACTTTCATTCCATGCTATCAAAGTTTTATCATAATCCTGCCCAAAGTTATGCCAGTCTTCAATAACAAAAATACCTTCCGTGGCGCCACTAATTTGAGCTGTGGAGGGGATCATTCCGTTAGGGAAAATGTATTTATTGGTCCATGGGTCAGTTGATCGTGAAGGAGTATTGCGTCCAATCGTATGCAGTAAGAATAACCCCTCATCACTGAGGCATCTTTGAGCAACCTCCATATAATGTCGATAATTTTTGTACCCAACATGCTCAAACATTCCTATTGAAACAATTGCATCATATTTTGTATTTAACTCCCTATAATCTTTTAACTCAAAGGTTACATTTAATCCTTCACAAGATTTTTTAGCGTAACTCATTTGCTCCTTTGATACGGTAATTCCGTGCACACTCACACCGTAATTTTCTGCAGCATATTTTGCAAAAGCACCCCAACCACATCCAATTTCAAGCACGCGCATCCCAGGCTTTAGATGAAGTTTTCTGCAAGCCAAATCTAATTTGTTAACTTGGGACTGTTCTAAGTTATTAGCATTTTTCCAATAACCACATGAATAATTCATTCTTTGATCGAGCATCAATTCAAATAAATCATTACCAGTGTCATAATGCTCCTGACCAACAATATATGCACGATTTATATTTTGGGCATTGAAAATATAAGCTTTGAAGACATGCATCAAAAAAAAAGGTTTTGTGACTTTAACTTGTTTATCAATTCTGCCACGAAGTAATCGATAGCTGAACTCATCTAATGCTTCACAGTCCCACCATCCATCCATATAGCTTTCACCAAGCGCTAGGGAGCCACCGCTTAAGATGCGTGAATAGAAAAGTTCATTATGAATTTGAGGGTCACACAGACGAGAACCATTGATTTGAATATCAACTGACTCAAATAGCTTGTTTACTGTTTCTTTAAAATCAGCCAAATCTTAAAAATATGTTACTCCATTGCCTATAAATCTTACCATATAACGATTTGATATGGAAATTAGCAGAGTTCTCTATGAAAAAGGTTTTGCCTTAAAAGTCGCAGTTAAACTTAAAATTAAAATGATTAGGAACCAAATAAAAGACCAGCCAGCCATACTTAATCCAAGAAATTGCCAAGGTATCTCAGCGCAATTACCATCACCCATGAATAGCGCGTTAATTACATCAGCAAAAGGGAATACATCAATGATGTATTCAAGTGGAGGTCCGCACAATGGAACTTCGTCTTCAGGAAGTCCTTGAAGCCATATCTGACGTCCAGAAATCCACATCCCAGCTAAGGCAAAAAGTGACAATAAGAATGAATACAATTTACTAAAGTTAATTTTTGGATCATGAAGAAAGGCTGTGAATGAACTAACACCAATTAGGCAATAAAAGAATTGTTGAGTTATGCATAGTGTGCAAGGTTCCAATCCAAGAACTTTCATACTGTAAGCTGCATAACCTAGAAGTGAACCCACAATCAAAAAAATGATTAAGTGAATCTGACGTGGTGAAAAATTTTTTAGAAAGTAACTCATTAAAGTTTCCTTATATTATCTATTTCCATGTCTTGCAAGTTGCTCTGAGTCATCCAATCTTGGACTAGAAAAAAACTCATTAATCATAGGTATAAAAAATTCTAAAGGTTTTGTTTCATAGTCAGGATCAAAACAGTTTTGATCATAATGATGACAAAACTTTATGGTGTCCTCATACCAAGGGCTATCAATAAAAGCCTCTCTGGCATTTCTATCACCGCCAGAGTAGTGAGCATAATAATACATTTGAAAAACACCATGGTGCTTAACAATCCAGTAGATTTTATCTGATACAAAAGGTCGAAGGATAGCGGCTGCCATTTCAGAGTGAGAGTGGGGTGCAAGAGAGTCACCAATATCATGAAACAAAACAGCCATTACCATTTCTAAATCTTCCTCAGCTAAAAAAGCTCTTGTAGCTCCCTGCAAAGAGTGCTCGAGTCGACTAACTTGATAACCTGACAAACTAAAATCTAACGCCTTTAAAGCTTCAATGAGTCGAGAGGGGAGGCCTTCTAAATATTGATTTTCGAGCCTATCAAGGAAGGCATACTCCTCAGCAGTGCCATTTTCCATGCTAGTAAAATCAACCTTATTCATAGCGCACATCTTACAGTAATATAACCGCTTATAACCTTTTTGCGCTGTCCTTTAACAACCCTGCGACATAATGTGAAAAGGAATGTCTAACCATCATAAATAAACTTTTTTTATCACGGTAAACAAACACAGGAGCCTGACCAAAAGTTGTTGAGACAGCCTTTCCGTCCATGAGAGAACTCTCAATATCATAGCTCATCCATCTTGCTAATAGATTATTAGCTTGATCTCCTGTAAATTCAAGAATTCCGTATGCTCCAGAATTATCACTTATCGAAATACCCTTAGGAAGTGATGAAAGATTTCCTTCAATTTCTACCTTATGGTGTGGCTTTAACAGAACCCAAAATTCATCGGGGCTTATCCAAAAACATTTAGAATCATTTATTCCAGTAGTTATCTCAAGCACATCAGGAAGTTTAATATTAAAGAGATCTTTTGACACTTTAGAGTTATTTTTTGAACTTGTAGATGTTCTCAGGACAAGTAAAGAATTTCCACATACCTCTTGAGCGGTCAAATTTTTCTGGTTAATAAGGAAGCCATCAGCATCAGTGACAGGATCAAAAGTCGATCTAAATATCGGTTCAATTTTATTTTTAGAATCACTCATTGCCATCCACCTTTTCACCTTTAGGATCATAAAAGACACTACTAGAAACTTCGCAAGGTATCTCTTTCAATCCTTGCTTCTCTTGAACTATTTTTACCAAAACTGTTTCAGTTATCTTTGAAAGACCGCCCTTCAATTGTGCAAGCGCAATAGACCTTCCTATCGCTGAACTAAAATAACTTGACGTTACATAGCCAATAGAAATTCCTTTATTATTAATAATATGAGAACCTTCAGGCAATACAACCTGGGTATCCTTTGTCAATAACCCAACTAGCTGAAACCTATCATTTGAATTCAACGCGGCAATACTAAAAGAGCGTCGTCCTATATAAGAAAACGGCTTATCTTTTGCAAGAATCCAACTCATATTGACATCCCTGGGAGTCATTGAACCATCTGTATCTTGACCCACAATAATGTAACCTTTTTCTGCACGAAGTACGTGCATAGACTCAGTGCCATAAGGAGTTATATTCCAAGGCTTTCCAGCAAGCGCAACCTGATCCCAAATGAAGCGACCATAGTTTGCTTCAACATTAATTTCATAAGCAAGTTCACCAGAAAAACTAATTCTCATAATTCTTGCATTGACTCCACATACTGTTCCAGGACGCCACTGCATAAACTTAAAGCTGTCTTTGTTGAAGTCAACATCATGGCACAATACTTCCATTAATTTGCGAGCATTTGGACCAACGACGGCCACCGTTGAAAAATGGTCAGTGACGCTGTTAAGATGAACATCCAAGTCACTCCATTCCGTTTGAAGCCACATTTCAAGTGTAGCGTAAACACTTGCTGCACCGCCTGTTGTCGTGGTCATAATAAAATGATTATCATTAATACAGGCTGATACACCATCATCAATAATCATTCCTTTTTCATTACACATTAAGCCATAACGGCAACTTCCAGGAGCAAGCTTCAACCAGGCATTGGTATACACTCTTGATAAAAATTCTCTTGCATCTTTTCCTTGCACATCAATTTTTCCAAGCGTTGACGCGTCCATCATGCCAAGGGAGTTTCGAACGGACCTGCATTCTCGGTTAACAGCTTGATGCATATCTTCTCCGTCCTTTGGATAAAACCAAGGTCGGTACCATTGACCAACTAATTCAAACTGAGCGCCACTTGCCACATGTGAATTGTGAATTGTTGTATATCTTTGTGGGTCAAAGAAATCACCTACTTCTCGACCAGCCATCGCACCAAAATCAACACCAGTGTACGCGGGTCTAAATGTCGTTGTTCCAACTTCTGACATTGGAACACCTAAAAACTCAGCAGCTACAGCAATTCCGTTAATGTTTCCAGTTTTACCTTGGTCGGTTCCAAAACCCATTGCTGTATAACGCTTTATGTGTTCAATAGATTGGTAGCCCTCTCTAATTGCGAGTGAAACATCCAAAGTAGTTACGTCATTTTGCATATCAATAAATACTTTTGGCTTGTTAAGGATTTCACTTGGAGTAAAGAAACGGTCAACCTTAAAGTAGTTTGAAGATTCTTTACTCAGTGGCTGAATACTGGCTTTATTAACTTCACCCATGGACTCAAGGCACTGTTGTGCTTTATTTTTAGCGTCCAAAATAGCATCCTTCCAAAACCCAACAGAATTTACAGCACCACAGACTTTTCTATTTTTTCTCTCTTTTTGAGGTAAGAATGATTGAGAATACTCATCAAAATATGTCTTAGCACCACAATGACAGTCCAAATGCACAACAGGGTTAAAGCCACCTGACGTCGCTAATAAGTCGCATTCTAGTGTTATCGTATCTTTGGTAAGTCTCCATTGAGATTGCCAGTGAGGTGGCTTAGATTGTAATTCAACTTTTGAGATTTCAACAGCTTTAATGCTACTTGCTCCATTCGCTTTTCTAATGGCATAACCCTGAAGGATGTCTATACCTAAATCCTTGGCTTGGAGAACAATCTCACTTTCACCGCTAGAAGCTCTAACATCAATAACCTGGCAATAAATACTATTTTTATTTAGACTGATTGCAGTACTATAAATACTGTCATTGTTTCCATACAAAATAACCTTATTGCCTGAGACCACACCAAACTCTTCAAGGTATCGTCTAACAGATTGACTTAGCATTATATTGGCCAAGTCATTGGTTTCAAAAAGCATTGGTCGCTCATGAGCTCCAGTGGCTAAAATAACCTCCTTTGCTCTAATCTTATGTAAGACTTTTCTTGCAAATTGAGTGCCCTCTGTAAGAGTAGATTGACCTGTAGCATTGGTTTGCAAAACTTCTATATAGTTATGATCGTACCATGCATATGCAGTCGCAGAAGATAAGATTTTTAGCCGGCTATTATCTTCATTCTTAAACTTTAAAAGTCTATTAATGTTATCTTCATGCCAGTCAGATGAAGATTCATTAATAGAAAATTCACTCAACAATTCTCCACCCAAAGTGTCTCTTTCGTCAACTAAAATCACCCGAGCTTTTTTTGAGTGGTTGAGAATCTCTAATGCTGCCGTTATGCCAGATACTCCTCCCCCAACAACAAGAACCTCAGTATGTTGAAATACATGATCATATACACCCTCATCCACTTCAGATGGAGCCTTTGAAAATCCTGATAAAGATCTCAAGCTATCTTCGACCAAAGACCAAACTTTTTGTTTAATAAATGTCTTGTAGTAAAAGCCCGCTGGCATAAAGCGGTGCAGCGGCTTAATCATAGCGCGAAAATCAATTGAATTTGGATTGCTAGAACTAACAGCACTGAGTCCATCATAAAGCAACACCTCAGTAGCCTTCATATTTGGTGTATATCTTCCACCTATCTCTAAAGAAACTAAGGCGTTTGGCTCTTCAACTCCAGCCCCCATTAATCCTCGCTTTCGGCCATATTTAAAGCTTCTTGCAAAAAACAGGACATTGTTTGCAATGAGTGCTGAGGCTAACGTGTCTCCTTGATAACCCTTGTAGGATTTATTATTAAATATAAAACTCAGTGGCTGAGAGTAATCTATAAGTCTGCTTTTATGATTATCTATTCTCATAGCGCATCCTCACTATTAATCTCTCCAAAGGTAGAAACCTGAATAACTTCATGGCTAATAGTTGATCTTTTGACTAAGAAGTATTTTCGACAACCAGCTGTATGAACCCATTGCTCCCAGTGATCACCCTTATGATTTGTTCGATAAAATACATAATCAGCCCACTCTTCATCACTCAAGGCTTCAGGGTTTTGAGGTCTTGCAATAAAAGCTTCTCCTGCAGGCGAAAATTCATTCTGATCTCTTGATTCTTTACAGTATGGACAATCTATCAAAAACATAATATTTCCTTTTACTAAACTAGTGAGCCACGCCTGCAGCGCCATGCTCATCTATAAGAGCCCCAGTTGTGAAGCGATCAATGTGAAATGGAACTGCCAATTCATGTTGCTTGTCTTGTGCAATTGTATGCGCAAAAACATTACCTGAACCTGGTGTCGCCTTAAAGCCACCCGTTCCCCAGCCACAATTAAAGTAAAGACCTTCAACTTTAGTTGGGCTAATTACTGGACAAGCATCGGGGCAGACATCAACTATACCGCCCCATTGTCGATTCATCCGAACGCGAGAAAAAATTGGAAATAACTCCAGTATTGCCGCCGCGCAGTGCTCTACTATTTTGGCACTACCTCTTTGCGCATATGAGTTATAGCCATCTATTCCAGCACCAATAACTAAGTCTCCTTTATCACTCTGACTGACATATCCATGAACAGCATTAGACATTACAACTGTGTGAAGAATGGGCTTCATTGCCTCGGATACAAACGCTTGCAAAGGGTGACTCTCAACTGGCAACCTTAATCCTGCCATTTTTGCTATTACTGAGGAGTGTCCTGCGCTGACGCAACCAATTTGATCTGCAAGAATATCTCCTTGCGTGGTTTTTACACCCTTAACTCTACCTTCTTCAACTTCAATATCAATGACTTCACAATTTTGAATAATATCGACACCTAAGTTTGAGGCTGCTCGTGCAAAACCCCATGCTACGCCATCATGTCTAGCCACACCAGCACGTGCCTGGAAGGATGCACCCATAATTGGATACCTGACATTTTTGGAGGTATTGATAATCGGAATTTGTTCTTTAATCTCTTTATGGTCAAC
>ENA-OREN01002555-OREN01002555.1-marine-metagenome-genome-assembly--contig:-NODE-2555-length-18348-cov-2.977943_pt1 | contig 18348 bp, 16 predicted proteins | sample MGYA00248624_ERZ508555 | MGnify/ENA primary metagenome ERZ508555 (study PRJEB26222, sample SAMN06267773) | marine metagenome | isolation source: Saanich Inlet, British Columbia, Canada | place...
GGGAAGATCGTTGCGCTGCGCCTTGATTGCGAGGCGTTTCAATTCGGCCAGATAGTCGCGTGGGGCGTCTGTGTCGGGGGCAACGTCTGTGCCTGTCGGAATGCCTGCCCGATGTCCTTTGTGATAGCAAAGGTGATGGGCAAACGCGAAAAACTCGTCCTCAAGGCAAGGGCGATAGAACCCGCGCGGATCGCGGCTGCGGCGGGCCAGAATCGACAGCGCCCGCTCCGGTTGATAGTAGGGCATCCCGTTATAGGATGTCCCTGAGCGCCCTTCGGCTGAATAGTAATCGCACTTGATCTTCCCCGGATAGGCCGAAGAAACATCCAGCGCGGCCATCACATCCTTGGCCGCAATCAGGTGATCCACGTCTTTCGTGTAACCCTCTTCTTCGGACTGCTCCATCGGCACCTCGGCCGCCCATCGCAACACGACATAGGCGATGCCCCGTTCTTCATAGGCAGCATAGACCGAGGCCAGATTACTGGTCTTGAAGCGGACGGTGCCTTTCTTCAGGCGCGCATGTGCAAACCGCGTCTTGAGGGCCAAATTGTGCCAGAAGTTTGGGCGGGCTTGTGTCGTGGACATGGTGAGTAATCTTACTCCAAGGGGGTCATGGCAATGCGTTGGTTGGTGGAGGGGGGACGTTTGAGCAACCTGTCTATGCGGCACTGAAACTCGTCAGCGGATGCTGGGTGATTTGCGGCCTGTTTGACTTTTTCAGTCCATACATTGCGCAACCCATTCTGATCTTGTTCAGGCGCCTTGCGGATGAAATAGGCCACAAGGTGTTCCAGCAACCAATCGGAGCGCGGCAGGCTGAAACCGGCATATTGCCAGTCGATAATGCTAAACTGTTCGGGGCTGGCGCCATTGTTGGCGATATAGATGTTTTCATCGCGCCCGTCGGCATTGAAGGCACCGGTTTCGTACATCGCGCAAATGGCGGGAATGGCGACCAATGCGGCCTGCTGGTAATCGATATCGGTTTCCTGCGACATCTCGAGGATGTTTTTGTATCCTTCTAGGAACTCGATCAACACGCCCGAACCATTCACAAGGCCAAACTTGCGATTTTCCCAAAAGGCATAAACCTTTGGCGTGGGAATGCCGCGGGCTTGGGCCTTGGAGTAGTTTATAAATTCGGTATAGGCGTATTTACGGTGTCTCAGGCGCGAAATGGGGTTTCGAAGCGGAAAGATTTTGATGACTACGCTGGTCCCACCCACGCCATCAGCCTTGATCTTGGTGACAAGTCGCTGGCGCGCCTTTTTCAGCAAGGTGGCTTGTGGGTCAAGGTCGTCAAAGCGGGGGTTCGGCAGTGTTTCCATCAGGTGCTTTGCGGCCGCATCACTGACCAGCGGCGTGAACCAGAACGTGGTTCCATCCGTCCGGCGACACTCCTGACAATCCTGAAAGCTGAGAGAGGCTTTTGACGTGGGACAGACCATTACACACTCCGTTCCCAAGCGAGAAGCAAAAAAACGCCCACGACCAGATAGCCGGAGGCGTTGGAAAGAAAATCAGGCCAAGAGATTACTCGGACTTTTCTTTCTTCTCTTGAACGATCTCTTCGCCGGTTTCCTAGTCGACAACTTTCATCGACAGACTCCAACACCCTCGACTTCTTGCTGCCCAAGCGCATTTCACCCCGAAAGCTAAGTGCAAGGTGCAATCGATCGACTTGAGGAAGGTCGCACGGTGATTTGCGTGGCCTACCCTCTGCACAAACCGGGCAGTCGAGCGATTGAAAGAACAACTTTCCGAAGCGGGCTAAGACTGTAGGTGCCAAAGGGGCTGGATACATCATTATCGATTTCGAGCATTACATATATTGAAAGTACAACTTGGGATTATTATTCATTTCGTATATTTGGGTTGCCCGATGAAGAAGACCATCCGGGTCCTTCCACGCGAAATTTTAAGAACGGATGGTCCGACTTAGTGTTATTCTGTCCAATATTTTTCAAGCCAAGGGGATGGGCGAATAAGGCGCCACCATTTCCCGCTTTCCCCGATCAGGGCATCTGGTGGATTGGGTACCCCATGGAAAATAATCACTCTTGAGTTTTCTGGTATCCGGGGTGTTTGGTACCACGACTTTGGCCAAGGGGGAACACAGTGGTATTTAAAACTCGGACACCATTCGTCAGGCCAGAATTTCAGTATCCCCAGTTTTCGGATTTCAGAAGACAGGTAAGCCTGTTCGTGCCTGAATTGTTTCCTGATCTCAACGAAATTATCCGTGAAATTCTTGAGTATGTGAGGATATCTCCCAACCTCAAACCTGAACACAGAAGAGTTTCCAATCATCCTGGCTGGTCGATGCTTGTCGTGGATAATTGCAAATTCAGCTTTAAATTCGAACAAGCAATCGATACTCCCAACAATGACGACATCCAAATCGAGGAATAGCGTTGGGCCGGAAAGATTCCCAAAGTTTTCCGCGTACAACGTCAACTTCATCCAGCCTCGCTCCGGCAAACCTTCTGGTATGTCAAGTTCAGGAAGTGGTTGGATTTCCACCTCAGGGCGAATCCCATCGGGAACCTCAGTGAAACAGATAAATCGGAAATCAAACGTTAGGTTTCTGGCAACCATTCCATAAAGACGGTTGACATATTCGGGGCCAAACTTATCCCCCCACTTCATGCAAATAACATTCACAACAATTGCAAATCTCTCGCTCTTAATCAGAAATCGGCTCCTGCCCGGACTGCCATCGCCAAATCTCTAGCATCATCACCTCGTCAACTCACAAACAATTGTGGTGTGGCTTCCTTCCCGCGTCGGCAACTTAAGGTTTTTCCGCCTTACGGGTCAAGACAAGGACTTGAATTGTATTGGGAACCATCAGTTTCCATCTAAATCCATCCGCAGGCGGAAGTAGGCTTGGAGGCCGAAAATCTTCAGCGTGACGAAGGTTCGGTCGGCGACGGTCCACGGCTCAAACGGTAGGTCACGCCATTGGTTGCTGGGCAGGAATGAACTGGTTTCCACCGTCACCGGCAGGCCGAGTTCCGCCCAACTCAGCGTGAACGTGTGCCCGAACGGATCAACGCTGATTGCCAGTCGGATATCGTTCGGCTCGTACACCACGAAGCGGGCGATCGCGCCGTTGTTGGTCGGCACGACGTCGCCCTCCAGCGCGGTGGCGCGGATGACGTTGGTGAACTGTCCCTTGGACAAGGGCATCAGCGTGAGCTGAAAATCGGCGGTGGCACCCGGCTCCACTTGGCCAAGCGCGTACACCAGCGTCCGCCCGTCACCGAGCACCTGCGTCGGCTCCGGCTTGGCCGACAGCAGCGTAACGCCGGCCGGCAGTTGGTTGCTCACAATCACTTGCGTCGCGACGGTTGGCCCGAAGAAAACCAAGCGGCTGTTAATTTGCACCGGCTGCCCCGGCCGGAAGTCCGGCTTGGCCAAAGTCGAGGTCATTTGCAGGTCGCCCGGGGCCGTGGCGGTGAAGATCGCGTCACTGGCCACCTCGCCGTCGGGCGTGATGATCGATACCGGGCCGGTCGAGGCGTTCGCCGGTACAAGCGCCACGAGTTCGTTGACCGACCTGCGCTCGAACAACGCCACGCCGGGGCCGAATTTCAAAAACAAAATCTTGTGAAACCCGGCGCCGCGGATGATGACCATGGTTTGCGCCGGGCCGATGACCGGCTCGAACGAGTCGATGCGCGGCAGCACGGCAAACGAGTTGGTGCTTATCCAGCGGCCACCCGGCGCGGCCAACTCGATGCCGCCACCGAGCAGATCGGTGGCGACGGTGAACTTGAGTTTGTCGTTGCTCATCACCTCGAACGGCACGGCTTGCCCGCCGATCCGCAGCGACTCGAGCCCGAGAAAATTCCGACCGGCGAACTCCACCTCATCCCCCGGCTTGGCCGCCAGTTTCTCCGGCTTGGCCAAGCGCGGCGGCAGGAAAAAGGTTGCCTCGCTTGTGAAATCACCGAGCGCACTGAGCAGCTTGACCGGGCCGGACCGGGCATCCGGCGGCACAGTGACGCTGAGTTGCGTCGGCGCCGGGGCGTTGAACGCCGCCGCCTTCACGCCGGCGAACTCCACCGCCGTGGCGCGGTCGAGGTTGCGGCCGTGCAGTTTCAACTTCGTGCCAGCGACGCCTGTGCCCGGCTCGAAGCCGGTGATGTGCGGGCCATTGCCAATGATAGTCAGCTTGTCGGCGGTCGTGCCGGAACCGAATGCGTTTTGCACCGTCAACGCGCCGGTCGCGGCGTTGAGCGGCAACTCGACGCGGAGCTGCGTCGGCGCGGTGACAGTGAAGCGCACGGCCATTCCGCCGAGCAACACGCGGGTCGCTCCGGTGAAGTTCGCGCCGCGCACCGTCACCCACTTGGCCGGCGCGGCGAGCAACGGGTCGAACGACTCGATCACCGGCGCGCGAGTCACGGTGAGCGCCGCGCTACTCGTCCCGAAGCCGAATGCGTTGGTGACTTTTACGAGACCGCTCGTCGCGTTGGCGGGGACCGTGAAGTCGAGTTGCTGCGGCGACGGCATGCTTTGTCCCGCCGCCCGGGCCACGCCGACGTGCACGGCGGTGACTTGGCGGAAATTCACGCCGCGCAATGTCACCTTCATCCCGGGCGCGGCGAGTGGCGGCGACACGCTTGTGATCACCGGTGCGCGGGTGATGGTGAAAAAGTCCTCGGTGACCGCTTGGCCAAGCGCGGAGGCGAGGGTGATTTTTCCGCTGGCGGCGGCCGGGACGGTGGCCTTGAGTTGCGTGTCGGCCACGACGCTAAAGCCGGCCCGCACATTGCCGAACCACACGGCGACGACCGGCTTGAAGTTGACACCGCGAACGACGACCGAGTCGCCGGGCGCGCCCACCCACGAGTCGAGGCTGTCGATGATCGGCCCCGGGCCGGCGACAATGAACGGCTCGCTGCTTGTGCCCGTTTCGTCGTGCGAAATTGTGATCGCGCCGTCGGTGACATTGGGCGGCACGACGGCACGAATCTGCGTCGCCGCCGTCACACTGAAGCTGGCCGGGCGACCGCCAAACTTCACCGCAGTGACGCCGGTGAAGTTTTGCCCTTCAATGGTCACGATCGTCCCATCCCAACCACGCGCAGGATGAAAACCGGTGATGCGCGGCGCGACGGCAAACGGCATCGGCATGGTGATGTCGCCAACCGGCGTGGCCAGTATTGGCCTGGCCGTGGTGGCGGTGTTGGGGACGGTGGCGTGAATCTCGAACACGTGCGGCCTGCCCTGGCTGTCGATGACGGTGACCGCCTCCCAGTCGGCCAGCGCGCTGCCGAACTTTACCTCACTCACCAGTTGCAACTCCTTGCCAGTGAAAACGACGCGCGTGCCGGGACGTCCGTGGCGCGGCTGCATCTCGGTGACGACCGGAACGGCGCGGAGTCCGCTTGGCCAAGCGACGAACACGGCGGCGGCGGCCAGCCAAGCGGAGCGGGAAGTTTTGCGGGCTCGGCGCACGTCGGCTCAGGCAATGCCCAAGGTCTTTTTGCCCTCCTCGCTGATCATCGACTGGTGCCAGGGCGGATCCCAGACGACCTCGACGCTGGCGTCGTCGATGCCCGGCAGGGAGAGAATGCGGTTTTGGGCGTCGGCGGCGATTGCCGGGCCCATGCCGCAACCGGGCGCGGTGAGGGTCATTTTCATTTGCACCCGTTTGCCGCCGTCGTCGGGCAATTCATCCATGCAAAGGTCGTACACGAGGCCAAGGTCCACGATGTTCACCGGGATCTCCGGATCGTATACCTGCTTGAGTGAACCCCAAACCTCCTGCTCGGTGGCCGGCTCACCGGACTCGCGCTGCTTGGCCTCGTTCGGCACCTCGAAGCCAAGCGCGTCAGCATCGCTGGCATCAACTCGGAACAGTCCCTGCGGCGAACGTACGGTGTATGCGCCGCCAAGCGACTGAGTGATATCGACAGGCGTGTCGACTCCCATGGTCATCCGCTGGCCAGAGGGGATCTGCGTGACTTCGCACTCGCGGGTGAATCGAACAGATGAAATCTCCTGCATCGGCTGATGGTCGAGGGCATCGGCGCAAGTGTCGAGGGCGAAGTTGGTTTTCTAGTGGGGGATATTCGCCTTGCGGGGATCGATAAGAATTCGCTCTTTAATCCAAAGTAAGTCGCGATCACCACCCGAAGTAGGAGCAAAATTATAACCTCGGTTGGGAGATTTTGTTTTGTTGTGCACCCATTTTCTATTTTCCGAGTGGCCGTCAGCGAATCCGAACATTCCGCCACCGTTGTGCCAATAAGAAGCAGAGTTCTGCCACATTTTTGCTGCATACACTGGAATTGCGAAAAACGAATCATCAATCGTTTTTTCGTGCTCATCCAAAAATACAAATGACTGTGATGGTGATGGGTTCGTGATATCGGACATTTTCACTCGTGGCGGATACTGTGCCCCTTGTACCCAGGATATCTCGGCAAACACACCACCAATGTGACCACTCATTGAATAACTTCGCACTGGATAGTAGGCACCATTGCCCTGACCCAACTTCGGTTGGGCCGGGCATTTGTATATTCCTAAAGAATCATTATAACTAAAGAGCTTTCCTTGTTCGAGATGCCTCGTATCCTGGGCATGACCTTTGTTTCGCATATTATACGCGGGATCGATCCAAGAGTTCTTGTTCCCACCTCTTATGGAATTACTCACCAAAAAATCATCGTTGTCACCGGCATACATGACCCAACATAAGGTTAATTGCTTCGTATTGTTAAGGCAGTAGGCCCCCTGCCCCTTGGCCTTAGCCTTGGCCAGTGCGGGCAGCAGCATCCCCGCAAGGATGGCGATGATGGCGATGACTACGAGCAACTCTATCAACGTGAAGGCGTATCGCCTTGTTTTATTGGGATTTCCCATCAGCTTTGTGTGTTCATTTCTCGTAAAAAATTACAACTGAAAAGCATGCCAACGGGTTACAAATTGCTCTTTCAAAATAATCCACTGTACTATTTTGAACATGAGTCAAATCGGCCGAGCGCTTGTCCAAGAGATTCAGGGAAGTGGCTTTTTGCATGTGGGGCAAACCGGCCTGCCATCCGCCAACTGCCCGGCCTGCAAGTAAAAACAGCTGTTCACCGGGCACTTCAAGCCGTCCACCAGCCGGCCATTATTGCACTTGGGGCAAATCATCGGTTGGCCCTCTTGGTCTGGGTTGTCATCGTAAAACCGGCCTCGGATCTCGGGATCGATCACCTGCATCTCGCCGCAGGTGCTGCATTTGGCCCAAGTGCCACCGTCGGGAAAATCAGCGCTCGTGCCCGACGAGGACACAAAACTGACGATGAAGCCGCCACAAAGTACGATGGCTGCAATGGAAAGTCCCAGCTTGGCTTTGTCGTTCATCTGCGGTTTACCACCATTCCGGGTGCGGCTGGTTGTCGTTGTTCCAGCGCCGAAGCATATTTGCGGCATCGGGCTTGAATGCACCATTAGGCTTGCGAGCTACCAAATCCATCATCTTGTGGTACTCGGCATGTCCATCGGCCAGCAGGATGTTAGAGCCAAGGGTGTGCCGTTTGCTGGGCCATTCTTTGGCTGGATTGTTAAAGTTTCCACCGTCACAGGGATCCACAGCGCAATCCCATACCCCATCCGCCTGGGTATCGGAGATGCAGACCATGTCCGACGGCATACGCACCGTGCTCTCGGGGATCAAATCCTTCTCACTCTTAACATCCCCACCAAGACCCAGTGTGCGATTGTTAACCGTTACAAACTCGCGAACCCCCCAGTCGTTGTAACCGTAGGTAAAAAATGCACCGCCACCGGGGTGAAGGTTAAACGGAAATGTGGGGTCTTTCTTTGTACGATCCTTGCCCTTGTAATCCTTCCACTTGAAGCGATCCACTCCTTTGCCCTTTTTTGCCGGACAAAAAAACAGATCCGTGCTTTCAGCATAGCCGTAAAGCCGCCCTGTCCAGGCGATCGCGTTGTTTACCGGTTTTCCGGTGTACTTGGATTTGCCTATACCCGACCGGAGATCCCAGTGTCCCGGATAATAAGCATTGTCGGACACATACATCTGTAAGGCGATGCCCATCTGCTTTTCGTTGTTCATGCAGAAGATCTGCTGCGCCTTGGCCTTCGCCTGCGCCAGCGCCGGCAGGAGCATGGCCGCCAGGATGGCGATAATGGCGATGACCACCAATAACTCGATCAACGTGAATCCGGCTCGCTTGGCTTGGGTTTGCTTGCTCACTGGCTAAATAATTTCCACTAAAAATGGATGACTGAGCAGAAAACCTGCCATTCACCACTGTAATAAGCAATCCTAAAAGAGCTGTTTTTGGTCTGGCCAAGCCGAAGCGGGGGGCGCAGTATCCGGCTGTCCAGCAACGAGACCAAGCACCATGGCAGACCTAAACTTCAACTGTCCGAAATGCGAGCAGAACTTGACCACCGATGAGAGTCTCTCCGGCTCTAAGATCGATTGCCCTTCCTGCAACACTCCGTTTGAAGTCCCCTCGGCCGGGGATGAAAACGTGGAGCGAACCGAGGCGGAGCCGCCCCCCCCCGTAACCGGGGAGCCGGAACCCAAAAAACTGGCCGTGCCGGTTCACGAGGGCGGCGAGGAGTTGCTGAAAAAAAGCAGCTCACACAAGGAGGAGGAGATCAGCGGCGACGGAAAAATCTGCGTCAAGACCATCAAGCGAGGCGACTGCATCGAGCTGGGGCAGGACAAGTTCGACGAGGAGGTCAACAAGTTCCTCGAGAAGTTTTCCCGCGAGCAGATCATCAGCGTACACGCCCTGAACTACTCGCACTTCGATCCCACAACCCAAAAATACCTTCCCGATTACGCCGTGCTAATTGTGTACGAGCGGTAGGGAAAAACTTGTTCAAAACACGAACGGTGAGTTGAAGAGGCCGCACTCGGGGCAGCGGGATCGGTCCACGTCGTGGTCGTCGGTGTAAACGTAGGCGCAACCGTCACAGCGAAACACTCGGTCCTCGGTCGGCTCCGGCTCGAAGCGTTTGCGCCGGTATTCGTAAAGCGCCACCATCATGCCCAACGCGCCGGTCACGACCGCGAAGCAGAGGAAAATGATTTGGCCGGGGAACATCAGGATGGCGGCGGGGCTAGGGCGGCGGGCGGCTTGGGCGGTGCGATTGTCCGCCAATGGAATAGCGCCTCGCCCCACTCAAGCACTCCCGACCGGGCGGGGCGATCGAACCGGGTGCGCTTGGCCGGCTCGAACCGGATGCCCCGGAGCAACTCCAGCGCGCGCCGGTCAGCGGCGGCCTGGAATGCGTCGCCCTTGGCCAAGCGATCCTCGACCGTGGCCGACACTACGTAGCCGTCCGTGTTCACGCCGATCCGAACACTGGTTCGTCGCAGCGCCTCGTCGTGCGGCATGACCGGGACGGACACCGAGCGCACCACCGGCCGCTTGGCCAAGCTCCCCCGGAGTTCCAGCTCGGAGGTGGCACGGATAGCCAAGCGGGGCGGGGCGACCGCCATCGACCGGGCCGGGCGCTTCGCCGGGAGATCCGTCACGAAAGCGAGGTGATCCGGCAACGCCGCACGGAAGGCGGCCCCCAGCGCGGCGGGCTGGTTGTCGAGGAGGCGCGGTGCTTCATCCCAGTTGATGAGTTGATGTTCCACCCCGGCAAACTGCCGCCAAGCCGTGCCGGAGAACCCGCGCCGGTTTGGCCGGGAAAACAGGGTCGGGTCGCTAAATACCGCCCCCGAGCCGTTGTCGGGGATCAGTTGAATCTGCGGCATCAGTCGGAGCGGCTCGTTTTTGTTGTTTGCACGCACGGCAAGGGCATCGCCTCCCAGCCAGACAAGGACGCCAAGCTGCAACGCGAAAATGATAACAACCCAGATTCCCATGGCCCGGTTGGACCAACCCTCCCTCGGCTCTCTGGTTGACGGCTCGTCGCTCATGGTGAGGCGCGGGTGGCCGGCTCGAATGGCCGGGAAAAATCCGGCGGTCGGGAAGCCAACAGGACACGCCCGACTCCGATCTCGCCGGCGACAGCGCAGAGCCGAACAATCACACCGTGTTGCACCGCTTTGTCCGCTTGGATCAGCAGCGAGATTTCGTTCGACTCCTTGCCGCCCTGCTCAATGGCTCGGATGATTTGGGGGCGCAACAACTCGGTCGAGGGCAGTTCCAACTCCACCTGCTGCCCGGCCTTGAGTTGGTCGTCGAGACGGGCCAGTTGGCCGTTCACTCGCACCCTGCCCTGCTCCACCGAGCGCCGGACTATATTGTGATCCAAGTCGGGGCGACGGTTAACCAGCAACTCGGCGAGGGGAAAGTTTTCCTGCTCCTCACTGACCTGCAAGGAGATGAGCTCATCACGCAAAATGAGTCCGCGAAAATAAAGAATCCCACTCGCATCGACGGCGACCGCAAGCGATGGATCGTTCACGCTCGTGTGCTGCGAGGACTCAGGGAGAGTAATGTCCACCTCAATACCCGGCTTGAAAACCATCGAGGTGTGAAACAACAACAGGGGCAACATCAGGAACAGCACCCCGACAAACGGGGCGAAGTCCAACCGCCCGTGAAAGGGCCGAATGCTTCCCCGGTTGTTCATTTGTTACCCGCCTTGCGGGTTGTGCGGGACTTGGGCAAGCCGACCGACTTGGCCGGCGGCATTTCAACGGTGATGATGTTGAGAATCTCCGACGAAATCTTGTCGATGTCCACGGCCAAATCGTTCTTGCGGCCGACGAGATAGTTGAAGGCGATGTAGCACGGAATCGCGATGGCCAAGCCAAGCGCCATGCAGACCAAGCCCTCCCAGATGCCGCCGGCGAGCGTCTTGGCCAAAACCCAGTTACCCTCCTGCCACACGCCGCGAAAGATGCGGATAAATCCCAGCACAGTCCCGAGCAGGCCAAGCAGCGGGGAAATCTGCGCCATTGTGCCCAACATGTTCAGGCGTTTCTCGAGCCGCGCCACCTCGACCCGCTTGTTGTCATCGAGCAACTCGCGAAGCTGCTCCCGCGACTGTTCGCGATTGAGGATGGCCATCTTCGTCATCCGCGCCACCGGCCCCGGCGTGGCATCGCAGATCGCCACCAACTCGACGATGTTATAGTTGTTCTTGAGGTTGGTCCGTATCCCGGCGATGAACTCCGTTGTGTTGATCTGGACACGGCGATAGTTCAGCACGCGCTCAAGGAACGCTGTCACCGCAAACGCCGAGACCAGCAGCAGCACCCACACCATGGGGCCGCCCTGCCTCATTAGTTTCCAGGCGGAGTCACCCGCCTCCAAGACATCAGCCTGCCCCAATAACTGCCAGTTCACGCCTCCTTATAGGCTTCCCGAGCGGTGATTTTCAAGGCTGGGAATCAACGGAAACCTCCGCTTGGCCAAAAGCGCCCGCTCACTTGCCGTCGGTCGACCGGCCGATGCACCACAAGCTCTCGTGGGTTCTCAAGTAGATCGCCCCATCCGACACCGCCAGCGTCGAGTTCGAGTACTCACCCACCGGGTTGCTCGCCAAAAGCTCGAACTTTGGGCTGGCGCGCACCACGTGCGTGTCACCGGACTGGTTGGTCACGTAGACCCTGTCGCCGACCAGCACAGGCGAACCCCACACACCGGGATCACTCTTCGTCGCGGGCAGCCGCTCGGTGTAAACCGTCCCGCCGGTTTTCAGGTCGAGACACGTCATGAAGCCGGACATATTCACAAAATAGGCATGACCCTCGTGCATGACCGGCGTGGCGATGCGGTTCTTCTTCGCGCGAGCCTCGTGCCAAAGCCGCTTGGCCGTCACGTCGCCGCTGCCGCCCGGCTTCACCGCGACCGACGCGCCGAAGTAGCCGCCCATCGCCAGCACAACGTTGCCGTCATAAACCGGAGACGTGTACACGAGCGGGTTCAATCCGTCGCAATACCACAGTTCGCTGCCGTCCTCCGGGTTGACTGCGCGCAGCGTGTTGGCCTCGCTGACGACCAGTTCCGCGCGGCCGTTCGCCCTGATAATGATCGGGGTGCTGAACGAGCCGATCATCCCGCCTTCGCGCCCGCGAAAACCGTCAACGCGATCGAGATTGTCGCGCTCCTCGACCTTGCGTTTCCAAACCGTGCGGCCGCTCAGCTTGTCGAGAGCGTACAACATCGAGTGCGGGCCGGGGCCGTGATAAAGAATGCACACGTCACCGAACAGCACCGGCGAAGTGCTGCTACCCCATACGTGCTCCTGCGGGCCAAGGTCGCGATGCCACAGTTGCTGACCCTCGAAGTTGTACGCGGCGACTCCGGCCGAGGCGAAGTTGGCCACTACGATACGGCCGTCGGTCGCTGGCGAGCCGGAGCAATACGGGTTGGTCTTGTGGGTTGTTTCCTTCTTGGCGTGGGTGACGCCACTGCGCCAAAGCAGCTCGCCGGTACGCTTGTCAAAACACATAACCGTGCGACGCTTGTCGGCGTCAGTCGCCTGCGTGATGAACACCTTGTCGCCCCAGACAATCGGCGAGCTGTTGCCACGATCCGGCAGCGGCACGCGCCAGCGGACGTTCTGTTTTGTGTCCCACTTCAGCGGAACGGTCTCGCCCTTGGCCAAGCCGGAGCCGGCAAGGTCACCACGCCACGACGGCCAATTGCCCGCCTGCACGCCTGCCGCCAAAGTGAGGCCAAGCCCGAACATGGCGAACCCTCCGAATCGAGTGTTTGCGTTCATCCGGGGAGGCTATCGCGAAGCCTTGGCCAAGGGCAGACTTTTTTTGAAACTGTGAGTCGGGGAGGAACAGTTCACTACGAAGAACACGAAAGACACGGAGACTTCAAACCCCACCCCCTTCGGGCTCTTCGTGGTAAAAAGAACTATTTCAACGCGTCGAGGATCTCTTTGGCCACTTCGTCGGCCAGAGCGGTCGAGCCTACCGGCGTGAAGTGTACGTTGGCCGGCAGCTGGATTCTCTCCAACCTCGCAAGCGCGAACGAGTACAAATCGTGAATCGGGACCCTGTGCTTTTGCATCACGCGCTTGGCGGCGGCGTTGTAGCTCACGACGTCTGCCGGAATGCGTTGCGGACGAACCTTGGCCTCGGGTACCGGCGTGGTGTTGCGCCAGATCAGCTTGGCCCCGGTTTGCTTCAACCGGCGAACGAGCGAATCGAGATTCTTCTCGTACGCTACCAACGTCACCTGCCGTTTGCCGTGCGGCATGAATTTCAAGTCGTGCAGACCCCAGTTGAAATGGATGACATTCCACTTGCTGTCGCCGAGCCACGAGTCGATCTGCACGAGGCCCTTGGTCGTCGGACCGCCGTTGGTGGGGATGCGGTGCACGTTGGCTTTGCCCTTGAGCAACTCGCGCGTCGGCAGCGTGTAGCCGATGGAGATCGAGTCGCCGATGAGCAGCACGCGGGGCAAACCGACCACGTCCCTGATCGGAGCCATCGGGTTGGATCGCTTGGGTTTGGTGTTCTGCGCCTGGCCAAGCACGGGTAACGCAAGCAATGTTGCGAACAACAGTGGGATCAACTTGGTTTTCATTTTGGTTTAAGCATGGTTTTCGGAGAAAATTCCGTCGGCCTCCTCGAGGGTTTCCTTCGAGCCAATGTCGTACCACGTGCCGGGCACGCTCCACGTGTAAACCGGTATCCGCGGGTAGAGCCATTGGATCAGCCGACCGGGTTGGTCGGGGTTGTTTCCATCGGCGAGGTATTGGTCGATGAGCGGCAGCACCGCCTTGGGATAGTGATACAGCGCGATGCCGATCAGCGTCGACTTTGGCGCAGCCGGTTTCTCCTCAAAACTGGCGATACAACCGTTGGCATCCGGCTCGACGACGCCGTACTTGGTGGCCTCCTCCAGGCTGCCGACGTCGTACACGCCGAGCACGGGGGCGTTCTTCTCCGCGCACAACCGGCCGTAATCGCCAAGTTTGTCGCTGAACAAATTGTCGCCGGCAACCACGATGACGTCATCGTCGATGCCTTGGCTTTTCAAGACCAAATGCAGGTCGCCGATCGCGCCAAGTTTGTTGTCGTCCCCGGTGGAGTGGTCGTTCACGACCCGCACCGGCGCGGTAAAGCCAGACGTATCGCGCCTGCCGGCCCACGCTTCAAAGTGGTCAGCGAATTTTTCGTTGGTCACGATGAACGCCTCGTCGATGGCGTCGATCGCCCCGAGGCTAGCCAAAACATGATCGACCATTGGCTTGCCGGCAACCGGCAGCAGCGGCTTGGGCTGGTTGAGCGTGAGCGGGTAAAGGCGGGTGGCGTATCCGGCGGCTAAAATGATTAGTTTCATTCTGGACGGCGTAGCCTAAAAACACCGGCCCAAATCGTCAACGCCGGAGCAAAATAAAAACACCAAAAAAATGAAGCATATCCAGTCGGCAGTCGTATGGAGTCACTCATCGCGCTTGTATTGAGTGCGGTGTGTTTTCATCGGGTTGGCCCTCGTCTGGCTGCAATAGCCGGGCGGGGGTCTTTTTTTGCACGCGAATAAGCCGAATTACTTCACCTCAAACAAATCGCTCCCGGCGAAGCTGACATCGCCGCGTCCCGGCGGGCCCGGGAAAACCACCGTCACGTCTCTTTTCCCTTTTTCGGCGTTGGCCGGAATCCGTAATGTACCGCGAATACCGGTGCGTGATGTGCGCGTAATCCCGGTCAACGACATGTCCCCAACCGTAACACTTGTTGGCTTAATTTGCGTCGGCGGCAACGGCGGTTGCGCATTGCCGTTCAACGTCACTGTCACTGTCAACGTGTCGCCGGGCGAGCCGCTGTCCGGAGTCACAGCGGTGACAGCATCATCTCCCCCCCCGCCGCCGGGGAGTTGGCCACCGCCACCTTGCTGCTCTCCCCCGCCGGTTCCGGCCGTGCCCCGGTATTTGGCGATGAAATACGGGAACTCCGCAGTGACAAAATAGCCGTAATCGAATCCGAGAAAACTCGCTTCGTCAAATGTGTTGCCGCTGGCCAACGTCACCTTGGCCAAGGCGCGTCCGTTGCATTCGTCCAGCGTGCGTCCGGCGCGCTTGGCCTCGTAGTCGTATTTGTCCCAGACGTAGGTGGACGTGCCGCCGCCATCGACGACATCCTCTTTGTAATCGGCGTCCGGTTCGTAGCCGCTGATTTCCAGCCAGTCAAACGCCTCGGCCCCTTCCTTGCCGTGCACCCCTCTGTAGTGGGCGATGATTGGGTAGCCATCCATCGCGAACGCGACAATGTTGTAATGTTCTTCCGTGCCGTCCGGAGCCTCGATGACGCAGGTCGGCGCGAAGTGAAAATGATAATCCGCCTGCCCGCCGGTGTGCCCGTGGCAGTAGTCTAGAATTCCGTTGATGTACGGGTCACCGTACGGGTCGGGGAAGGCCGCCTCGTTCGGCCCGTAAATCGGCAGCCCAGCCGTCGTGATCGCCACCGTGCCGAGGAGCGGAATCTGAGTTAACTCATCCGCCGGTTCGGGGAAACGCGGAATGGCCCACTCGAAGTTTTGCCCGGCCAGACCGTTCGGGGTCGTGCTGACAAACTCGAACGTCGGGATGCCGTTGCTCGCCACGATGACGGTATCGTCATCGAACGACACGTCTAGCTCTGGGTCGGGGTATCCCGCCTCTTTATTGCTCGGATGTGCGACCACCTCCGTGGCAAACCAACGCACCTGATGCGGATCGGCATCCTCGATTTTCACTCGGTAAAACACCGTTTTCGCACCGGAAACCAGCGACGCATTGAAGATCGTCGCGTCGATCGGCCAAGCGCTGCTGTGCGGCAGTTCAGCCCACTGCTGGTTAGCCAGATCGGTCGCGTACTCGACTGTGTACCTCGCGTTTTGGCCGGCATTATCCCAGTTCAACTCGACCCCACCCACAACACCCGCCCCGATCGTCAGGTTGTACTCCTGCGCCGTTACCTCCAACACCGGCTTGGCCAAGCCGCCGACGCAAAACACCCCCGCGATTGCCCACCCGATTTTCTGAAGCCCCATTTGAATCTGTTTTGTATTGCACACAAGAGAACAGACGATGCACCGGTGAGTGGTTTAGTTACAAAAAAAACACTCCGACGAACTAGCACACAAAACTTCAACCTTGATTCGACGCCGCGGTGACGCAGACTCTGTGCGTGTATCACTCGTCTTTCAATCAACTCCCCCGCTTGGCCAAGCTGGCCGCAATCGCCCTGCCATTGGCATGCGTGATCCCGCTAGGCCAAGCGGCCGACCTGCCGCCGCGCAGCGCCCAGTTCCCATCTCGCGTCGAGCAACTCAAGGCCCACATCGAGCGGGTCGATCAGCGTGCCGAGCAACTCCGCGCCCCCGAGTTTCCCTCCGGCAAGGATTGGTTCAACTCGCCGCCGCTGACCTTCGACAAGCAGCTCGCCGGCAAAATCACCGTGCTCGATTTCTGGACCTACTGCTGCATCAACTGCATCCATATTTTGCCGGACTTGGCTGAACTCGAGGAGCGTTACGCCGGTTTTCCCGTCGCGTTTGTCGGCGTGCACTCGGCCAAGTTCGACAACGAAAAGGTGTCGGCAAACATCCGCGACGCCGTACTGCGATACGAGATCGCCCACCCAGTCGTGAACGACGACACGATGCACATGTGGCAGCGCATCGGCGTTCGCAGTTGGCCGTCAATGGCTGTCGTCGGCCCGAAGGGCAACCTCATGCTGATGGTCTCCGGCGAGGGCAACAAGGAGTTAATCGACGCCTGCATCACCGCCGCACTCGCGTTTTATCCGAAAGACATTTTCCGGCACGACCCCGTCCCGATGTCGCCGGAAAAAAACAAAAAACGCATCGACTCGCCGCTGCGCTACCCCGGAAAACTGGCGATCGATCCCGACGGCAAACGACTCTTCATCAGCGACTCGAACCACCACCGCATCGTGATCACCGATCTCGACGGCAAATTCATCGACACCATCGGCACTGGCCGCATCGGCCTTGCCGATGGCGGCTACGATGAGGCACAGTTTTTCCGGCTTCAGGGTCTAGCATTCCACAAGGACACCCTTTATGTCGCCGACGCCGAAAACCACGCACTGCGAGTCGTCGATACGAAGACCAAAACCGTCCGCACCCTCGCCGGTAACGGTACGCAGGGTCGCGACTACAAAGGCGGCAAAGGCGGCCGCGAGCAACCGATTAGCACGCCGTGGGATGTCCTCGTCGAGGACGACCAAGTCTTCATCGCCATGGCTGGCACACACCAGATCTGGTCGTACGACATGAAGAAAAAAATCGCAAAAAATTACAGTGGGAACGGCTCCGAGCAAAACCTCAATCGCACCGACCGGCTGCTCGCCGCGTGGGCGCAACCGTCCGGCTTGACCGTCGGCAACGGCGAGTTGTTCGTCGCCGACAGCGAGAGCAGTACTGTGCGCTCGATCAACTTGGCGAGCGGAGCCACCCGCACTATCGCTGGCGGCGAGAATGACAAACCGCGCAACCTGTTCGCGTTCGGCGACACGGATGGCGTCGGCGAAAAGGCCCGCATGCAGCACGTCCTCGGCGTCCAGTGGTGGGCAAAGGAAAACAAGGTCATCGTCGCCGACACGTACAACCACCGGCTCAAGTTACTCAACCCGAAAACCGGCGAGGTCCGGCGCTGGGTCGGCTCCGGCAAACCGGGCCTCCGCGACGGCAACGGACTCGACGCACAACTCTCCGAGCCGTCCGGATTCGCGCTTGGCCCGAAAGCCAAACGGCTGTTCGTCGCCGACACGAACAACCACGTCATCCGCGTCGTTGACCTCGAGTCGCACGAAGTGGGCACGCTCAAACTCACCGGTGTTCCCGCTGCTGGGGAACCGGTCGCACCTCGTAGTCTTCGGTTGGCCGACCTGCCCGGCACGCCGACGATTCGAACCGAGCCTCTACGCTTGTCCAAGGGCAAAGACAACGTGCTGACGCTGCACCTCACACTCCCCGCTGGCCATCACTTTACCGAGGAAGCCGGCAGCCGCTGGCAGGTCATCGCTGACGACAAGTCGCCGATCCGCATCGACGAAACCAAGGCCGCCGGTGCGCTGAAGGAGAACGCCACGATCCGCATTCCAGTGACGTTGAGGGACAGTGCCAACGGAGGGCTCGTACGCGTCGAGGCGATCGCCTACTTCTGCGAAGATGACGGGCCATGCCAAGTTTCCGGAGTGTTGTTTGAGGTACCTATCGCGCTTGCTCAAATGTCAGGGAAACCGGTCGGGCTCAAGCATACCTTCAGCAGTCAGATCGCCAAGTTCGGAATTCCCATTAACCCTCATTGATTTTGCTATATCTAATGTAAGTTCAATTAATGATGAGACTATTGCCTTTCTCAGCAAACCCGGTAGCAAGACGGGTGAATAATTGAAAGCTGAAGGAAAATGAATCACCTCTGAGGCAA
>ENA-OREN01002556-OREN01002556.1-marine-metagenome-genome-assembly--contig:-NODE-2556-length-18338-cov-4.716171_pt1 | contig 18338 bp, 13 predicted proteins | sample MGYA00248624_ERZ508555 | MGnify/ENA primary metagenome ERZ508555 (study PRJEB26222, sample SAMN06267773) | marine metagenome | isolation source: Saanich Inlet, British Columbia, Canada | place...
AAGAGCTTGCATAATTTTTTCTTGAAAACTATTGCCAAATTGATTAAAAGTAGGTTTTGTTGTCATAATTGTGTACCGTTCTCAAAAAGATAAAACATTGATTCAATTAATTTTTCATGATTAATTGGTAGTTGGGTTTTTGCTAATGAAAATAGCAAATTTTGGTGTTGAAAGTCACCAATGTGTTGTTGGATTATATTATCGATCTGGTTGGTTTGTTCAATATCTATTATTTGATTTTCAAGCTGAATTAACTTCCAGTTGTTCTCAATAATCGTAAAGTTCATAAAGACCTTGTTATATAACTTATTAACCAACAACATATTTTTACTTGCTGTAAAAATATCATTTAAATTTATTTTTCGGCATTGTATTGCCGGAAACATTTTGCTAATCCGTATAAATCCTAATCCTTTTATACCTTTAACATTTGTTGATATATCACCGCATAGTGAATTTGCTATTGCAAAATTTTTTGAAAAAATTCTAAAATTATTACGTATTGATTCTTCGGTAATATATACGCGCCTAATAGGGCAATAACAGGACACATTGTTATCAACTAGCTGATAAAGATTTTTATTTGTTGATATAATTATTTTTTGCTTGTCTGGATATAATTTATTACATAAATACGAAATTGCGTCAGCGCTTTCGCAGTCATTTACATAAATTTGGCAAATTGGTGTATCTTTTAATATTTTTATTGTCTTAGCAATCTGTACTGTTCGTTCTGCTAAGTCATCTTTGGCTCGTTTAAATCGACTTTTTTTATAATTTGCATCAATATTTCTTCTATAGTTTGATGGTCCTGTTTCCCAACATATTATAACGTTTGTTGGTTTTATATCTTCAATAAAATTTCCAATAATATTTAAAAAACCGCCAACACCATTTGATTGCTTACCATTATGATCACAGCAAGAGAATGAGTGCCACATTTGCATGAAAACACTCATTCCATCAATGAACAAAAATTTTGACATTACATTCCGCTTGAGCCAAAACCTTTTTCGCCACGATCTGTTTTTGATACACTATCTGCGACGGTAAACCTTACTTTGTTGAAGGTACTTGTTGCCAATACTATATAGCAAACTAACTGCGCAATTCTATCACCTTTGTTGATTACAAAAGTATCTTTTGAGCTATTGTGCAATATGATGCCTATTTCACCGCGATAGTCTGGATCAATAATTCCTCCAACAGGAAATACGCCACGACTAGCCAAGCCTGATCTGCCTTCAACCTTTAAAAATTGCACTTGTTGATTTTGGTTTGGGGTAACTATAGCGTCTGCAATTTTAAGACCTGTCGCGACCTTTTGTGTACATCCAGGCATAATCTCGATGCGCTCAACAGATGATACGTCAAATCCTACATCACCAGGTTTTTGTGTTGGCACAACTGCATCAGGATGGGTTTTTGTAATTGGTACAAAAGTAAAATTATATTCTGTCTTCATATGTGTTTATTCTCCTAACTTTCTTGCTAAAACTGAATCAATATATTCATCAACATATTTTTCATATTCAGGATTTTTCATAATTTGATCAAATTCAGCTTTGTGAAACTTTTTTGTAATCAATACTTCACCTGTTGCGTTATCAGTAACTTCAAGTAATTTCCATGCACCGGTGCCTGATACGTTAATTTTTTTATTATCATCAGTAATTAAAGGTTCACATTCTCTTATAAGATCAAATAATTGTTCATGCTCACGAATACCTTTTCCAAAATGAATTTCAAATTGAGCTTTTCTGTGAGGAAACGCAACTTTATTTTTTACAGTTTTTGCAGATACTAATATACCTACTTGATCACCATTTTTTTCAAGTTTTTTACCACCTAACAAATGTATTCTAACTGATGCATGAAATGGCAGCGCCATACCACCTGGAGTTGTAGTAGGATCACCAAACATTACACCGATTTTCATCCTTGTTTGGTTTAAACATACTAAAGTAATATTTTTGTTTCCAATAATTTGTGTAATTTTACGCAAACCTTTCGACATTGCACGAGCCTGCAGACCAATAGAATCTTTATCATATGCTGCATTAAGTTCTGCTCTGGGGGAACTAGCTGCAATAGAATCCCAAATTACAATAACTGGCACATCTAATTCATGAGAATTTGCACGAAGTATCGTAGATTCAATAACACTAAATATTTCTTCTGTACATGATGTTTCAATAAACACAAAACGATTTTTGACATTAATCCCTAACGATGCAAGGTTATCAATACTTGTTGCATTTTCTGTATCAATATAAATTACAACACCACCCATTTTTTGAGCATTTTTTGCAATTTGTAATGCAATATGAGACTTACCAATACTTGGCGCGCCAAATATTTCAATTATTCTTCCTTCCGGTAAGCCTCCATTCCTACGATTTGAAACAACATAATCAAGATATTTTGATCCTGTTGAAATCCAACGTTTAATATGTGTCGGTGAAACATCTGTGCTAAGGTTATATGCAATCCTATCTTTATATTCTTTGTTTAGATTTTTAATTAAATCTTCTTCAAATCCATCAAGTTTTTTAGCTGACTCATGTGTCTTTGACATATATTCCTTTAGTCGTTAAGCAATTGGTCGAATACTTCGTCAATGTTCTTTTTATGTGCAACCGGAGCTGCAGTCGTAGCCGATGCAACAGGTATAACTGTTTCGCGACCAAGGCCATTTAGCGATGCTTCACTACTAGCCGCCCAGTTATCTAAAACCTGCTTAATATCATCATACGATTTGAGTTCATAAATAGTGTTTAGATCAGGCACAGAATCAAGCCAGCTAGTTACATCTGCAGTGTTTTCTGATAAAGCGCTTGGACGGGGGCGCGCCTTAACGTCTGTCTGAGGCCAACGCCTACCAGGCTGCTGGGTAACAGAAACCTTAACGTCAAACCCTTCTTTTGGATCTGTAATGTCACCATAATCTTCATCAAGAAATAGCCTCAACAAACCCGTGTAAACCATACTTCCAAAAGCCCAAAGGCGTACGCCCTTTTCTTCTTCACCTCTAACGATAACCGGTGCATATGCGCGCATCTTTGGGCGGAGCTTTTTTGCCAATTCTTTTGAAGAATCTGAACCATCCCTCCAAAGCTTTTGCTGAAATTCATTAACAGGATCAGGTTTTCCCATTTTAACAGGTGCTAGGATTCCTGGGCCATCAACGATATCATAATAAAACCAGCGTTCCTTAAAGGGTTGCCCATCACTATCTTGGAAAGGAAGTAACCTAATTACATGTTCACCAACATCAGGACGCCAAAAGTTTGATGCACGACGCGGTGCATTACCTGTTAGTTGATCCAATTTTGATTTGATTTTATCTAGATTAATTGCCATCTGTATTTTCCTCTATTTTAAATGTACGTTTAGTATCAGCAACTGAAGTTACTGCATATTGTGTATTTAATTTTTATTACATTAAATTAGGTTTGTTCAACTAATTTAAATCTTTTTTGCATTGCCAAATGCTTTTGCGTATGATTTCCATACCAATTCATCTGTTACATCATCTTTTCGTTTTTTCTTTTTATTTGATGTACCCATTGGCAATGTATATCCACTGACACTCGCCGTGGTTGACGCTTCTTCTTTTGTGCGATTCATTTCTGATACAATCTGTTTAATATATTCACGTAAAATTTTAAGATCAGTTTTCATAATATTAACTAATATAGAAATTCCATTCAGAATGGATGTTTTTTAAAAAATACAGATCATACCGTATTGTTTTGTAAGGCACTGTTGGTGGCTTTTGCAGCTTAAGTCCTGATAATCTTAAAGGTTTATTGGCTTTTTTTGCATTACAGAATTTACATGCTGCAACACAATTAGTCCAATTTGTTTTTCCTTTTGCACTCTTAGGGACAATATGATCAATTGTAAAAGCAGTAAATGTTAGTTTTGAATTACAATATTGACACCTTGATTTATCTCTAATATATAGGTTTCTTCTATTGAATCTCATTTTATGACGTTTAAACGCAACATATTTCTTTAACTTAAGTACTGCAGGATATTTTATCTTGCCTGCCTGTATAGACATAGCAGTATCCCATTCAGCAAGGATTTCAACTTTTTCTTTTGCAAGAAATTTAAAAGCTTTTTTGAAATCAACAAACCCTATACATTCATATGTAGAATTCAACAACAATGCCAATGGCGACTGCATATTAATAAGTATAATTATAAAATCATTATTCGCTTAATAGATTCACGAATATCTTCGTCAATAGTTTCTGGTGACTGATTTCCTACGCACATCCAACCATTTCGCTTCCGCCTGGCAAACAATTCTATCTTTTTTGCTAAAGGAAACATAATGTCTAGACTATCCTGTAATGATTCTGGTTTTGCAGAATGTTTTTTTGCAGGACCTAGGAAAACAGAACGTTGTGATCTATTTTCAATTATTTTACTTAGCCCTTTACCTTTTGTGCCAATAAGACAAACTTCATGAGTTTGGCGAAATGTATGACCCATATTAAAAGATAAGATATTATTAATGTTAAATTGATCAACAGTATTTAAAACATTATCTGATTTTTTAAGTTCTTTTTTTAGATTATTTAATGGGTTATTTTTTGTTTTTACCCAAATCCATGTTTGCTTTGGAACAAAGCCCCAATTTTTAAGTGTTGATAATCCATTATGTATATGTGATGAAGGAACCCACAATGCTAATACTGCAGGATCAGAAGTGATATTATTAACTTCTAGAGTTTTAATACTTTCAATATTTAAAAGTGGATAATGAGCTTCAGCACCACGTTTAACTGCTGACATTTTTAGCTTATCGTTAAATACCCAAGGCGGATCTGCAACAATAACATCGAATTTCATTACAATACTTTCTCCTGCTGGCAAGCAGCGCGATCAGCCTGGTGAATAATTACTGCCAAAGTAGGCTCTTTCATTCTATATGGTCTATTTTCTTCAGCTTCATGACCATCATTAAGTTTAATTGAAAGCCATTCATCTGCACATAGTTTAATATCAAATGCTTGCATTAAATATAGACCTCTATCTGAGGATGTCATATATTGAATTTTTTCATTGTGCTTATATATCATACCACGTTCAATGTGCCAAGAAGATTCTTGCGGCAAATAATATTCATTCTCAAAATCACCTATCTTTCCAATGTCGTGAAATAACGCTGATATGATTAGGCTTTCTTTGCTAATATCATCATTATAAATTTTTGATATTGAATATGCATTTTTTAATACGCGAAGAGAATGTTCGACTAGACCGCCTGGAAATGCATTATGATACTGTATCCTACTTGACGCAGGGCAAAGGGCAATTCGTTCTTCAAAGTGATCAAGAAATTTTTTAATTTGTGCAGATCTACCTTTTGAAGACGTAGCTAATTTGTAAAACTTGTCATAGTTTTCTTTAATCTGTTCGGCAGTTAAGTTCGTAGTCATTATAAAATTTATTACTATTTAAGCGCTTGTACACAATGAAGTTGTTGAAAGATAAAATTTGTTTGTTATGCCTGGAATATTTTCGCCTAAAGATTTAAGCTTATCAATATGTTTTAATAGTTCTGGTGAAACATCTACAATTAATGCATCATGTAATACATACAAAGGTGAAAAATTTAAACTGTGCTTTTTCGCAAATTGATTAATACTATTAAATCCTAATAATGCAGCATCAACGCCTGTTGATTGCACGTATGAATTATATACTGCACCAGGTGTATGATTTTCAATCTTTATATTTCTACCGAAATAACTTTTTATACTATTTGTTTTTTTAATACTTTCAAGCAATTTTTCATGTGTTTGTTCAAATCGAAAATATTTTTTTATCTTATCAACATACTCTTTAACTTTTTCGTGCTCAATATATAATTTTGATGATAATTTATTAATTGACATCCCGTAAAGAGTTGAAAGCACAATTTCTTTAACACTATTACGATTAAATTTTGAATCAAATATTTCTTCATTAATAAATTGGTATACATCTTCTGATTCACAATGTTTATCAGCCAAAGATAATGCCAATCTTGCTTCAAAAGATACATAGTCAAATTGCAAAATCTTTCCATTTTCGTAACGTGATTCAAACATATCTTTATAATCTTTTTTTAATACAAGTATGCGAGGCCCTTGTTTTACAACAAGCCTTCCTGTTCTTGATGCAAAACGATTCCAAAAAACTTTTGAACAATATCCTGCATCATCCACGACAAATGTTTCAAGATTAGAAATTGATGTTTTATTATCTTCTTGTCTGATATATTTGAGTAGTTTTTTTCTATTAACTTTTGCAGGACATAAATCTTTAAGAAAGTCATTCGTTAACTTAAATGTGCTTTTATAGTATTCTGTTTCAAGCACCTTAAAGTGCTTTGAGATATTATCTGCTAACTCAGAAACTAGTTTTTGGTATACCTTGTCAGGTAAAATATATTCCCAAATAATATTGGTATTTCTTAAATTTAATTGTTCAATAGAAGTTTTAAATTTTTGAGGTATTTCAAAACTAATTTCTATATTATTTAATCTAAACAAATCAACAATATTATATGTATCATATTCGAGCTTTCCGTATGACCAATCTGTTTTTCTATGTTTTGTAAAAGAATTTAATTCTAATGAGTATGATTTATTAAACTCAGAAAAGATTATGCTTTTGGATATAGAATATTCCACATTATATTATAATCACACAATATAGAATGTATTAACTCAAAATATCTAATTTTAATCTATTCGACTGGCCTTTTCAGCTGAAGACTGGTTATTTTCTTTTCAAGTGTATCAATTTCTTTCTCATACGCCGCGGCGTTCGCATGCTCCGCGGCCGCTTTCTTTTTGAGGGCATCGGTGGGTTCGCCCATGCCTGCCTGGGTTCGGCGGAGTATTTCACTTTCAGCTTGTATGGCAGCTGTGTTATGTTTATTATATAACGCCCTTATCCTGCCTAATGTTTGTACTAGCGCATTATAATTTTTAAACCACGCTTGCAGCTCTGGCGACCCAGTTTTAGCGTTTGCATTTTCCCGAGCGCGCTGTTGATTTTCAAGCTGCGCCAAGGCAGTTGCTCGGGATTGGTCGAAGCCCGAAAGTGCTTGTATTTTAGCTGCCTTGGCAGCGGCTGCCTTACGGTTGCGATAGGCTGCTCCTGCCGCTGCTTTGCGTTGACGTTCTGCCTCTTCTTGTTTTTTCTGTTCTTCAAGTTCACGTTTTATGTTATTGAGTACGTCCTTGAATTCATCTTTAACTTCGCCAAATTTGGACGAATCATTAAATGCCTTACTTAACTGATTATACGTTGTTTGGGCGCGCTTTGCTGTAAACGACGTTTCGATTCCTGAATCACCTATTGTATGACTAACAGATCCTACGCGATATATGTTATCAATTTCTGTACCTGTTTCAAGATCAAAATAATATTCTTGCATAGCTTTCATATAAAAATTACCAATCATTTTTATATCAATTTGGCCAGATGAATCCAATTTTATTTGCGTGTTTTTTTCATCAGACGTTCGGCCGCTTGCTTCGCGATTAAACTCAGAACGAAGAGCATCCTGAACCAGTTTGTCGGTTATTTTTTTAAAACTTATATTATTAATTAAACTTGATTCGGCATATGGATGTATTGTAGGGACAGATGCTTTTAAAAGGTTTTTAATTCTTTTTTCTTGTGATTGCTTGGAGTTTGGGGCTTTTAGAGCCAAACGGATACGTTCGGTGAGCTTGCTCCCTGTTGTCCATTCGTCTTTGAATTCCTCGGAAGCACCAGTTTTAGTGTCTGCAATTTGAGCATCAATCTGCTTTAGTTGTTCATCTGTAGACCGTTTTTTAGTGTCATTAGACGCAGATGATTTTACTAAACTGTCTTTAATTTTTTTCTTAAATTTTTTCTTGATGCGTTCCTGGCGATCATGACTACCTCCTTCGCCGTATAGATCACGCAACAACTTTTTTTCTGATTCAAATACACTTGCTGCTTTATCATAAATAGCCAATCTTAAAATAGAAACATCAACTTTCTTGTCGGGCTTGTTTTTGATTTTTACAACTTGTGTAACAATATGTGTATCAATCACCAATTCAATATTAGGGACAGTAAAATCTGAATTATCATTTGTTTTTTTATCTTTACTGTTTTCCTTTTTAGGTGGTTCTTTTTGTTGTTTTTTAGGTTTACGTGTGCCTGTAGTAGAATCATACGTTGTTTCTTTTTGATATTTTTGATATTTTTTTACGCTATCCGGATTCAGCTCTTTGTACATAATATACGAAGGATCTCTAAGTAATTTTGCAATTATATCAAATGACTTTGTTAAAGATATTTTCGTGCTTCCTGTTATCAACACTTCTCGCATCATTTGCGATAATAATTGTTGATAATCAATTAAAAATCCTCCAATATGTTTTTTACTCATGTAGCCACAATTATCGTTAAAGCTATAAAAATATAATTGAATTTCATTAAATTTTAATGAGTTATCCTCTTTTTCTTTTATCGACAATAACTCATTAACAAATAATTTTTGTATAACATGTGCAAACGATACATATCTAGGATGGTTTGGGCTATTTTTTGCACCATATAAATTACTGGCAACACTTTGAAGTAATGTTTGTTTTAATGCGTCTCTATTTGAAAATGTTTTTTTGTTCGTGCTTTTGTCTTTTGGGCCAGTTGCTTCAACTGACGCAGGTTTTTCTCCGGCAAATTTTTTATAATTTTCATTTTGTAATCTTGTCGCATCATTTATTAGCTTTTGCAAATCGTCGTTATTGTCTTTGCTGTTACCTGATGTTTTACTAGAAACATCCATATTTTCAATAAAATGTTTATATTGTTCTTTATCAATAATGTTTTTAAAAACATTTTTTTCGTTTTCTTTTTTAAACCTTAATATTTTTTGTATATTTGCAATAGATGATTTTTGCTTTTTTATTAGCGCGCCAGATCCATCACCTTTGTTTGTTTGATTGATATGAAACGTTTTTATGCTGGCAAACACTTTATTAAGCGTAGCCTTGACCTTGGCAGGCTCCTCGCCTTTTTCAATACGTTCCTTAGCTTTTTTAAACAGTTCATCAAAATTCTTTCGACCAAAATCAAGATATGTTAACTGTTTGTTTTTTACATGTTCATTTAAAATCTGCATTAAACCAAATTCTTTTATTTTGTCTTTTGCCGCTTGGCTTTTCAAGGCGGTGATGGCATCTTTGAGTTTCTGGATTTCTGTTTCATATTGTTTTTCGATAGTGGAATCATCACGCATACCTATATACAAACGCTTTAAAGTTTGATGTGAAGTATTTGGTAATAAATTTATTTGAATTTCAACCGATCCTCCTTGGTTGATAGTGAAATCAGTTGAAATTATTGAAAAACGAGATTTCTGCCTAGATGCCTTTACTAATTCAGCTTGTGGCGACATATTTAATCGATTAGTACTGAATTCATCTTGATGCTTATACCCAAATTCTATATCAATTGAACCGCCGTTTGAAGAGCCATATGCACCTCCATCGGATCTTAACAAAGATAATATATCTCTTAATCTAGATTTATCATGTAGTTCTATTTTTAGATTTGCATTACTAATTTTAAAACCCATTCCATAACGGCCCATAGGACTGTCATTCACCGCACTTCTCGTAGAAAACGAAAATGACTTTAATGTCATAAATGATGCAAAAGGATCTTTTAACCCACCTACAGCAGATGAGCCACCCATGTTAGATTTTTTATAATCAGATACCATAGTCTGTGGTGTCGTAAACACCTCCATACCAAATCCTCTACCTGATTGTTTTGCTATAAATTCATTATATTTCTTGTTTAATGGCGTTGCCGATTTTTCGTCAAGTAACGATAGGTTTACAAACCGACCTCCGCGGAATTCGAATTTACTTTTGTCAATAGTGCTAGCATTTTTTAATTGTACTGCAAAATCATTATCCTTGTTGGCATCATAATTAATATCCTTTTGTATGATTGAAGGAAGATTTAAAATATCGTTTCCACTATCACCTTTTCTAATACTAAACCGAACGTCAAGATAAGGAAACATCCTACTTAATTCAAGGCCACCTAAAGATGACATATATAATTCAGATAAATCTGCGTTTGACGTACCAGGCATTACAGCTGGTGATTTTGAGAACATAGCCATAAATGGTGTTTTATATATTTCTCGGCCGGCTGCGTTTTTTGCTTTTTTATCTTGAATCATTTTTGATATTACTATAGGACGAACAACCTTGTTACCAGTTATTGTTAATGGGCTTTCTGCGTTGGTAACTATAAAGGCGTCGTCTGGCGTTATATTACTGCCGGTGTCGGCGCTACTAATCGCTAAACTAACCTGTTGTATAGTTTTTGGTGTTTGATAAACATCTTTTAGGATCCCAACAATACTTCCACCAGCGCGCTCATTTATTATTTTTTTAATATCTTTACCAATAGATTCTGTAGTAATCGTAAAGTATTTTGCAAGATCTCTGTCTATAGTTGCCATGGTTTTATAATTATATTATTCAAATATTTCAGCAATATCATTAGGATTTGGTATGCGCAAAAGTATACCTGCAGGCACCTGAGCAGCCCAGCCAATATTACTTGCTGCGGCGATAATCCACCACAATGTTGAATCACCATATACTTCGCCTGCGACAGTATCTAATCGTTCACCACCTCTTAACACTGCAGTCTCAAACCTAATAGCGCCATTGCTTATTCCGTTACGTATTATTTGCGTTGCTGCAGCCGTACCGTACTGTTGTCCTCTATTAATAATGTTGTCAAGTGTATATCTACTAATAGCCATTATTTATTTTCTTTTTTGTTAGTGTACTCATTAACTTTCCTTGCGGTGCCATCAAAGTGAGCTCTGCCACTACCTACATTATTATCGCCATCGCCGCCTATACCATTCATTATTCTGCCTGCATTGTAAAGGGGCGCGCGATTGAATCCTTCGTGATCAATACCAGGTGCAATATCATGTGTTGGTGTAAACGAAATACTTATTTTGCAATATTTTGGTGCAACAGAACCATAAATTGTTGTTTCCCACGTTGCATTCCAATCAAAGTTTAGGCTTGTTATAACGCCTGGCAAACCTTTACCGCCAGCATTATCTTCAAATGCCCTTACAATAGGGTTATTAGCTGCAGTAAAATTAGCTTTTTCACCGAGTAACTCGTCATACTCGTTGTTTCCACCATTTATAATCTTCTTGGCATTTTTAGAATTTAAGGTGGAATTTTTAATTATTTGTTTTTGCACAGATAGCTTTAACATAACATCATCTATCATAAGGTCATCAGCACTTACTAAAACAATAGGATTCTCTTGTTTACCTGAAAATGGCAATGGTGAAGTAGATTTGTAATTTTTAATAATTTTAGGATCTAATATTTCAACCATATGCATCGGAACATTAGAATCTGTTGTTTCTGATAAATATTTAACTCTTATAGGGCTAGTTATTTTTAAAACTTTTGGTTCTGTATAATCATCACCTGAAAAAGCGTTTAAAATAGGAAGTACATTTCCAACACCTTTTCCGGCCCCTGCAAGTGTATACCCTACGTTAAAAGTGCTTGACGCAGGATCTGTATTTGGCCTTAACAAAAATGGGTCGTTTATCTGGAATTTCTTTTTTGACATCCTATCATAATGGTTTTTGTATGCGTTGGTAGCGTTGGTTGCATCTGTTTCAGCCGCACCAGGTTTCTGCTCCGACGCGTCGTTCTGCGTTTGAAACAATCTTTTTAATGCAAACCTGGAATAGTTTGTTTTTATAAGATCACCAACCCTTAATCTGATTAATGGTGAAGCCGCAGGTATTTGTGAAAACGGCATTGACATTGTTTTACCATTAACATTGACTGCCGTCCCTGCTGAAAATTGTGGATATACCATTGTAACAAGTTTGTTTATTTTTTGATACATAATATCAAAATCATCATGATTTGTTGATATAACAGAAAATGTTAAACTTACAGCACGAGTTGTCCCTTTATACACCTGTACAGGTTCAACGCGGCCCATTCCATTTATTTGATTATAACTAGGGGTATATGAATCTGTCACTGTTTCTAAGAATGCATGAAACGAAATAATTTCATTAGTTCTTAAATCATGAAAATAAAATGGTACATATTCTGCCTCTAACCTTGCTTCAATGGCTCTTCTGATTTGCGGATCTATTTTTTCTAGTCTATTGCCACCATCTCTTTTGTAATACGCGCCAACAGCAGTTGTATACGGATTTGCTTTGGTTCCAGCTGCCGATATTTTTTTGGGTATTAATAAAGCACCAGGTGTATTTCCACATCTCATTGATAACCTATTTGACTTACCGGTATTATCATTGTTTTCTCTATGGGCAAGCGGAGATATATTTGTCTTGATTGAATCTTGGCCACTCGTTACTTGTTTGTTATATAGCTTTGTTACCTTTAGTTGAATACGTTTTTCACCAATTATTGCAAAATAGTTAAGCATTTTTATAATTTTTGCATCACGTATTGCATCAACAATTCCAGTAATGTTGCCGACCATACTTGCAAAACTACCTTTTTTTGTTGCTCGTTCGATTGCTTCGCCAACACTATTCATACTTCTAAAAAACATTCGGGAAAATGTTGCAAAATACCCTGGCTGTGATAATGCAAAATCAAATATAGCATCTTCCCCAAACGAACTTGCGCCATCAAACCCAAAAAACTCAAATATACCTTCGTTGACACATTCACCAAAATCAAACATAACAGGCTGAATACCCATAAATTTTGATATATCACCAAAATTTATCCCAAGAAAACCACCACCAGAGTGCGATAAATGTATACCTGGTTTGTATTTTCCTTTTGACGTACGATTTAAAAGTTGTGGCCGGGCTATTGTTGCAACAAGCACTAATAATAAAGTTATTCCTGCATACATCAATAAAAATAACGCAACATGCAATACAATAACACCTGTCGGAAGTAATCCAGAAAATTGTTGATCAACGTTTGTCATATTTCCTGATGATTTTGATAAAGAATACCACTCTTGATCAAACTGATTTGGTGAATCAAGATCTGGGTTATTAAGGCTATTAATCTTAACAGTGTTTGAAACGACAGAATTTCCTAACAAAGCCTGAAGAGCAGCTTTGGCACTTAATTCTTGATCATTTTTTCTCCAATTGCCTGCCATACCGCCTAACCCAAGAGCTTCTACGTTGGCAACACCCTCTGCTGGGGCAATACCATTAAGATCGGCATCACCAGTATTTAGCATTGTCATTGTTGAACCGATTTCTTGCATTGTTTTTTCAGCAATACGTGGTGCAATTGGGTTATACATACCTAAATTCTTTTGAATTGGCATGCCACCGGCTTGTGCTGAGTTTCTAAATCTTGTCTCTACATCAAAGCGATTGTATCCCTTAAGAACGCTATTACCATAAGTATGTTTCGGATCAACAGCAGAGCCGTCCATTTGGTTTGTTAAAACATCATTTGAATGACTGTTATTTTGTGTTTTTGAAGTGCCTTTTTGTTTTGACTTGATCGGTTTTGATATGTCTTGCTTTACATAATTTGAATGTGCTTCTGCGTTTGATAGATATTCACTATAAGAATAGGTTTTATCATTGCCAAAATCATTATCAAATTTATTACGGGTATTATCAGAATTTACATTATCATCTATAGGATATGTATTCTTTTGTGATTGTTCACCGATATATTGACCAATAGTTACTTTTTGTTTTTGTTTAATATCTTGATTTTTATCTGCTTCAGGCAAACCATCATTATCATCGACGTCAAGCTGATATGATTGTTTTTTGATTGTATCCTTGGGATTTGGCATTATTTTTTATCAACAGGCTTACCCGTTTTTTCATTAATCACGGTTTGATTATTAAGTATTTCTTCAAATGCTTTTTTAGCATCTTTTCCTTGTGTTACTTCTGAGAACTTATCAAGTATTGTATTGGAATAATCACCTGCAATAACCTCTAAGCGTTTCTCAATTAATTCTCGTTGTTCCTGTGGTAATTTTAGCGCCAAGGCCTTGTATAATTTATTATTTAAAACCTGTTCTAGTAATTGTTTTTTAAACATTTTTTATATCATTCCTTGCTTCGTTTCTAGTGTTATTTCAGCTAGACTTTGCGTGGCCATCCTCTGCTTTCTTTTTGGCGTGCTCAGAAGCATTAAGAGCACCTACGGCTTCGTCGGCTGTGAACATTATGAAACCTTTTTGTCCACCACTTGAGCCGATTTTTGCTTTTGCTAACTCTTGCGCAAGTTGTTGTGCATCAATAGTTACGCTAACGCCAAATTTTATTGTTGTATTACTGCGCTTAAGTGTCATCGATTTAACTTCTTGGTTTGCGGCTTTTGCAAAGTTTTTTAACGCAACACCAAGTGTTGGACCATTAACAGTTTCAAGTTCATCATTTATAGCATTAATTTCACCAACGACCTTTTTAATATCCTTTAAGGCTTGAGGTTCCAACCCTGAAGATCTTAATGATGCCGTTATTTTATTAACCGCAGAAAGATATGACGGAATAATTTCTTGTTGTTCTTCTGCTAATGCTGTACCTGAAGAAAACTTTTTTACCATTTCAAACATTTTACTCATACCTTCAAATGCGTTTAATTTTTCTTCGGTTATTTCAGGCATTTTGGCAGCAACTTCATTAAATAATTTCGACATTGATTTGGCAACTTCGTCCAAAACTGGTAACATAGCCCTAATATATTTAGGCAAGATTTCCTGCAGTTTGCCGAAACCGTCTGTATGCCAACTGTCTAATGTTTTTATTAATTTCGGATCAGGTTGTAGCGCGCCCATTACTGAAACGATTGCGTTCATAAATGCTGCTAGCGCCTTGGCACCCTTCACTGTTTCATCATTGCCAAGTGATTTAATAGTAGGCAATAGCGTTGTCACAAAGCTGCTGATTGCCGGAGCAAGATCTTTACTTATTATATCTATCATCTTTGACATGTGCGCGCCTAGAGCCGGAAGAGCGTCACTAATATCATCGTTGCCAACCCCTGCGGTTGCTTCAAAAAATGCTGGGCTTGGTTTTAAAGCTTTTGCTAATGATGCTACGGAACTTAAAAGTCCTGCAATTGCTGATACACCTTTAAGCTGATCTGGTGAAATACCCTTTAGAGTTGCCAACAAAGGCTTAACTAGTTTATTAACAATTTCAATTGCAAAATCTTTTAATGAGCTTAATGTTTTTGACATATAGCCTTGCATGCCTTTAAGTGCAGGTCCAAGATCGGTGGCACCAACCCCTTCGGTTGCCTTATAGAATTCAGGTGGAGGCTGTATAGCCTGAGCCAAACTAGCAATTGCGCCTATCAGTGATCCAACTGCACCGATTTTCTTGGCAAATCCTGACTCCATAGGTATATCTTTTATTACCTTTATAATATCAATAATTAATATTTTAAGCTCTTTTATAATATCAACAGCCATATCTGCAGCAGCTTTAAGACGGTCTGCCATGTTACCTCCTTCAAATATACTAGCAACTGAAGGTCTTAGTTGTTTGAGCATTTTTGTAAATACGCCTAATATGTCACCAATCGGCGTTAATGCTTCAAAAGCAATTTTAACCTTAATTAAACCTGCAAAACTTACACTTTTTAGCACGCCAGAAACTTTCTTAACCATTTCGGCTAGTGCAACCACAATCATAGAAACAGTCGCCAAACCAGCAACTACAGCAGCGGCACCTGTTCCTAATGAACCAATCATAAGTGCGCCTAGTGCTCCTAATATAGGAGTTAATATAGAAATCCCAATAACAAGTTTTCCTATAGGCTTTAAAGTTTCATATATCTTTTTTGTACTAGTAGGATTTATTCCTGTGCCTAATATTGCAGTCATAAAGTCTGCAAAGGCAACCATTGCAACGCCAACTGCTGCAACTACAACGGCACCAAGAGCAACAGCTGTGATAAGGCTTGACATACCGCCTATCGCAGCCAACCCCACCGTAACTAATCCGACCGGTATAAGAGCCAATCCAATGCCGCCCAAGGTTTTCGCTAAAGCTACTGCTTTGGCAGGTGTCATGTTTATGGTTTCGGCAAGCCAGCTCAGGCCCTTTCCAACACCAACCATGGCGAGAGCAACCATGGCAACAACGCCCGCTCCGATTAGGACTTTGCCGCCGAGATCCTTGAACTTTTCCATGTCGGCTAGCTTCTTGGCTGCTTTGGCTGTGCCTGTCGGTATTTGTGGCATAGCCGGTGGCGCTGACGGTTTGGGGACAGAAGCTATCTTTTTTAACTGACCCAACATTTGATCTTGTACGGTTGGTGGTATCAGGCCGCCGCCTTTCAGCTTTTTCAAGACCATCCCGCCAATAGCTTCGGCGCCTTTCGCGCCAGCAAAGTTTATTGCTGCACCACCAAAAAAGCGAAGTGCCATTAACTTACCAAATTTTGTTCCAATTTCTTTAAGTACAGGTAAAGCACGATCCTTTAATTCGTTAAATAATGTTTTAATGCCATCAGTTATACGCTTTATAGTTTGTTTACCTTCTGGCCCTTGAAACCACTCAATAAGTGGTCTAAATATTTCAGCCACTGCAGAGCCAGCAGATGATAATCCTAATTGTCCTGGATTTTGTATAAGCCCTATAACAGCTTCAAGCATACTAGCTACGCCTTTAAGCAATCCTGGTATTATGTGTTTAGAAATAAAATTAACAGTCAGTTTCAAGAAAGACATCATACTTTCTTTCATGTCTTTCCACATGTCTGTTTTGAAAAAGTTTTTTGCAAATTTACTTAAACGCTTTTTAAGATTTATAAATGCCTGCTCCGGACCTTCCTTGCCGTTAACTTCTGCATTAAATTTTTGAAAAATACCCATTACACCCTTAAAGGTTTTTGTTAAAGCGTTTATAAATTTTCCAAATCCTTTTTGCGTAGTAAATACACGACCAAGACTGCGGCCTACATGATACATTAACCTTCTAAATTGTCGAAGGGTTGCCATTAATTTTCTAAATGGGCCAGACATTTTTATTGCATGTTCAAAACCTTTCATAAGAGGTCCGAAAAAGCCATCACCCATGCTTCCGCCACCTTTTACCAGGCGCTCAATTGAATCGGCAAGTTTACCCATTGCCTCAGCTTGACTTAGTGGTTTCTTTTCTGCATCTTTACTTGCTTTTTTAATGTCTTCTAATGATTTACCTTGATTTTTAAGAGAAAATACGGATTTGGCAGTTTGTTCATCCATGTTTGTTTGTGCAGCCAACAGTTTTATCTGTTGTCTTGTCATTGTTGCTGCATCTTGGCCTGCTGCAGCCATTGACTTTCGTAACATTTCGGTACGATCTGCAGCTGTATTAGCTTGCATTATTTTCATTACGTCAACATTAGCACCAAAAGCCTGGTTAAGTGCATCTGCTGATTCTGCTGCAGAATCAAAAGAATCAAACTTATCCAAAACACCTGCTAATTTACCTGCCTCAACCCCAAGCTGTGATGAATATGCAACAGCTTCTGCCAATTCCTTGTTGGTGTACTGTATAAATTGGGGCATTTTTTTAATTGTGCCCATTTGGCGCGCCATCATCTTTGCACTACCTGCAAACGTTGGCCCTAATTGTTGAGCTAAGTTATTAACTTCTGACAATTGTTGTTCAAGTGTTGTACCAGCCGACTTGGCAGCACCTGCAAACGCTTGTAACCCATCTGCACTTAATCCTAAACCTTTTTGAAACGTAGCAATCCTGCCGGCTCCTGCGCCTGATAATTCTTTTGTAAACGATACAAGTTTTGGCCCCATATCTGTAAACAATTGCTGTACAGCTTTAATTTGTTCTGCCATATTACCAAAAACACGACGAGCAGACAAACCTGTACCTGCTAATCCAGCCTGTAATTGTCTAGATGCACCAATTGCAATGGCACCCATTCCTTCTTTTAATGAACCAAATTCTTTTCTTACTGCTTCGTATGCCTGACGTAATTCTGTGCCACCACCACCTTGACTAGCCATCTTAAATAGGCCGCCAATTAGTTTAAAAGGTATTGCAAGTATTGATTTGCCGACGCTAAATATACCTGATACAAGAGAAGTTACGGCACCCCATGTTCCTTTTACAAGGCTTTTGCCAAGTGCAAACGTTCCTTTAAACGCGGATGCTGTAGCTGCCAAGCCAATAGCCATGTTCTTATTTTGCTTGAGGTATGCTTTTGCGCCTGCGACCAATCCTTCCATAGGGGTTCTAGCATTTTTCATTGCCGCGGCTACTTTATTATATGCATCAGAATTTT
>ENA-OREN01002560-OREN01002560.1-marine-metagenome-genome-assembly--contig:-NODE-2560-length-18323-cov-2.914885_pt1 | contig 18323 bp, 25 predicted proteins | sample MGYA00248624_ERZ508555 | MGnify/ENA primary metagenome ERZ508555 (study PRJEB26222, sample SAMN06267773) | marine metagenome | isolation source: Saanich Inlet, British Columbia, Canada | place...
CACAGAGAACACCCAACCCGATTTTTGATGAAAGCGCAACTGCACCACAAACTGATTAACGAGCCCTGGGCAATCAAACCTGAATTCCATTCTGCCTTGCAGGCATCAATGGAAGCATATGGGGATGACGATGAATACATGACATCTCCTCCACCGCAGGAGGTCGATGGTGTAGGCATCGTGCACATCCATGGTGTGCTGGGCAAAGGTTTGAGCCCATTTGAAAAAATGCTGGGCATGACTGACTATGATGACATCTGGGCTCAGGTGCAGGAAGCAGATGCATCTCCTAATGTTGCCACCATCCTGCTGCACATATCATCTCCAGGAGGAACCATCACAGGACTGCCAGAACTGGCAGAGAAACTCAGGACAGTCTCAAAGCCATTGGTAGCATACACAGACACCATGGCCTGCTCGGCTGCATGCTGGATTGCATCATGTGCGGACTCAGTGCTGCTCTCACAAAGCGCAGAGATTGGAAGTATAGGAGTCTACATCGCACTGCTGGACCAATCAGAGCACCTGGCGCAACAGGGGTTCAAGGTCAATGCCATCTTTGCTGGAGACAACAAGCTGGACACTGCAGACTTCAAGCCCATGTCAGATGAAACCAGGGAAAGACTCCAGGCAAATGTCACGAAATGGCATGAACGATTCAAAGCAGATGTATCCATAAAACGCACAGCACCTGAGAGCTCAATGACGGGACTCACCTATGAAGGACTGGAAGCAGTCTCTGCAGGACTGGCAGATGGAACGGTGGATTCTCTGGAGGATGTAATCACTCTTTTAGCCAATTTTTAGAACAACCCATATGAAAACAATACTTGATTTGGTCAAAGCCAATACGGAACTCAACAGCTTGTCCAACAAGCTGGATGAGTCAACCCAACGCAACAAGGACTTGTCTGAGCAACTGGAAGCCCAGGCAGCGCAGAGTGCTGAAGAAAACGCCAAGCTGGGCGCAGAGCACTCCGAAGAGATTTCCGCTTTGGAGAGCAAGATTGCCTTGCTTGAAGAGGCAAACACTTTGCTTGAGCAGGATAAGCAGTCATCCGCAGAGCAGGCAGCAGACATTGCTGCAAGCCTGGGAGTGACAGAACCGGTTGAGGAAGCAATTGAAACTGAGCCCAAAGAAGAACTCAGCGTGTCAGCACACTGGGAACACTACCAGACCCGAGGGTCTCGGGAGGATAAAAGGGCTTATTACCTAAAACACATCAAGCCCTTACAGGCTTAAAATAGAAAGTATACTCAATGGCAAATACCTTAAACGGCATCAATCTTTCAGCATTGGCTGAATTATCAAATGACTTCCTGGGGCAAACCTTTGCACCCTTAACCGCAGTCTCTCGAGACTTTACTGGAGACCCATCAGGGTCTGGCGAATCTGTTGTTACACGTGTGGCATCTGCACTCACTGCACAAGACCTCTCTGGTGGCTATGCTGCCAGTGATGTTTCTTCCAGTGCAATAACCGTGAATTTATCTTCGCTGAAAGGCTTCTCTATGGGGTTCAGTGATTACGAGGTCAGTCGTGCTGCAGGAGATGTGCAGTGGTTGACTAGCGTATTTTTGCAGCCTGCCATGGAAACCGTGCTGGACTCAATCTTCACTTCAATTGTAAGCCTGGTCATAAATTCGAATTTCAGCAACAGCACTACAGTGACTGCTGCAAATTTCGATTCAGATGATATTGCAACAATCGCAGGAAGTCTGAGCACACGCAAGGCACCCAGGACGCAGAGGTCTGTCATACTTAGCCCGTCATACTATAGTTCCATACAAAAAGACCAGATTGTAGGTCAGGCTAACACCTATGGTGGAGCAGAAGGTGTGCGTGAATACGCTGGTGATAGAGTCCACGGCATGGACCTGTTTGAATACACAGGTGCCATCAATGGTGCATCCTCAACCACTACATCTGAGAACCTACAGGGCTTTGCCTTGCACCCTTCTGCCATCGCAATTGCAGCACGTTTTCCTGCGGCTCCTGCTGATGGTTCTGTGCAGGTCGAGAACTTGAGGGATGAATTTTCTGGAGTACCATTACAGCTTAGGAGCTGGTATGATGCAACTCTTGGAAAGCACATGGTATCAGTGGCTTGCCTCTATGGAGCTAGTGTCGGAAACGCTGCCTGCCTCGAGCGCATCAAGTCTGCTTAAGCATATAATATGAACACGCTGCAGGGACTCAATCTGTCAGATGTGGCAAGCCAGACGCTTGACCATCTGGGCAACTATACACCCATGTTTGAGATGTTCGCTCGCAACTTTGCGGACAGCACCAGACAGCACGGTGAGAAGGTTGTCACTCGAGTCCCTGCAGCAATGACTGCTCAGGATTTATCCAGTGGTTACACTGCAGGAAATCTGAGCAGCAGTGCAGTAGAGATTGAGCTTAACATGCTCAAAGGCTTTTCATGTGCGCTGAGTGACTACCAGGTCTCACAAGCCAAGTCTGCGGATTTTGTTTTTAACATCTTCACGGCACCTGCCATTGAGGCAACTATCACCGCTTTTGCTTCAGATTTGCTTGGGCTTATCAATCCCACATCATTCACCCAAAGCATATCTGTATCCAGTTCAGACATAGACACAGACCACCTGGCAGATGCCCAGAAAATGCTCAGTGATGCCAAAGCACCAAGGAGCTTGAGGAGTATCATGCTCACCCCTGAGTATGCAGCCACACTATCCAAAGACTCTGCATTTTACGCAGACCATTATGGAGACAGGCAGCCACTGCTTGATGGAGAGCTTGGCATCATGCATGGGCTCAATGTGGTCGAGTATCAGGACATTCCAACAACCAATAATCTGCGTGGCTTTGCTTGCCACCCTTCTGCTCTTTGCATAGCAGCAAGGCATGTGGCAGAACCAACCACAGCACCACATGTAGATGTGCTTCAGGCAGTCCATTCCTGTGGGCTCCCATTACAGTTTCGCAAATTTTATAACCCAACCCAGGGCAAGACCTACCTCACAGTCTCAATTCTCTATGGAGTGAGCGTGGGCAACTCAACCTGCGGCATCAGGATTACCACATAAATTAACCCAAAGAAAAAAGAAATGATTCAGAAACCCAGTATCACCATTGGCATCTTGCCAGACGGCACTTCACAAGTTTTAGAAGTAGGAGACGCAGACCTCTGCAAGCAGGCATTTGTCTCTGAGCGAGCAAGCCCAAGCGGAAAATACACAGACGTTATGGTCTACCGAAAACCGCCCTTTTGGAAACGAGCTAAACTTTCAATGGCAGAAGAAAAACCTGCCAAAAAATCTTCACGCAAAAAGGCATAGTGTTGGTTGGTTACACGGCATCCAGGCAGACCACACTGCCTGGGTGCTAATCACTAAATTCAATGTCAATCACGCTCAAACAACTTCGCTCAGGCTGGCTTTATGAGGTGGCAAGTGCATCAGCACCTACCACCTTTTCTGCCATTGACCCTGCCAGTGTGCCTGTCTACTCCACTGCCTCACAGGTGGTCCTGAGAGTGACTGCAGACTCTGCTCAGTATGGAGCAACTGCATACACAATCCAGGGCAGTGGTGGTGGCAATACAAGCGACCTGAGCACTGTGACACTGTCAGTGCCAGGAGGCAATGGCACCACAAGGACAGATTACTTTAACCTGGCACCCGCCACTGGAACCTATGGCACCATCAGCAGCACAGAGACCATTGACCAGGGACACTTGACCAGCAGACTCTCACATGAGCAACAGGTGGAACTGGAGTCATTGGTGGGTTCAGTGTGCAACTATAACGGGTCAATCATTAGGATAGTGGAGTCATCGCGCACAGATTCTAAGGAGCTCGAGGAAGGTGGAATGTTAGAGGGATTCGATGTGACACTGACATCATCCAGGCAGCAATGGTCAGATTTTAACATGAGACCTATTGTTGGTGCCACCCTTACACGTGGCGGCAAAAAGTTTCGGGTAGAATCTGTGGTCACCTCGGATGGTGCCTTTGAACTTGGACTCTTGAAAAAACATGGTTAAAGCAAGCATCAACATAGACCAAGAGAGATTTTCCAAGGTGCTTGCAAAATATTTGCAGGTATCCAAAAAGACTTTTGCAGATGAATGCAACAAGCGAGCTTTCAATATCGCTCTCAATGCAAGCAGTGGAAGAAAGAAATTCACCAAAGCAGCAAGTTTCTCAAACATCACAAAGGAGCTAAAGAAGGGTGCCAAAGTCCAACCACCTCCACGCAAACGCAGGAAGAAGAAAGGCACTGGAACAAGGACCAGACGCAAAAAGGCACCTCTGGCTGCCATCTTGATTAACTACGCAAGAGGCAAGCGAGGAGAGAAAGGTCTTACAGGTGAGGCAATGCAGGCTCAGGTAAACATCAATCTCAAGAGCAAGAACAGAGGGATAGGATTTATGAGGGCAGGATGGTTGGGTGCTGCAGATGACATCAGACCTTACTTGAAGAAATCAAAGCCAAGACCAAAGAACTCAAGTGGGTTCAGGCTTCTGGGAAAAGGCAAACCAGCACGCTCTTCTCTGATGGTTAGCCCAGAGGCACGAGTCACACATGGAGTGCCCTGGAGCGATAAAGTGCCAGCAGCCAAAATAGGTTTAAAAAAATCAGTCAGAGCAGAGACACGTGACATGCTGGTCTATCTCAAAAGAAAGATAAGACAGGACTGGAGAGGCACTAAAAAACGATGAGTTACCGCAACCAATCAGAGGCAGCCATGGCGGCCTACCTCCAAGGGAAAGTAGGAGTTCCTGTGCTGGTAGGACTACGCGATGAAGTCAAGAGCATGCCCTGCGTAGTGGTCTCATTTGTGAGTGCTCAGGAAAACCCACCAGACAGTGGCAACATGGACATACAGATGCAAATCATGGTGCAGAGTCAGATTGATGAGGAGGGTGCACCTGGAGCACTTGATGTGCATGAGGCAACGGTCTCAGAGATAGACATGGCACTGGGCTCAGAACTGCTGCCAGGTATCAACCAGGCTGGAGACTCTTTTCACTATTTCGGCAAACAAGAGCAGAGCGGACCTGATAGGGAACTGCAGGACATGGTGGTGAGCGAGATGTTTACAATCACTTTTGCTGCTGCCCTGGGAGACTTTTATTCTGAATTTCATTTATAGAACAAAAATATCATGGCAAAATTATCAAGAGGCACACCCATCACGTATGGGTCAATTGACAAGAACAGCTACAATCCCACAGGCGTCATTGCTATTGAAATCATTGACGATTCCACTGGCAGTGCTGTAACAAAGTTCAGGGGCGAGATGTATGCATCAGAGGTTAAGCTCAGTTATGATGCAGACACCAACCAGGCAACTGACAGTTTTGGTGAGGTCATCAGTCACTGCACCTATAACCAGCGCAAGACACTCAACTTGACAGGGGTTATACTGAGCAACAATCTCTCATCATCAATCCCTGCAGGACTATCCAGCACCATTGCAAAAGCAAATCAAATGTTTGCTGCACCCTTCAGTGCTGGTATGCGTTTAAACGTCAATTTTACAGAGTGGTATGAAGTAAACTCAGAACCTACTCCACCAATCTCAGAAAACAACCAATCCACTCAAAGCGATGGTTTTGGAAATTACACAATCACCAGCGCAGAAAAAACACGCTCGAGTGGCAACTATGCAGAGTGGACTATCACGGCAATTGAATATCTATCTGTAGACCACGGTGGAGATGACACCACTGCTGACTAATGCCCTGTGAATGGTCAGAGGTAGCAGTGCCAGGCCCAGTGGAGGTGGGAGACCATAAACTCCTGCCTCTCACTTATGGGCATGTAGTGCTCATGGAGCGCATTGACCTGGAGGAGGTGCTGGACCCAGTAGACTACTGGGCTTTCATTGGTATATGCAGCAGACCATTTAAATCAGCTTGCAGGTGGATAGGCTTTTATCTGAGCCCAGTGGGTCAATGGCTTTACAAGCACAAGCCACTGCCCAGGGACAGAGCAAAGGCATACTCTCAGGCAATCGCATACATGCACCAGTCACTCAAGACACCTGAACTCATGACCAAGGATGGAAGTGGTTCTGGCGGTGGAACAAAGCATGGAGCACCCTCACTCCAAGTGATGAGGACAGTGGCACTATCAAAGCTCAACTACAGTCCAGACACAATTATGGATGCACCATTTCTGCAACTGGTATGGGATATACTCGCATACAATGAGCAGATGGGTGGAGCTCGTATCATTGCAGGAGAGCTGGAGCATGGTCTCGAGGAATTAAAACGAAGAGCAGAAGAAAGGGAGCATGAATCTATTCGCTAAAGTGGCACTTGATACCAGGGACTGGTCCCGTGGCATCAATAAAATGAAAAGCTCGAGCAAGTCTTTTGGCTCCCAGATTGGCAGAGACCTTCAAGGCAGAGTGGCGTCCATGTTTGCAGTTGAACGTGTGCTCAGTGGATTTGTCTCGATGTATGAAAAAGCAGCAGACATACGTGATTCCTCCCTGCGCTTTGACACAGACACACAGACATATCAGAAGAAGGGAGCAGCAGCAGCAAAAGCACGTGTGCCAGTAGACAGACTCTATGATGCAGTCAAGGACTTGACGGTCAAACAAAGGGAGGCAGTCAACGGGAGCAAGACCTGGATGGAAGTCCTTGAACGCTATGGATTCCAGCTTGAGGACTTGGGAGACATGGCACCAGTTGAGATGTTCCAGGCACTCTCAAGAGCAGTCAGCAGTAGCAGTCAAAGCATGTCCCAGATACTTGCAGACATGGATGACTTAATGAGTGACCCAGGTGCAGAACTCATGCCATTCATGCAACGAGGAGATTTCAGCAACATAAGCAGTCAGAAAGCGGCATACAGTGCAGGACAAGTGCAGGACATAGCAGGTGCATATGATGACATTAACGCAGGGTTAAGACTAGGAGAGAGGTATATGCTAAAGACTTTTGCCATAGGCCAAAGCGGCATTGAGCAACTTTTAGACAATCCATACTCTTTTGGACTAGCACCTGGGTATCTGATGGACAAATTCAGTAACAGGTCAGGGAAAGAACTCCAGGAGAAACTCACAGCAGAACTGCGCGAAAAAGAAAACAACAAAGCACTCAAGGAAACTGCTGATGCAGTCAAGAAAATGGCAAAATGACAACGCAATTCAGAGGCACAACAGCAGTCAGTTTAGAGGGCATCCAGCGCAACTGGTCACAGTCCAACGGTTGGGAGTCCACCTATAGCTACAAGGGAACCTGGGCAAACATTGAACTTGCCAAAAATAACACTGCTTATGTAGGCAACTCATCCAGGGTGGATGTAAACCAGGAGGCAGGTGGCTATGGCACCATGCAGGTGACTTTTGCTGCCATAGACAATGAGTCTGCAAGCACCACTGCCAACACTCCTGAGTCAGATATGTGGGAGCTCAAGCCTAGCAAGGTGCAGAGGAACATCTGGGAGGACCCGTATTTTAATGATTTGGATGACAACCGCATTGTTTATGTGTCAGACTCAAACTATCTGGCACTGCCCAACTATGGTGGCACTAAATACAGAATAAGGACAGCAGTGGATGCATACCTCTCAGCAGTGCAGGCATCCATAGAGGCAGGCAACAGAGATGAATCAAAGGTGGATGTGCACACTAAACTAGATGAGTGGGCAACATCAGGACACACACCCTCTGTCTACACAGGACTCACAGACAACCAGAAACAGAAAGCACTGGACTTGGTCAATCTGCTTCTCAATGGCACAGACACAGATGAGCACACACGGTATGTGCTGCGGAATATCCGCATACTGCCAGGGAACACCAGCACACAGGTGGCTCATGAGCAGGTAGGCAAGCAGTGGACCACTGCTGCTCTCTCCAACTACATCTTTGCCACCGCTATTCCATCAGTCACCAGGCACACCATGCTGGGTGATTTGAATGCAGTCTTTGGAAGTAGTTACTGGCTCAAGGAAGCACCACTGCTCTCTGATGTGCATGGAGGCAAAGTGGAACTGGTGCAGGAGTGGACCAACTATGAACTGGGAGAGAAAAGCACACTGCTGCACAACGTGTATGGATAAATCATGAGACTTAGCAAACTACGTCAATTCACAGTTTCAGGAGTTCTGCAGGCCATCAAGGAACTGCAGGAAGCAGTGGAGTCTCTGCAACCACGCAAGAGTGCAGGCACTTTGATTAATCAGTCTCCCAGGGGTGTAGTGGTCAAAGCAAGCCCTGGAGTCAGAAGGAGTGGAGGCACTGCAGCACCCTCTACAGACTCACCATCACGGTGGCAGTGAAACACTTTGCAGAACCTATATATAGGGCTCTAGTTGTCTAGTGACAAATGTGGAGACAAAAGCACTCTCCTCTCTGCCCTCAATTTTAAACTCAACTTTATTTTGGCATGCCAACTGAGAAGCTATTAATTTTTGATGAAGCAGGAAACGCAAAGCGTGTTAAAGCACGTTTGACCCGTTTTTTGGAGAATGAACCTGTCAGTGATTCTGACAAAAGTGCAATAAGAAGCACCCTTGGAATCACGAGCAATGGAGGTCTTGGTGACCTTTTAGCCGCAAATAATCTCGATGACGTAGCCAGTGCTGCCACATCACGCACAAACCTAGAGGTCAACTCAGTAGCTCAAGACGCTGAGTCAACCGGCACCAAATTGGTCGGCCCATCGATGTATTTTGACGGCAGTGCTTATGTGACCATTGCAAACGATTCCAAACTTAGTTTTGAAGGCTCAGGCGATGACCTGCCTTTTACTTTTGCTTGTTGGACAAAGCTACCTGCAAGCTCGCCAGTAGGGACCGTTTTTTTTAGCAAGTGGGCATCAGCTTCAGAATACAGTTTTCAAACAACCAGTTCTGGCAATTTGAATTTGTATTTATCGGACGGAACAAACTCGCCTTTTATCAAAGCATCCACTGCTTTACCGACTGAACAATGGGTGCATGTGTGTGGCACTTATTCTGGAACCTCGGGCGGTGGATATAGTTCTGCTGCAAACGGTTTGACACTGTATGTTGACGGAGAGGCGGTGACCGCAACTAAAACCAACAAGGCAGCCTACAGTGGCATGACTGCTGGCAGTGATGCCCTTCAAATTTCACGCATCGCAACGACAAATTACGAGCAGACAATGCGTGACGCTCGTATTTTCAACAAGGCCCTTTCAGCCGCAGAGGTCAAAACCCTTTGCCTCTCTGGGAGTCTGCCAGAATCTTTTGCGGAATCGGTGGGAGGTGCTGAAATTTACGCAGGCGACTCAAGCACATTTGCAGGAGGTCTAGGCAACTGGACGGAAGAGGGTGGAACTAGCCTGACAGTTACAGCTTCTGGTGGCGAAATGGTTATCACCAACACGGCTGGAGCCAGTGGGGGAACCAAGGGGGCAAGGAACCTCACCGACCTTGTGACAGAAGGCAAAAAGCTCAGACTCACGTTTACTAGCCGGTGCAGCTCAGGCACAGCCACAGGCATGACGGTGAAAATGTTTAATGGTAGTCAAGCAACGAGTGCCACAAAGATTCAAGGAAGCGGGACTGCCAATACTGGAAGCGCCGCCATTTATTCATTCACGCCGACAGGTTCAAACGAAACGCACATTATCGAATTTGTTCTGGCAGGTTCGGCAACCGATAAGTTGTATTTTAACATAAGCGCGGACGGAACAGGGGAGGTCTACAATTTTGACAACATCACCCTCACCCAAATCGGCAGCGTCCTTGATGCACGGGCTGAGAATTACAACCAATCAGCTAATAAATTGATTGACCAGACCAGCAACAACTTCGTTGGGACAGGGTCAGGCGTCACAATACTGTCTCCACGAACCCACATTTCAGCTGAAACTCTAGACCTTACCAACCTGCCAACGTCCGATTCTGGATTGTCTGCTGGTGAGGTTTATAACGCCTCTGGAACTCTTAAAATCAAACTTTAATATGAGCAACAAAATTACTTATTTACGCGAGCAAATCACAGGCTTGAACTCTCAACTGGCAGCCGATAATGGGAAGTCAAATGTCTTTGAATTGCTGCAAAAAGCATCCGCACTTTTGCAAGCCAGAGAGGACTTGAACGAACCAGTTAACGTGGACAACGTGGAAGCGTTATGCACCCAGATAGCCCAAGCAGTGGCGTCATTTAATGCAAGCAATCAAATCGCCATGGACTCAGTTGAGAACATCATGGCAGGGCTTGAAGAGTTGCCAGATGAGCCAGCACCTAGAGCAAGTGAGTGATGCAGGACTGGGGGGAACACGCAAGGGTGAGTTTGATAGGAGTGGTGGGATTCACGGTCACAGGCAGCACCCTGGACCAGTGGTTGAGGATAGGGATTGCTCTTGCCACCCTGGTCTACATGTCATTCAAGGCAGCGTCATCAGTGCGTGAATACTACAAAAACAAAAATGAAGAAGAAAATTGAAATAGCATTTCTGCTTTTGGCACTCACTCTGTCACCAGGGTGTGGCACGCTCGAAAAAGCAACAGGATGGGCATTGCAAGAGGAGGTCTCAACTCAAGTGGTAAACGGGCAGGAAATCACCAGCACCAATTGGGTGGTAAAACCACAGCTTGAAAATGGAATCCGCATCACGGGAGCACTAGCACCAGGCCCAGGGAATCTCATAGGAGAGGGACTTATCGCAACCTTGGCAGCACTGGCAGCCTATAGGGGAAGAAAGTGGAAGAAAGCAGCCACTGATGCAGTGGAGGCAGGGCAGCAATTTAAATTGGCCTTGGATAAGAGCAACGGCAAATCAAAGATTGCAGGCATCATTTCAGGACTAAAAACACAGCAAAAGGGCAATGGCACTTTTGACTTTATCAAATCAATTTTAAACCGCATATAGACCATGGCAGCATCCGAAATTCCAACAAGCGCATTTAGAGATTTCTCCACCTCCACCTTTGGTGGACCTGGACTCAACATAACAGACATCACTCAATACACGGTGCTGCTCAATGGTGCAGGCAATGGAGTCAAATTCTCCTTCAGTCAGGCAGGGTGGCTTGTATTAAAAAACAGTGGCGGCACTTCAGTTGTGTTTACTATTTTGATGCCTGAGCCTGCACAATATTCTGCTCTAGGCATCACCATCACAGACAAGACTGTGACAGTGGCAGCAAACCAGACCCACATTCTGAGTGTAGATTCGCGCTACCAGCATGCAGATGGTTTTGTGTATGTGGAGAGCAACACTGCATCCAATGGCAACGCACAAATCATCAAGCGATACACCATCGCATAAGCAATGGCACTGGAATATACCCAGGCACCGACAGTCATACCTGGCACACCTATTTCAAGTGCTCAATGGAACAAATTTTGTGACTCACTGAATGACAGACTCTCTCAGGGAATCGGGGACACAACATGGAGATTGCACTGGTACTGGCACTCTCTTTTCCGAGCACTCAGGCTCAACAATGGATTCAGCTACGCTCCAGAGGATGAGTGGTGGAAAATCTACGCTCATGTGGATGTGGACAACTATGAGTTTCCTGTCACTTCTGCAGGCATGCCAGAGGGAGCAAACCCTGGCAACCCGATTAATGGTTTTATTTTTGGCAACCCTGACCAGGACATAAAGAGTGAGGCAGGCAGACTCTCCTATGATTCAGTGACAGGTGAGGGAGTCAAACTCCATGACGGTGTAGGTAACCCTACCACAGATAAGCGAAAGTGGCTCGTAGGTGCAGAGCAGAGAGGAGCAGTGCTGGCAACAGACCTGGATGACCTCACCCTTGCACCTGCACTTGTTGCATCAAGAGCACATTTCAACTTTGGGTTTTTCCATTGGTATCAAAAAGCTTATGGTGGATTCTTGCCTGGGCCCAAGCACATTGGAGCTTGTGAGGGGCATCCAGACAGTGAGGAGTATCAACTCAAATTTACCAATACAGCAACAGGCACCACCACCAACTACAGCACTTGTCCTGGTGATGCAAATGGAGTGTATGCCTACACCAAAAGCTCCAGGGATTTTGTGCTAATTAAATGGGATGGCACCATCACACGCTTACCCATTGCAGACTACACAGAGGGACCCTACACAGAAAACGCATTTCTAAAACACACACCTGGAGGTCAACTGGAGCGAAGCCTGAATTACTTTGCTCAACCCTTTAGAGGCACTGCTGCAGAGCAGTCACAGAGCACCTACAAGGTGGAGGAAAAGGCGTTTGATTTTAACAAGTTTCTGACCACTCAATACTACCTCTCACCAGCAAGAGGAGAGGTCAATGGCAGTGGTGTGCTTGAGGCGGTCTACAATAAATTCAACTTTGACCCAAACACTGCCATCAATTCCTACGGTCTATTCAATGAGACCACTGCCACTTCCTTCTCTACTGCTACAGGCTTTGTCTGTGCAGGTGTGTTGGCATGCAGGTCAGGAGGCACGGGAGAAAAGACGTTCCAAATTGAGGTAGGGGGAAACATAGCAGGCACAGTGACAGTGGGAGCCACAGAGGTCTCAAAGTCTTTATGGTTTGCCACACCAGGGACAGGAGCAGTCAAGGTCAAGTGTTTGACTGCCATGGGCAGTAGTGATGATTTCTATGTTGAGGTGGCAGAACTCATGGAATATCTGCCAGAAAATGAGGATGCCTACCTGGTGCTGAGACTGGGCAGTGCAAGCAATTTGACCTACGATTCAGAAGGCACAGACACCACTACTCCCAAGGATATTTCTGATGCCTATTTCAGACATGGCATGGTGCACAATGCGAACAGAGCAGCAGTGGCAGAAGATGACACTGCACTCAATGCCAACCCTGTCTATAGGTCAGTAGCCACAGAGGTCAACAAGCGACTGCGGATGATAGACCGCCATGGCATCATAGGCTATGAGGTAGATGGTAGTGGCAGGAGTGTGCTCACATTCAAGAGAGAGGCTTTTGGAATTAGCACAGCAGACATGTTCAGTGGAATAGGACCAGGCACCACTGCCATCACTTCTGGAAATCTTGTTGCAGGCAGAAAATACAAAGTGGTAGGAGGCACAAGCATTACCTACAACTCTGCTACCATTGCAGCAGATGCTACATTTGATGCAGTGGAGGGAGTGGACACTTTTACTGCTGCAGGTTCAGAGGAGGTTTTTGAGTTTGAGGGCATAAGAAGCACAGCAGAACCTGGAGGCTATGACAATCAGTGGCTCATGCACATGGAGTCCATGTCATACAAGCCATCCATCTCCAGTGCCTACAAACCAGATTCCTACACAGACATCATAGGATACAAGCATGACAGGTGCTCGACTTTTTCAATGGCATGGACGTATCCAGAGACCAGAGAGATTCTCACACATGTGACACCTCTGCCAGGGCAGACCTTGCAACGCAGTGAGAACCCACCTGGCTACAGGTATGTCCTGGGAACTCACCAACCTGCTGCAGGCAATAGCAGTTTCAATCTGCTCCAGCAGGCCAATGGCGCAGGTGCCTCTGGTGACCCTGTGTGCTCTCCATTGCAGCCAGAGGGTAGTGAAGGCAACTGCACAGGATTAAGGGGACACTACAAGTCCTGTCAGGTCTACAGACCAGACTACAAGGTGCATTCAGCGACTAGGGTGGAACCAGCAAACCCTGGAGAACTACCACAAATCAAGGTAACCTTGACCACTCGATTGCAGCACAATGAGGACGCACTCTCGAGCATTGCAGACACATCCTCAAGCAGGGCAAGCTACATTTCAGCAGACTCTACGGGCAGCACCCATGGAGGTTACAGGACAGACGAAAATGCCATTGTTGAGTATCTGCGCTACACCGCAGATGGTGGTGCAGGGTGTGGGCAGAGGATAGGAGACACAGCACCAGATGCAGCCTACACACAGTCAATTGATGGTGCATGCATGCCACGCTTTTTCTTCACCAGGCAACTGCCCAAGGTTTACGAAGACGGCAACGCTACCTATCAGACACATGACACACTTGCAAAGACTGATGAGCTCACATGGGCAGAGTCTGTCTTGAGGGCAATCTGTCATGGATTTGTGGACACGCAGAGCAACACCGAATTAATTGAGACCATCAACCCAGGCACTGGGCTTGCAACCTGTGAAGACAAGCGATTGTATGATTATACTTTTGAGAACCTGATGCTCCAGGCAAATTCAAAACAGCATTACAAGAGTCTTCCCACAAGTGTCAGGGCAGATGGAGTCAAGGGGCATGGACCACTGCCATCACAGCCATGCTACGCAGACCACTTCAATCAATTGGGACAAGCAGTCAATTTGCTCACACGTGCCAGACTTTATGTGCCTTTGTATTTTGAATACAGATTCATTTTTTACCGCTCAGAGGAAAGCCTGGTAGGCAGGGTGAACACCAACCAGTCAACGGTCAACTGCTCTGGAGGTGCTGTATGGGCTGATAACATTGCAAGTGTTCCCACCTGGGTGCACGAGAGAACAGGTGCCTGGACAGATTCAAGCACACCAGCAGGAGTGGCAGAAAAGTATTGCAGAATCAATTCAGACTCTGCAGGCAATTGCATTTTGGAGTGCTATAGGAAAGACATGGAATACAAAGTGGGGCTCGAATACTTCAGCTTTGACTCACTACCCACTGAGCTCAGAACTTTAGTGGAGAATGGCACCAGTGTGGGATTTGCAGTGGCAGATGGAGTCAATACGGTCAGCACTTTGAAGAAGCAAGTGACAGGTTCCTTCACTGGGTGGACAGGTAACAGCACATACCCAGATGACTATTATCATGGGGGCAACTACTGGGACTGGGATGAGACACGTGACCCGATTAGTCAATTTTATGACAACACATGCAAGCTCTCACAGGGTGAAGTTCTGATTGCACCACCTGTTCCAACAAGCAACTATGTGGACACAGTTTCGGGCAACCATGGAACTTTTGCAGAGGGCAATAGGTCAGTCTATGCGGACAGTGCTCAAGCCTTTGTGGCAGTCCCTACACATTCTTGATTTATGGCAAGCGACCCTTCCACCTTTAACCTCTCAAGCAGCACTCCCAGCAAAGTTGTCATGAGCTGGACCAGCAGTGGAGCAGGCATGTATAGGATTTACCGCTCAGTGCATGATGAGAACACTTATCGCAAAATATTCGAGTGCTCTGGCAGTGTGTTTGCTTATACTGATTATGTGAGCAACTATGGCAATGATGCCTCTGCTCTGGAGTATGATTACAGGCTCACTGCAGTGGATGCAGATGGCACCAATGAGAGCACAGGACTCGATGACACTGCCACCATGCCTGAGCTCACAAGCTCCAATGTGCAGAGTGTGAGTGTGCTTGCAAGCAAACTAAAAAACGGCAGCACCACCACAAGCTACTCAAACACCTACAGCAATGATTCAGCGAGCATTGCACTATCAAACGCACACCGTTACATCTGGGAGCAAAGGCAAGCCATTGGAATCTATGATGACAGGACGAAGCAAGGGGCCTAGACGGGTTCCATTAAAACAAGCCAAAAGCAACCCAGGCATGAAGCGTGAAAAGAGCAAAAAGCCTGGAGTGTCCAACATGGCAAAGAGCATCCTTGAGTCTGCCTCTGCTATATTAAGGAAGGGAGTCAAACCTGTGGACCAGCAAGAGAAGGAGCGCAGGCTCTCTATCTGCAGCAAATGCGAGCACCTGCTCCACCCTGGTGCCAAGTTTGAGAGGTGCTCACAGTGTGGGTGCGTGCTCAGGTTTAAAGCATCACTTGAGGCATGGGGCTGCCCATTAGATAAATGGTAAAGGACGATTTCTAGTGCACTTTTCGTCCTTTTCTTTGGTTTCAAGCGACACCGCCGTTGGTTTATGGTCAAGAGGCCAGCAGATTTACACGGCAAATTATTCGCTTGTTTATAATGATACCAATTGGCAAAACACTGGCAGTATAACAGGCAACGCTTTTAAACATTGTTACATCTCAAGCAACGCAAGCAACCCACAATCTGAAAAACTCCTCTGATTCCTTTCGTGTGACCAGTGCCTTGTAGTGTCTGTGCAGCATGACAGGGGAATTACCCAGATGCAGGGCTGCCTTTTGTTCATCCTGGTAGTGATTAAGCCAATGACTTGCGCTGGTGTGGCGCATGGCGTTATTGGGCCAATGGGTCAACCCAGCTTTGCTTCGCAGTGCTTCAAATCGTTCACGAAGGGACTTGAGAGGACACACCCTCTCCCACCATGGCAAGTGACCTGGCAGCATTTCCATCACCCTGCGTGTTCTGGTCTTGGCGGCCTGAGCCCCAACAATGAGAAAACCATCACGCACCTGCAAGGATTCCACCCTGCCTGCCTCAGAAACCCTCAAACCCATGCACAACCTGAGCCACAAGTGACCTTGAAGTTCCAAAGGACAGTGTTTGATTAACAGGGAACACTCCTCCAGGGAGAGAAAACCCACGGTAGTGCCTGCGGTGCTTACCTTGGGCAGGGAGAGCTTGGGAACCTGAGAGAGATAGTGATTATCTCGAGCCCAGTGGTAAAATGTTTTAAGACGAGTGGCTTTGTGCTGGGCATTGGTGGTGCTTGAAAGCCACAACTGCACAGACCTGGTAGTGTGAAAACCCAGCGTTTTATCTGGTCCCATGTGCCTGCCCAGCTCATCAAGTATCCAGCCCATGCCCTTGATGTAGGCAGCACTTCTGCCCATGGACTCAAGGTGCTCGAGGTAAATGGGGATAAGCCTTGCAAGTTCTAGGGACTCAACCAAGTGGGTGCGTTTGTAGGACCTCCAGACCTCCACAAGAGAGAGGTCTGCATTCCATACTTCCTGGACCACTGAGAGGTCCTGACTGGAGAGCTGTGCTTTAATGGTGCGGCTAAAAGGATTCGAACCTTCACGAGATACTATCTCACTACCACCTCAAGGGATTGGCAGTGCTTAATAATCCCTTAGTTCTGCTCTTATTCTTTGCAGTGCCTGGTGCTGCTTCCTGAGCTCCACAGCAACCTGCCCTACCCTGTTATTGTCTGTTGCCCAGACCTGCATCTCGTCGATGCAGTTCTTTAAGTTGTCCACCTGCGTCTGCAGGTAGTGCTCTGACATGTCTTCAACTTTTTCCATAATTTTTGGCCCGTTTGAAAAAAAAAAGCGTTATACAGGGGCATAGGGCAGCCAATGTCCTACCCCTTAAATGATTATTCAGCTATGCAAACTCTAACTATTTTTGAGTCTTCCTTTTCTTTGCTTTGCCAGATGGCAGAGGCTCAGGGAATAGACCCTCAGAAACTTCTAACTGCCCTTGTGCAGAACGCTTCAGATGCTCTTGAGCGACCAGATACTCCACCACCTTTGTCTTCGACAAGCGACTAGCAGCACTCAAGGCAGCAAGTTGTTCAGCCACCTCACTGGTGACTTGAAAGCTCACTGATTGTCTATCTTTGCTGCGCTGGTTTGCCATTGGTCTTGTTACCTTATGCAAATAAAAACAAATAAAAACAAATATTATTTGACGGTGGGTGTAACGACACCTAACGTATGTGGATTAACTTTAATGAATAAAGCACCGGAAAAAAAATACGTGGGAGTGCCACTGGAGGCACCGCTTCAAAGGAAACTGGAGCGACTCAGGAAGAGGGAAAACAGAAGTAGGGCAGACATGCTCAGACAATTAATCAGGAGGGCAAAATGATTCTTGGGATAATACTTTTCACACTTTTGGCTGCCTGTGCAGTCACTCCATTTTTTGCATCAGACCCAGACTGCAAAGAGGCATGTGCCTCTCTCACTAAGTCTCACCGTTAATTCACACGGGCTGCCAGTCACCTCTGGGTCAAGAACTCCACAGGCTGCAGCCCAACTTCTCTCATGAGGCTGGATGTATTTATAGAAAGTGGTTTTAGAAAACTAAGCCACCCATACGTCCAAGGTTTCTTTGAGAAGGAGGAGGAAGTGATTGAGACAATTGTGCCAGAGGACTGGGAGAAGCTATGGGCTCAGGCAGTGCTGACTGAGGAGAAGGTCAATGAACACATACAGAGAGCAGAGGACAGAATCACAAGGACTCTGGAAATGTTAAAGGCAGCAAAGAAATGAAGGTATTAATTGCGTGTGAATATAGTGGGGTAGCGAGAGATGCCTTTTCAGCAAGGGGGCATGAAGCATGGTCTTGTGACCTTTTGCCTTCAGAGTCTAAAGGACTCCACATCACTGGCGATGTTTTACCTCTTTTGGAGCAGGAGTGGGACCTACTGATAGCGCATCCACCTTGCCAGTATATCTGCTCATCTGGAATGCATTGGACAACACGTGGACTGAGAGACCCACAGCTCACCATTGACGCTCTGGAATTCGTGAAAACTCTCATGGCTGCACCTATCCAACGGATAGCCATTGAAAACCCAGTGGGGGCTATA
>ENA-OREN01002561-OREN01002561.1-marine-metagenome-genome-assembly--contig:-NODE-2561-length-18320-cov-6.418517_pt1 | contig 18320 bp, 17 predicted proteins | sample MGYA00248624_ERZ508555 | MGnify/ENA primary metagenome ERZ508555 (study PRJEB26222, sample SAMN06267773) | marine metagenome | isolation source: Saanich Inlet, British Columbia, Canada | place...
AGAATTTGCTTTAGGATACCTAGATAGAAATCGGGATCGTGGGCACCTGTGCAGCCCGGTGGTAACTCCATCATTGTTATACACACCTGATGCTTCAGCCCTGCATCTACAATACTTTTTCCGCTGACTATGAGATTTCTCACATCATTGAGCGCATCAAAGTTACGGATAGTCGTAATACCGTGTTTTTTGAAAAGCTGAGCATGGAGCCTGATAATATCACTGGACTGAGAATCCAGACCAACCACATTAACACCACGGGCAAGAGTCTGCAATTCCGCATCCGGTCCTGCAGCCTTGCGAAATTCATCCATCATGGTAAAGGCATCTTCGTTACAATAAAAGTAGAGTGACTGAAAACGCGCACCTCCGCCTGCCTCGAAATAGGTAATACCTGCGTCTCTAGCGGCTTCTACAGCAGGTAGAAAGTCTTTGGTTAGTACCCTCGCACCATACGCAGACTGAAAGCCGTCCCGAAAGGCGGTACACATAAATTTTATCTTTTTAGTCATTTTATTTTTTCGTATAATGAAAGAATTATTTTACCAGTACAGACCACAATATACCCGCGCAAATAGCTGATCCGATTACACCTGCTACATTAGGTGCCATGGCATGCATGAGCAGGAAATTATGCGGGTCTTCCTTCTGTCCAACCATCTGCACAACACGAGCAGAGTCAGGTACTGCGGATACACCGGCAGCACCAATAAGGGGATTAATTTTTTCCTTGAGAAACAGGTTCATGAATTTAGCAAAAAGCACACCACCAGCTGTTGCAATACAGAAAGAAAGAGCTCCTAAACCAAAAATAAGAAGTGATTGATTTGTTAGAAAGGCTTGCGCTTGTGTACTAGCTCCGACTGAAAATCCGAGAAGAATTGTCACTATATCTATCATTGCATTTCGTGCAGTATTGGCTAATCGCTCAGTGACACAGCTTTCCTTTAGTAGATTGCCTAAAAAAAGCATTCCTATAAGCACTATGGCACCGGGAGCAATCAACGCAGCAACAAGAAAGGCAACAACAGGGAAGATTATTTTCTCCCTCTGTGTCACATGCCTTGGTTCTTTCATCCTGATAAGGCGCTCCTTTTTCGACGTAAGCAGTTTCATTATAGGTGGCTGTATAACAGGGACAAGTGCCATATACGAATAGGCAGCGATGGCAATAGCACCTAACAGATGTGGTGCAAGTTTTGACGACAAAAATATTGCGGTTGGTCCATCAGCACCGCCGATAATACCTATAGAAGCCGCATCTGAAGGGTTAAATCCAAGGTATAGTGCACCAATAAACGTTATGAAGATTCCTACCTGTGCGGCTGCTCCAAGTAAAATAAGCTTTGGATTAGACAGCATTGTAGAGAAATCAGTCATAGCACCAATGCCCAGGAAAATAAGGGGTGGAAAAATACCCTTACTAACCCCAAAGTATATATAACTCAGAACACTTCCCTCTTCGTATACACTGAGCGCCATGCCTTGAATAGAAGGTATATTTCCTACAATTACCCCAAAACCGATAGGGAGCAGCAATAGAGGCTCATAATCTTTGATAATAGCCAGAGATACAAAAATAATACCCACTACTATCATGATGGCATTGCCCCATGTCATCATCGCAAAACCGGTAGTGTCAAGAAATTCAAATAGAATTTTCACTGATATCATCTATATCCTCACAAAATTATTATGGAGCTACAGCGCACATTTACGATAAGGCATTATGATTTGATATCTTTTATTGCCTTTGATTTACTTCCCAATTTCAGCAGCGTGAAGAGCGGAACCGATTGCTGCCAGAATCTCATCTTTTGGTGTATCAGAACTGTCTGGCAGAGAAAGAGGATCTTTTATTGGGTATATAAAATTAACTATTCTTAAAACAGATGGTAAGAGAGAGATAAATGCACTGATTAATGTAAGCGCTGTGAACACAACCATCATTCCGATAATGGCAATTTCTATTCCATGTCCATCCAGAATATTCTGAACACTTAAATTGATTTCTATCATGGCAATGTACCCTTTATACTGATCTGAAAAAGATCCAGACTTCCTTAAATTTATAAACAAAAAAAACCGATGTAATCTCCAGGGGCTCTCCTTAGAGGGAACTCTTGAATATTATATCGGCTTACTTTGCAACAACTCTTATTATCAAAAAAATCCTTGCGTAGTCTTCCCACAGACACAAATTCTAATTCAAAAAGATTAGTTAGTCAAATATTTTTTAGTTTTACTTTGTACCGTTGATGGGTAGATGTATAGATGATTAAAGACTTTTGGGTTTGAGGAATTATTATTTAAGAGATTGCACCTAAAAGTACCGTTTATTATTGTTGAGTGTGCGAATATGCCGAACATCAAAAAGATTATCATAACTGATACTAAAAAATTTCCGTTTCAAGAAATATGTAGTGGGTAAAACCTGCAGCTATAAATAACGCATGTGTTAATGAAAAAATTGTAATCATAGAAACTCTTTCAATATTGATGTTCAATTTAATCTCCCACTTCTCACTTTAAAACATATCGAAACCAAGAAAAGTTTCAATAACGACTCTCTATAATTAGTAAGGCAACCATTCTCTTCTCCTGAATATTATTCATCTAATAATCTACCATGTCTGACTTTCGCCATATTACCACCGACATCAGAATAAAGAGTTTACATTCCAACATCAGCACAAAGACTGGTGAGAGAGCGTGATTGTCTTCATATTAGACTAGGACCTTGAATTGATATTTAAGTATTAGGTGGTAGCATAAGTCTAATTGTGATTACAATGAGTAAGTCAAATACTAAAAACCAGAGGATCGTCTAGAATACACTTGATTTTTAGTTCTTTTTAAATTACATTACCGCCTGTTTTAAGGAAGACTGTGCAAAGATTCTTTAAGGTAATACAGTGTCGTTGCAAAGTAAGCCGAGTTCATTTCTTCAAGCACTCTTTAAAAGAGTACGGAATGATATCGGCTTTTTTTATATTAAAATTTGAAAAAAATTTAGATTATAATGAAGCACGACCCAGCATTAACTTTTATTGCTAAAATCTACGAACAGATGGTGAAGCAGATAGAACCTGCGTGTTTAATTCCTCCTGATAAATTGGAACTAGCGCCATTAGATGGCAAAGTGGCAAATGAGGAGGGGGCATCGTTACATTCAGTGTCAAAAATAGCAGCAGTTTCTAAACCCAATAAAATTTTCATAAAACGATCCTGGGGCGGATATAAGGAAGTTAGGCCTGATCTACTAACTCAAGCATATTCAATTCTGGTTGAAGCAAAAAACGAGATTCCCGGAGGGATAATAAGTAATTCAATACCTCACATAATTATTTTATCTGAAAATCAGAATATTAAAAATAAGGTTGAGATAATGTTCTGGCAGCAATTATTTGAAAAAGGTGATATTTTTCTGGGGAGAAGAGCATGCCTGAATCATAAACAGATACCTCCCATTAGCGTGAGCAATTGTGATCTCCAGGTGCTTGGTGAAGATAAAAAAGATATTGATCTGGGATCATACTGGGCCGGTTATGTTGCCTCTTATGCAACTGCAAACAGTAAAAGTATTTTAGAAGTTTATTTTTCCTGTTTAAGTACCCTCTTGTCTGAAAAACTTATTAATTTTCCGGTTCTTTAAATATATTTGTGTATATTTACGAGTGTCAAATAATTTGATTATATGAAGCCTTAATATGCAGCCTTGGGGCATAAACAAAACGTACACTAAAACCTAACCGGACACTTCATAAAAAAAGCTTGAATAATTCATTTTATTAGATACGATCAACTTCCTAATTGGAAGATTGTTCAAGAGTCCTCTTTTACTTGAGGGTTGTTGAAGAGTATGCCAATGCGATCTTCTTGCTCTCTTAAAAACAGGGTGGACTTTGGCATTGGTTTTTTTTATTTATAGACCAAGTTGTTTCGGTAAAAAGCTATGGAAAGAAAAACCATCTTTTCTACATTAAATCGGGACGTACCGGCAAGTATAGTAGTACTATTTGTTGCCTTACCGCTTTGCCTTGGAATTGCGTTGGCAAGTGGAGCACCACTGTTCTCCGGTCTTATTGCGGGAATTGTTGGGGGAACACTTGTAGGTGCTATAAGTAAATCCTCACATGGAGTAAGTGGGCCTGCTGCCGGCCTTGCTGTAATTATCCTGACTACGCTGCTTACCATGCCATTTGAAACCTTTTTGCTGGCTGTAGTCATTGGTGGCGTAATTCAAATCATACTTGGTTTATTGAGAGCTGGAATTATCGGCTATTATTTCCCATTGTCGGCTATAAGAGGAATGCTTGCAGGCATTGGTATCATTATTTTCATAAAACAGTTACCTTTTGCGTTTGGATATGACGGAGAGTGGAAAGGGCCGGATTTTTATGATCAAATAAGTGAGGGTGGCATGTTTACCGCACCATTACAATTTCTTGAACATATAACAGTCGGAGCAATAATAATTGCGGTTATTTCGATGGGGATCCTATTATCGTGGGAATTGTACCTGTCGAAGAAACATAAAATATTTAGATTAGTACAGGGACCTATTGTTGTAGTCGCTGTTGGTATTATTTGTCAGTTAATAACAAAAAGCTTCTTCCCTCATTACAATTTAAGCGAAGAGTACCTGGTACATGTACCGGTTGCCAGTGGCGTCTCATCTTTTTTTGGTCAATTTACATTTCCTGATTTCAGCCAGATAGGAAATAAAGAAGTTTATGTTTTAGCTGTTACCATAGCGATTGTCGCCAGTTTGGAAACACTTCTATGTGTTGAGGCTACTGATAAGCTGGATCCTCACAAGAGAGTTACGCCAACTAACCGTGAACTGTTTGCCCAGGGTACCGGAAACATAGTATCCGGGATGATTGGCGGGTTGGCTATTACTCAAGTAATCGTACGAAGTTCAGCAAATGTTCAGGCCGGTGCACAATCTAAAATGTCTGCCATTCTTCACGGGGCTCTTCTATTGATTTGCGTTGCTTTTATTCCTGGCATTCTTAATCTTATACCTTTACCGGCTCTTGCATGTATTTTATTAATGGTTGGCTATAAATTAGCGAAACCTTCTCAATTTGCAAGCCAATACAGACTGGGATGGGAACAATTTGTTCCATTTATTATTACTGTTCTTGGAATCGTCTTTGAAGATTTGTTGATAGGGCTTGCGTTAGGATGCTGTGTTGGTTCCGCCACGATCTTGATTCGCAACTTCAAAAATTCTCATTTCTTACATATGGTAACATCTGCTGGAGATAAACAGATGAAGATAAGTTTGTCTGAAGATGTAACCTTTTTGAATAAAGGTGCGATCATAAAAGAACTGGCCAAAATACCAGATAATACATACTTGACTCTTGATATGAGTAAATGTGTTAGTATTGATTATGATGTGAGGGAGGCGATAGAGGACTTTATTGTCTCGGCGGAAGATAGAAATATTAACATAAAGCTGATTCAGCCAGTTGGCCAATCTACTGGTAAAGAAGAGATTTTTTCAAAGAGACTTGACAAATGGGTCTATGCTTTACCGGTTGAAAATATACATTCAAAGGATATACAACAGTAGCTTAGCGGTTAAGCAACTAAATCTTTAATCATAAATAGAGTCCATGTCGTGTATAAAAATAAATAAAAGTGTGGGGGATGCAACAATTCGAAATGGATATATCACGCATGTAGCATTAAGTACTATTATTTCATTGGTGTTAATGATGGCAGTACACCTTGTAGGTATTCCAGCCGTGTTTGCAAAGGACGGGGAGTTGTCATCTGAAGTGCAAGCGGATATACTAGTGAAAGCGGCAATAATGGATATAGAGGCGGAGAGGTGGATAGGTGCGGTAGAAAGCCTTGAGAAGGCGACGAAAACAGGTGTCAAGCTTCCTGGAGAATTTCATTTCCTGTATGGCAAAGCGCTTTTTAAAACCGGAAGCTATGAGCACGCATTGTCAAGCCTTACTAATTACCTTACATTAGCAGGTCGGGATGGAGCATTTTATGAAGAGGCAATTACATTGGTTGTAAAAGCAGAAAACAAGCACAAAGAAGAAATTCGTAGAAGATCGGATCTTAAACATCAACAGGCAGAAGATGACAGCAAAAATGAATACGGTATGGTGTTAATACAAGGGGGATGTTTTGACATGGGTGACATTTTTGACAGAGGATCCGTTGATGAGAAACCGGTACATACTGTATGTGTTAGTGATTTCTACCTGGGAAAGACCGAGGTAACCCAGAAGCAGTGGGAAGATATAGTAGGAGATAATCCTTCTAAATTCAAATGTGATGATTGTCCGGTAGAAAGAGTCAGCTGGCATGATGTTCAGGGGTTTATAAAAAAGCTGAATAAGAAGACAGGCATGCATTACCGTCTTCCTACTGAAGCAGAATGGGAATACGCTGCAAGAAGTGGCGGTGAGAAGGAGCAATGGGCAGGAGCCAACGACGACGAAATAATTGGAGAATACGCCTGGTGTAGTTCTACTGCCTCTGGCCGTACTCATGCGGTGGCCGGGAAAGCTCCAAACGGAGTTGGCCTCTACGATATGATGGGAAATGTCTGGGAGTGGTGCTCAGACATATATGACAGTGAATATTACGAGTACAGCCCCAGTAAAGATCCGTGGGCCCGTCGCGACATCGAAGGCTCAAACCGTGTTATACGAGGCGGCGGCTGGCGCAGCAATGCCAAGAACTTACGTACTACTGATCGTAATAAGTTTACTCCGATTAGCAAAAAATTCAGCGATATAGGCTTCCGTCTCGCCAGAACTCCATAGCTCATTCCTTTATTCAGTAACCAATAGAGACTAGATTGCGGGTGGCAATATTAAATTAAAAGTGACTATCCGCCTGCCATCAGTTTGGTCGGAAGTTTTAAATTAGCTAAACTTGTTGTAGAAAATATATCATTATTTTTTACTTCAGGTACTTTCCTTGCCTACCGAAAGCCAGGATTTTGCTTTAGACATTGCAAACCTGATTATGGCTATGCCACAGCAGTATTGATGTATCCGCTCGTATAAAAATCACATATAATATTAACTATGGCTATGAGTATCACAAAGAACGCAAAATCTAAGACTAAAACACCTTTCAGCTTTAAGGAAATATTTTTTGATTTTAAGCACATAAAGGGTGATGTGTTTGGTGGGATTACCGCCGGTATAGTGGCTTTGCCTTTAGCCCTTGCTTTCGGTGTGCAGTCCGGAATGGGCCCCATAGCAGGATTGTACGGTGCGATGATGCTTGGCGTTTTTGCTGCTGTTTTTGGTGGGACGGCAACACAGATAAGCGGCCCTACCGGGCCTATGACAGTGGTTTCAGCAGTAGTTATTGCTACCGCAATTGAAATATCAGGAAGCTTACAGGCAGGTATGGGAATTATTATTGCAACCTTTCTTCTTGCCGGTGGCTTTCAAATCCTATTAGGTCTGGTGAAAGTCGGGAAGTACATCAAGTATATTCCATACCCGGTGCTTTCAGGATTTATGACAGGCATTGGCATTATTATCATCTTGTATCAATTGTATCCATTTATGGGACATAAATCTGCCAAAAGTACCATAAAAATAATCTCTCAAATTAGTGAGCCTCTTTCAGCATTGAACTGGATGGCTATTGGGTTAGGAGGATTAACAATGGCCATTATCTATCTGTTCCCAAGGATAACTAAAACTGTACCGAGTACTTTAGTCGCTTTGCTTGTGGCAACATTGGTGGCGTATTTTTTCCATATGGATGTTCCGCTGATAGGCGACATACCTTCCGGTTTCCCTTCATTGAAAATCGGAGGAGAGCTTATGCTTGACCCGTCCATAACATGGACTACCGTTGGCTCGCTTATGAGTGCAAGTCCTCCTGATATTCCTCTAGTAGGGCCGGGTGCACTACTTTCAGTCAATCCTTCTACTATTGATTCCGTTACTTCTCAGGTTATCCAGTATAACCCAGATTTGCCTTTGAATATTCCGTTTATTCCTCCAGATATCCCTTTATTAAGAACAGGAGGACTGCTTTCAATTGACTCTTCTTTGACGTGGATGATTATTCAGTTTGCAGCTACGATTGCCGCCCTTGGTGTAATTGATTCACTGCTTACTTCAGTGATCGCTGATAACCTTACCAAAACAAAACACAACAGCCACCGTGAGTTGATAGGGCAGGGAATTGGCAACATAGCTTCAGGGCTTATCGGAGGGTTGCCTGGCGCCGGTGCCACCATGAGGACGATAGTTAATGTAAATGCAGGTGGTAAAACCAGGCTGTCAGGACTTACACACGGCCTGTTGCTTTTTGCTATATTACTTGGCCTGGGCAAGTATGCCTCTTACATTCCAATGTGTGTTCTAGCAGGTATTCTAATCACGGTTGGAATTGGGATCGTTGATTATCATAAGGGGTTGCGCCATTTGTTTAACGTGCCGAGAGCTGACACCGTAATTCTCATAATCGTAATGGCGATTACAGTTTTTGGAAACCTGATACATGCTGTTGGTGTTGGAGTAGTATTGGCATGTGTGCTTTTCATGAAGAAGGCGAGCGATCTGGCAGAACTGGGGACTACGGTGACACCTCTTGGTAGTTCAAGAGAGGAGGAGCTGTGGGAGGATGAAAAGAGTGTTTACGATGAATACAGGGACAAGATATATATCAAGCACATGTCCGGGCCTATGTTTTTCGGGTTTACCTCAAGATTTCAGGAGTTGATAAAAGAGTTGGATCCTGGCATAAAAATTCTAATAATCAGGATGAGAGAGGTACCGTACATTGACCAATCCGGAGTTTTCGTTTTGCAGGAATCTATTCTGGAATTGAGAATGAAAGACGTAATTGTGTTGATGACGGGAGTACAACCTCAACCTCTTGACATGATGAAAAAGATAGATATCATTCCGAGTTTAATAACCGAAGAGTTTCTATTTAAGAAATTTACTGATTGTGAACTATGGCTGAAATACAATTTAAAGAATATAAGTGAAAGTTTGAAAAAATTATAGAGAGAAGGGATACCGTTAGGAAAAAATATTCTCTGAAAATATAATAAATGTGTCCATTCCAAAACCGTAAATGAGAAAAAGGATGATAGCGATTTGTCCTAAATATAGAGAATAATTTCATTTAAAAGTGAAAATCTCCTTAATATTTCTTGATTCCAACCGATAAGTTACTTAGAATGTGCCTGAAACTCGCGGGCGTAATGTCGAGTCCATACTATATATACACTTATACCGACCTACAATGTTTATATTAATGGTAGCAGTTTTCGTAATTGGCTATTTGGCCATTGCGCTGGAACACCCGATAAAGATTGATAAGGCAGCATCCGCCTTGATAACAGGGGCACTATGCTGGGGTATTTACGCAATGGCCCCTGCTGAGATACTGCATTTCAATAATCATGATTCAATTAATACTATTGCCCAATCAGAGGAGATAACACCCGGGTTTAAAGACTATTTGTGTCATGAGGCTATTAATGAAAGCATCGATGGCCATTATGCTTCTGTTGAGGACATACTTAAACATCATGAACTAAGTGTCCCGATTCATCAAATACCTGTCGAAGAAACACCCAAGATCGCACATCATTATATTGAGCACTCTATTGCCCACACTTTGAGTGAGATAGCGGCGATCCTTTTTTTCCTTCTGTGTGCCATGACTATTGTGGAAGTGGTAGATGCACACGAAGGCTTCAAGATAATCACCGATATGATCAGGACTCTCAGCAGGACTAAACTGTTGTGGATAATCGGGGTACTCACATTCTTTTTTTCTGCCGCGCTTGATAACCTTACCACTTCAATTGTAATGACGGCCTTGCTCAGGAAACTTATGAAGGAGAAGGAAGATATCTGGCTGTTCGCGGGTGTTGTCATAATTACTGCAAACGCCGGAGGAGCCTGGTCGCCTATTGGTGACGTAACCACAATAATGCTCTGGATTGATGGGCAGATTACAGCTCTTAACATAATATATAAATTAATTATTCCAAGTTTAGTATGCATGGTCGTACCATTAGGCATTCTCTCTTTCATGCTGAAAGGTAGTGTAGAAAGGCCGGCTGAAATGCTTATGCGAAGACGTGAAGAGGACAGCATAGCTGACCCAACAACAGCGACTGAACGAAAGGTCGTTTTTTTTCTCGGCGTTGGAGGGTTGTTATTCGTCCCTGTATTTAAAGTGGTTACACATCTTCCTCCGGTAATCGGAATGACATTCAGTCTTGGTGTGCTCTGGATAGTTACAGAGTTGATGCATCACAGTAAAAACGAAGCAGTCAAATCAACAAGAACGGTTGTGGGCGTGCTCAGGAAGGTGGACACACCTACCATCCTGTTCTTCCTCGGTATCCTTGTCGCTGTTGCCGCATTACAATCTGCAGGACATTTGGGATACGTAGCCGCCTTTCTCGATAGCAGCATTGGTAATGTTTATATCATTAATTTAATAATTGGGTTGCTATCCGCAGTAGTAGATAATGTACCGCTTGTCGCAGGAGCTATGGGAATGTACGATATTTCACCTGCCGGTAATTTTGCGGTGGATGGAACATTCTGGGAGTTTCTGGCATATTGTGCTGGAACAGGAGGCAGTGTGTTGATAATCGGATCAGCGGCAGGAGTTGCAGTTATGGGTATTCTCAATATTGATTTCATCTGGTATATGAGAAGGATGAGTTTACTGGCACTGGCTGGTTATCTGGCCGGGGCCGGAACTTACTATCTTCTGAACACATTATAGGGATAGGCTTTTAACCCTGTCCTCCGCAATGCCGCAACGTTTATTGACTATTACCTAAATCCCTTCTTTTTAAAAATGAAACAAGTGAAAAGATATTCTGCTGTAAATTGTTATGTTTTTCAACTTTAGACATCTTGGCACTTTTAACTTGAAACTTATAGAGACTATATACGAGACACCTTTTCTTCAATTAATTTACAAAAAGCTTATTTGCTCCCTTGTGTCCTTATAATCGCTGCCATTGACCCAGCACTTCCTCTTGTTTCGCAAAATCATTGCCGGCCAAATCAACTCTTCTACCAGGCCACAAGATCTCATCATTCTCTTCCGTATCTGCACCTGAGCAGTTCCCTCCCTGATGTAGCCAACCTTTTTCATTCTTGCATTTTAAAGTAACAATGTGTATAAAAAATTGGTGACTCACTTGGTTAAGAGGTGCTGTATAAATATTTGAATGCTCTACAGTTACATAAGCGTCATTAATACCCCGGGAGATTTAGATTATGTCCAAACTTAAAGAGAATCGTAAAAAGGCGTTGATGGATAATGATTGGGATATGGTCATCAAATACGGGGAGATGGAAATTGAGCAGAATCCGCAAAGCGTAAAGATCTTGAATGATCTCTCCTTTGCCTACTTCAAAAAACAAGATTATGACCAGGCACTTATTTGCTGTGATAAGATTCACGAGATAAATCCAACAAAAGACCTGAAAGCGTTGTCAGAAAAATATGGTGTCCACTATATGCGATATAATGAGGTTTTAGGTGAAATCTATTATCTTCAAGGCAGGGACGAGGACGCCCTTGAAGTATTTGATCGTCTCAAGGTTTTAGGCCCATATTTTTCAAAAAAATACAGTTTATCTGCTAAGATCTTAATCCGGAAAAAGGATTACAATGGTGCCGTCAAAGAGTACGCGGATATGCGGACTAATTGTCCGCGTCATTACAAAGTAGCAACCAATGGTTTACTTGATCTCGTTGACACTGATCCTTTAAATGAGGAGGTATACACAGCGCTGTTCAACGCTTTTAACGAGGCAAAAGATGTGCAAAACATAATCTTAAACTATGATGCATTACGCAAAAAGGGAAAGGCCAGTGAAAAGTTTTTGTATATCCTTATCCATTTGCATTGCTGTTCCGGGAAATATGAAGATGCAATGAAAATTGCTCGGGAAGAAATTGACAAACAACCGGGCAATCCACATCTACATGTTTTTTTGAGTCGGATTTATCAGCACTTGATGGAATATCCAAAGGCTATTAGTTGTATAAAGGAGGCTATTAAGTTAGATAAACATAATGAAGGGAGATATCGTCCATCTTTCGATGCGTTGATCAAAAATCTCAGTACGTACGAAAAAAAACTCATAGGATCTATCAATACACATATAAGGAACAGGAAGTGTACGGATGCTATTCAAAATTCTGAAAAGCTCCTGGAAATTACACCTGAAAAAAAATCTTATCAAACAGTCCTTATAAAAGTAATCGAAAAATCAATTTCAATTTTTCTGGCAGATGGAAATATCGAGGAAGCTATTATGCTGATAGATCGGTTAGAAACTCTGACAGAAAAATATTCACACGTTCCTGTACAGATAGAGGATATAAAGAAGCAGGTTTCTGATAAACGCGTTACAGTTTATGAAAATATGATTTCCGGTGGAAAGCTAGACGGAGATCAATTGAATCGCGTGCGCTATGAACTGGCCAATATCTATTTAACGGAAGTGAAAGACAACGATCGTGGAATTGCTCTTTTACAGGATGTGGCGGAAGCAGGTGGACAGTACAAGGGTGACTCTCACTATTTTATTGCCCAGCATTTTTTAAAAATCAAGGATCTTGAAACTGCGGAAAAACATGTACAGGAATATTCAAAAATTTCTTGTACCGACGCTGGTATAAAATCGAAGATGTATGATTTAGGTGATGCCTGTGAAAAAGCAGGATTGAAACATCAGGCCCGTGGGCTGTTTAGTAAAGTTTATGCCAGTGACAGTGACTTCAAAGATATAAAGACCCATATAAATACTTTAAAGAAATCGTCCGGTGGCAGGAGGGAAATTCCTGAAGCGGTTATGGTAGCTGATATATGTGAATCATCCAGGATGATGGACCTGTATGGAGATGGGGCCACTTACATCATCAAAAATGCTCTCGAAGATATAATGTTTCCCATATTCAAAGAGAATAAATCCTCCTTTACTAAGAGTACCGGTGATGGATTTCTGGTCTGTTTCCCCAATTCAAAGAGTGCGCTGGATGCGGTAATCCAGGTTCTGGAGAGAGTAAATACATACAATTCCAATGTAGTGGATGGTCCTCAGATACATCTGAGATTTGCTATCCATTTTGGTGAGGTTCGAGTCATGCCTGATGAGGATCGTCATGGAACAAATATTAACATTCCATTTCGAGTAGAAGGGCTTAAGGTAGATGGCCTTGTTGTCGTAAAAGATGGTATTTCACGAGAGGAGTTTACATTAATAGATCGCATTTTTATTACTGAGGCTTTTTACAACTCTGTAGTAAAAACAGGGAATTATAATATTCGCTATTTGGGGTTGTTTGAACTTCGAAATATAACCGGCATGCATAAAATCTATCAGGTAATGACCGGCTATGAAAAGTAAGGCTTATGGTTGCCACACTCGTCTCTCTTTTTTGGAGTGAAGTGACTGCTGGTTCGTCAAGTGTTCGGGCGGGGATAACTCAATCCATATTTTGCTATTTAAGAAAAAGTCAGTATAAAAAAAGCACCTGATAAGAATGGAATCTTAAAAGGTGCTTTTTCTTTTCTTGCTGCTAGTATTATTTATCAGTTCCTGGTATTACCTGTTTTGGTCCATTCTGCACATCCATAATTTCGACGTCGAAATTGAGGGTTTTACCGGCCAGAGGATGGTTATAATCCAACATAACAGTTTCTTCCATAATTTCTACTACCCGTGCAATAATAACCCTTCCATCAGGGCTCTGGCCCTGCAGTACTGCACCAACTTTAAGCGAATCTTCCGGAATATAAGTTTTTTCAATTTCGCTGACGGCGTCTTCGTTTACAGGCCCATAAGCGTCTTCCGGTGTGACAGTTACTTGTTTGATCTCTCCGACCGTCATGCCATCCAGGGCACTTTCCAGACCGGGGATAATATTATGAGACCCTTGAATAAATGTTAACGGTTTCACTCCGACGTTTGAATCGACTACAGTCTCGTCTTCCAGTGTGAGCGTATACTCAATTGAAACTTGTTTGCCGGTCGAGACATCCATCGATTGTGCTTTGACTGTCAAAGAGCCGATGACGATACATGAAATAAATCCAAAAATAAATAATTGTCTGAGTTTGTACAAGTTCATGAGAACTATCCTTTCTTTTACAAAAATAGACTGGAAAGACTCGATGTAGCTATTGTGACACAAGCGTATGGTTCTAGAGTTAAATTAAAATACGTTAGTCATCAGGTCCGGAAAAGCCCTTTGGGCCTTAAGTACAAAGTATCAACGAAACAGCTTTTTTACAATCCAGGAGATTGGTTAAGGTCAGGCCAAAGATGCGTTGACTGAAATTAGGGATCCATGCCCTTAAATAGAGACGACAATGCCTTTTGCTCTCTTCTCCTTCTGCGGGGATGGGACAAACAGCCACATCGTAGGCTGATGCCTCTTGAAGGATCTTTTCATATTCGTTTTTCCAGATCTCTCCGTTAACCTCTATATTCATCCCAAATCGTATAAAATGTTCACCTAATGGTGCCTCGCAATATAATCGTTCTTCTTCAGGATTATCTCTGAATTTTACAATAAACACACCTCGCCAATCACCATTTCGAAGGAACTCATCTGTTTCCGGTTTGAAATCATGTTTGGCACACGCAAAATCCAGTATTTGGTCTCTGATTGCATCTAAGTCAGATTTGTCAGGTACTCTTTTTTTCTTCATTCTGAAACTATACGTTTCGAGGTAGAATATTTCAAACTATTTCTAACCTGAAAAAGTATCCGGTCTAAGAATAACGGCAATTGACAAATCTATATATGGTTATGTAGAATCAGGAAAGTAGGATCTTATAAAAGAGAGAATAAGGGGAAAAATTCAGTTCAGCATTGCATGATACTGTGCCGGGTTTATAAATTTATTGGAGTCATGCATCTTAGTCCGGAGGTTTTAAAATGCCATTAACACATCATCCATTAGTCAAAGAATTTCCTGAATATAAAGAGCAGATTCATAATTTGAAAATGAAGGATAACCATTTTTCAAGATTAATGAAAGAATATGAAGAGGTTGATAAACATGTTTTTCGAATTGAAAGCGACGAGGAACCTACCGGTGACGAGTATATTCGAGATCTAAAGAAAAAACGCCTGCAGATTAAAGATGAACTCCATGGTATTATTAAAGAAGCATAAACGGTAACCATGAAAAAGCGTTTAAGGGAAGCGAGATACATATGAGATTCAGGCCGTGTATTGATTTGCGTGAAGGTCGAGTCGTGCAGATTATTGGGAGTTCCCTTATAGATAAGAACTCAGAAACGCTCAAGACTAATTTCGAGACTGATCGCTCCCCCGAAGAGTTTGCGAGAATGTATAAGGAAGACAATCTTACGGGTGGCCATGTGATTTCACTGGGTTCGGGTAATGAGGAAGCCGCTCTCTCCGCTTTGCAAACATTTCCCGGTGGATTTCATATCGGTGGCGGGATAACCCCACAAAATGCTGTCGCGTATCTTGATGCGGGAGCCAGTCATGTAATCGTCACATCATATGTATTCTCGAATGGCCGGATCGACTTGGAGAAACTTAAGTTACTTCAAGAGACTGTCGGGAAAGACCGATTGGTACTGGATCTCAGTTGTCGAAAAAAAGGATCTGACTTCTGGATTGTAACCGATCGATGGCAAAAATTTACAAATGAGATTATAAGCCCCGAAATACTCAATCAACTTGCAGATCATTGCGACGAGTTTCTTGTACACGGGGTTGATGTTGAAGGGAAAATGGAAGGAATCCAGACAGAACTTATTGGAATTCTGGGAAAATATTCTCCAATTCCTGTGACTTACGCTGGAGGTGTCAACGCTCTCTCAGACCTTGACCTTGTAAAAGAGGTTGGTCAAAACCGTGTCGACCTGACTATTGGCAGCGCATTGGATATCTTTGGAGGAACTGTACCATATCGCAGCGTCGTCGAATGGTTTCAGAATTGAATATTGTTAGATCAGAGTTCTCGGCTCTGCTCAGAATGACGTCACGCTGAGCGAAGTTGCAGTGTGTATTTATAAATTGATGGAGAAGAAATGAACGAAGAAGAAATTGAAAAGAGTAAAGCAGCTGCAATAGCAAAACTTGCCCAATCCATTAGAAAGGCCACTGAATCTGTGGCTAATCTGTTCAAAACACTTGAAAGACCGTCTGTAAAGTTGACCATTGAAATTGAAAATTTCTACCGGGAAGCGTGTGAGAAGCAAGTTAGTTACGCTGTGGCAAATTGCGTGCGCGGATCTTACACAAGATAGCACTGCCATCCATATCACAATTCAATTTGTAAAGTGACTCATGTTACGTAAAGACCTGATTGAGCTACTTCGGAACAGTTCCATGGATTTGGTGGGTATCGCCAGGCATTTGGAGATATCACAGAAAGACGTGGAGGATGATCTCAGACATCTTATCAAGAGCCTTAAGCATGCCGATTATCGCCTGGTAGTTACACCGGCACATTGCCGTAAGTGCGACTTTACATTTAACAAAGATAAACTGCACAAACCCGGCAAATGCCCGCAATGTCACAGTACATGGATACAAGGGCCTCTATTTGATATCGAACAGAAAACCTGATTCAAAATGACAAATTATTCAATCATTGATACGCTTTATTAAAACGGTTTTCCTGTTTACATACCGTGACTTTTCAAGACCGACTTTAATGCGACAATCAGATTGCTGGCGTCATGTCCGGTATAGGTGTTGAGATCCCGGTTGTGGAAATATTTGTGTATATAATTCTGGAAATGGGAGTCATCCCACTGAAGTCTCTCTTTTAGTTGTCGTATATAATATTTCTGCCGTAGGGTTATTCCTTTATTAGCAGTTCGATAATGACGGGTTCTTACAAAATAACGCATCAGCTTGTGAAACTGATCGTCGGTCAAATCCTTTGCGGATCGTACACCGGAGACCCGTTCAAGTGTATTCCGATACTCGTCATCACTCAGGGAGAGTTCTCTTTTAACAATGTGAATAACCGCCAGCTTTTTCTTATCCATTAAACCAGAAATAGTTGTAAGGAAGTGAGGGCTAATTGACAAATGGTTCAATCCATCGTTTTCTTAAATATAAAGTTAGCATAAACTATAAAATCTTGCTAAATTAAAATTCGTACAATAGCTACTGGAACAATAAAGGAGAGGGTTATGGTTTTTCGTTTTTTGGATAAATATCGGGATGCAGGTCTGCTCATTTTACGGGTAGGCATTGGTGTCATGTTTGTGCTCCATGGCTACCCCAAATTAATTACGGGTCCGGAAACATGGGCGATGATTGGTGGAAGCATGAAGGCTTTGGGGGTTGATTTTGCTCCAACAGCCTGGGGATTTATGGCAGCATTATCAGAATGTGCTGGTGGGATACTATTAGTCCTGGGTTTTTTCACCCGCCCGGCCTGTTTTTTCCTACTTACGACGATGATTGTGGCTACGATTATGCACATCGGTAAGGGTGACCCATTCCTGAAATATTCTCATGCAATGGAATCAGGAATTCTGTTCTTAAGTTTGATTCTAATCGGTCCGGGGAAGTACTCCCTTGACGGCCAGTATCGACCTGGCAGAAGGTACTGACGAACGAATGCGTCAAAGCGTGATAGAGGGCAACGATGAGAAAATCATTAAAAGGGGCGCTATTGTCAGGACTGGTATTCCCGGGTTATGGTCAGTTTGTTATGAAGCATTATATACGCGGTATCGTGTTGATGCTTACGTGTTTAACCGGCCTGGTAGTAATTGGAGTGAAAGTACGGCAGCAAATATTTATCGTACTTGAAAAAATTGAGTACGTTGATGGCGCAATAGATATGAATGAAATTATAAATGCAGTTAATCTGGCAGGCACCGCTTCCGGCGATGTCATATACAGGTTTGCTTCGTTATTGTTACTGTTCTGCTGGATTATAGGGATTATCGATGCGTATAGAATTGGGTGGAGAAAAGATCTGGAAGAACAACAAAAAGTCAGTGTTAGAGAACCTGGTTAATTGAATAAATCGGGAATTCAATGTTGCTGACACTTCGACTTTGCTCAGTGTGACGTCATCCTCCACCATGAGTTTTAATCAGTTCGCTAACCCCATCATTTATCCTCTTCCATGTGTCATCTTGAAGTTTGATGGATTTTTCTTTAATACTGACACCTTCGTAATCCGCAGGATATAAGGGCTCTAAAATCTTTTCGTAAATCGTGCCTCTATTGAAGGTCCACGCTCCTTTTGGTGTGATATCCAGGCCACCGTAAGATGCGATCGGGATAATCGGCAGGTT
>ENA-OREN01002567-OREN01002567.1-marine-metagenome-genome-assembly--contig:-NODE-2567-length-18260-cov-6.925755_pt1 | contig 18260 bp, 8 predicted proteins | sample MGYA00248624_ERZ508555 | MGnify/ENA primary metagenome ERZ508555 (study PRJEB26222, sample SAMN06267773) | marine metagenome | isolation source: Saanich Inlet, British Columbia, Canada | place...
AGATACTCAGTTTCACTGGACAGGAATGGTGCAATCTCATCTGCATATTTAATGGCCTTCATCTTTCCAAGTGCAAAGATTGCCGCATTCCGTAGTGGAAGATGTTCACTTGAGAGAAATCCCGCTACTTCATCGGCGTAAGAATCCTGTTCAAGATAACCCAGAGCCCTGATTGCCGCACGCTGGAGTCGCAGAGCTTCATCACGCTGCAGAATCCCTTCGTTCACAGAGCCCTCCAGGTTCTGACCTTTTGCGATTGGAATCAGTTCAGCAACCAGCTCTACAGCTTTTGTGTGCACCATCATCCATATAACATTCAACCGTATCTTTATATCATCATCTTTCAGTAGTGGAATTAAGGATGACATATGTTCGCCGGAACCTTCCAGTATGAACGCCTGAACTACCGCCCTGCGAACTTCAGGATTTTCGTCCTTTAAGAGTGGCTCTATTACCGAAAAAAACTCTTCATACTGAAGGTCTGCCAGTGCGACGACAGCATCTCTCCGAACCACCTGATCAGGATGCTCCAGGAGTGGCAGGATTGCACTGCAGTACTCCTTTACCCTCTCCTCCTGCGGCTTCCAGCAGTGTCCAGCTAATGTCACCAACGCTCTTATTGCTTCCGAGCACAATAAACTGTTCTCTGACTTAAGCTGAGCGATTATCACATCGTCAAAGCTGCACTCATGCCGTGTTATCCCAAGCGCTTTTACTACAGCCATCTTCTGCTCGTCCGGACCCTTATTGCCCAACTTAGATATTTCAAATATGCCTCTTCGATGTGATACCAGGGTTTTAATCGCAGCAATACGAACGCCTGGGTCCTTATCTTCGAGCAGAGCTATCAATCTGTACTCGACCGCCTTATGTAATTCATAGGAATAATTCTCGGGATCCCCCCTTATGCCTGTAATAGCCTGAATTTTCCAATCTACACCACCCGAATACAGGATAAGCATAATCCCCTCTACGGCACTCTTCTTAATACCTTCGTCAGAACTGTCAAACCCCTCTAACCATCCTGATAACAGGTCTTGAGTAATGGCTCCGGTACTCAGCGAATATTCCTCATCAGAATCCTTTATATTGTTGTCGTCAACGAATAGTTTATTCATACTATTATCAGATACACTGTATGTAGATGGTAAACATGAAACAGCATCCAGAAACCCGTTAATCACGCTCTCCTGATCAGTAATCTCTAACCTGAGGTTCTGCCTGCTAGATTTGAAGGCTCTTCGATTTGAACCTTTAATTCCATACCCCTTACTATCTGATGGCAGACTCGTTAATTCAAATTCTTGAGTAATTATCATGTCTGATTCAATCTCCATCGGTATTGTCAGGTCTACAGTCCATGTATCACCTACTCCTACCGCAGCCTCAGGAAGGCGTGGCAAAGCCATGTTTAGAACGCCCTTGATATTACGCTCGTCAGTAACACCTTCAAGTACAATGTCAAACTGTGCACGCTTCTCTATATCAGGCTCATGCTTTTCCAGCCACTCCCGGATCAGATCACCAAACTCCTCCATACCATTTACCCTACGCACCTCACCCCTGTTGTTAACAGTTACACGGTATGAAAATTCCTGCATAACATTGAAGAATTCTCCCAATACTTCCCATTTTCCACTATGGTACTCTCCCGTCCCTGCCGTCATTGCCAGTTCATTATCTACATATATATGAACCTTCAATTTGTTCATCTTTACCTCTATTTCAGCAGTTCCGTTCCCATCGACACTGACGACTACTAATTGGTAAGTAATCAATTTCACGTTATCAACAACAATTTCCTTCTTTGTTTCTTTGTCGAAGTTTGCGGACTTGCTTGATGTATCCGTATTAACAATAAGATTGTCCCCCTTATGCCAGTTATACCGCAAAGTATGATTACCCGCCTCTTCACCTACAGAGATGGATGACATCACAGCAAGAACAATAACCATGTACATCAATTTAGCAAAGAGTTGTTTATTCATTAAGTTTGTCTCCTGAATACATAATAACTAAAGGTGAGTTAGGTGCCAGCTCTCTGGCCCTGGCAATGTATTTGTCTGACATATCTTTCATTCCAGATTCCTCAGCATATTTTGCAACTAATACAAGAAGCATTGGTATCATATTAGGTACCTTGCCGACTGCTTCACTGATGTAACCTTCTGCCTTCAACCAATCTTTTTCCCTCTCTACAGTAACCGCTATCAGTGCAAAATAAGCGAGACTAATAGCTACAGGATCCTTAACCGGTAATTGTATGATCTCGGTTGCTAACGTTTCTGCACGATCTAAATTTCCAAGTCCCAGTTCAGTGAAGGCAAGAACCGCCCGGACTTCAGGAAGCCCGGGGTCAAGAGCATCAGCCTTTCTAGCCAGTCTCCGTGCTTTTGCCACCCAGCCCTGCATGACCTCCAGCATTGCCAGGCGGGCGTAGGCAACTGCAGAACTGGGATCAATCTTAATCACCTTTTTGAATACTTTGCGCGCAGACACAACCTCTCCATTCTGTGCCTGTATAGTCCCCTGTAAAAGCAGTATATCCTTGTTATCAGGCTCTAATTTCGAAGCCTTGTCCAGCTCTTCAATTGCTTCATCCAATCTCCCTTCCAGCACAGCATAAATATAGAATACCCTGCAGATAAGAACTACCACTTTTGGATCGCCAGGGTCTAATTTGCGCGCATACTCTGCATACCTTCTGGCAACTTCAAGTTCATCCAGTAGCACATATATCCATGCATGAAGCGCCCATGCCTCAGGATCATAGGGAGCTTCCTCAATCATTAGTTTTGATTCGCTCAGGGCTCCTTCCAGATCACCGGCAAAAAGCTTTAAGTACACATTTCTCTGATACTGTTTTTCAGAATCCTCGTAATCGTTCCTGATAGCCGGAACTGTAAGGTTTATATTCTCAAGCCGGACCACTCCATCCTGAAAGGCGTTCCGATCGCTTAACATGTTTTTCAACTTATCCATCTCAGGATCTTCCAGTGGCATCAGACAATGCGGAGAGACATCCATACGCATTTCAGCCCCTCCAAACATACAAACTTCCACTCCATTAATAAAATAACCGAGACCCACACCAATACCCGGATAGGTATCCGGAATATCAACCTGCCGGTAAGGCAATGCACAAAGCCTGGTCAGTAATTCAGATTCAATGTTAAGCAGTTTTAAGACCTTTCCTAAAAGTACGATATCGGTCATCGTCAGCATCTTCTGAAGCTCGGGATTCTTCTGAGCGAGTTCCGTATAATTTTCTGTAAAAGAGCGGCTTACGCTTTGCGCTGCTCCCATGGCAGCCTTCCCTGTCCCAACTATCTGTCCGGTTTTAGCTGTTTGTACCTGCTCTGAAAGGACCTGGAGTTGGCTTGAAAACAGGACGGATTGTCCTTTATTGGAAACCTGGATATCTCCTACTCCGGGTTGAGCGGGATAAAACCAGTATCTGGCAGATGAGAGATCTCTCAATTGTTCCTTTTGTACAATAGCCTTGAAAGATTGGAAACCCTGAACAGATGTATCAATAGTTCCAAATACCATCTTTTTCATCAGATAATCTGCATCCAGCATATTCAATGCAAATGCGGAGTCATCCTGGACACCAATCAGTCTGGATATCTGCGGACCTACAGTGATATCTATTATGTCCTGCGGATCAGGATCCAGACTACAGGTGGGAATCGTGCCTTCTTCCCATACCGCACGTAAACCTACAATAAGATCGTCCAGTTCCAATGGCGGTGCATCTGACAGCCTCTGTCCTAAAAGGATAATATCACCATGCTCCGTATCTGTAATGAAGCCATTCAAACGTGAAATGTCACCGGGCAGACGCACTTCAGCAGGCAGACTATTCCAATCATCTTTGAACTTTTCTGCCTTATCCACTATGTCCTTCAATGATACAGCTACCATGTTGTCCAGCTTCCTGCCGTCACTTCTATCCCGGTACCTGGAGGATAGCCCTGCAAGGAACTTTTTCAGAACATTATCTCTATCTGCATCACTCACTGATTCACTTAGTTGATCCTGCAACTCCAGCAGCATCAATGAGTTTTCCTCTACTGTACCATTACTCAGCATGCGCTCAAGCACACGGTTATTATATTTGAAACGCACTCCGCCTATTAAGCCCCCCCCCATCTTCTTTATGTAATTCAACATACCGGAAGTATCGTTTCCTACTGTGAGAGGAGCAATCTTAGACCACTTATCAGGCCGCGCTGATCTCTCAGCTCCCTTCTGTATAAAGACATCAATAGCAGCTTCCCTCTCCTCATATGTCCAGTATGGAGGCCACTTACCAGGCCACTCTGCTCCTTCAGCCCATTTCTTAATCGCTTGTCTCTTTTCTGCATCAGTCCAGAGCGGGTTAAGCAGTGGTGGTTCCGGGTTCAATGGTCCAGGCCACTTTCCTATCTTATGATCTGCTGCTATGCCTGATGCGTCTGACACTTTATTAATGGAGGCCTTTGTGCCTGCAGCCCTGTATTTTATCTCTATCTGCCGTCGTTCATGCTCTTTGGCATCATCGATAGCATTGCTGATTATTTTTTTGGATCGCTTAAGCAGATCTGCCCTTCTATTCTCCGCCTGCTTTTTCAGCCATTCATCTGACATCACTTTTGAATACTGTTCTCCATGATCTTCAAAGTTACGCTCCATCTCTTCCAGTTTCTGCTGTTTCATTACCGGATCGTCCTTGTACTGTTCCTTAATCTGATCCAGCTTCTGTTGTTTCAACTCATTAAATGTTGGACCCACGACCTTTGTAAACTGCCGGTCCGCTTCGTCCTGCATCTTCTGCTCCTGCTGTGCCTGCCACTCTTCTCCCATTGTCCGGGTGTACTGTTTCTTGATATCGTCAAAGTGCTGCTCTGTCTCCTGCAGCTTCTGCTCTTTAAGGCCTGGCTCATCTTTAAATTGTTCCTCTATATGCGTGAGCGTCCGCTCCTTCATATCATTAAATGTCTCACCCATTACCCGGTCAAATTGCTGTTGAGCTTTTGCCTGGTTATCTGCCTCCTCCAACTTCGCAAACTCATCTGACATTTTCTGTGTGAGTTGCTCTTCCATTTCTGCAAACTGACTGTCTACCTGCTCAATCTCCTGCTCTTTCAGTCTGCTGTTATCAGTTGTTGATTCATTTGTATACTTCAGATCTTCGGGCTTTTTCGTTGTTGTGCTGACGTCAACCATAGACCTGACATCCACCGGAGCAGAACCACTGGTGCCCTTTTCAAACAGCCAGATGGAGGGTGATTTCATCACATTCACTTCAGACGAAGAGGAGGAGTCCTGAGGTTTATCAGAGACAGAGGCCCCCTTAGTCGGTCCGGATGATTTGGAGGCTTCTACATGACCAGAGATATCAAACTCTCTTGCCATGCCTTTAAGAATGTGACTCACATTCTTTTTCGCCTCGTCGGTCTTGTTGCCCCGGAAGCCCTGCCTGTTAACTGTATTATCCTGACTCTTCCTGATCACATCTTCAACATACTCTTCTGACTCGGCAATCTCTTTTCTGATCGAGGACCTCAGAGGGCTGCTCTCTTTAATATATTTGAACGCCCTACCCGCCTGCTTAACAGTTTTTTGAGCGCCTGATATATCTCCGGTAAAAGCCTGATATTTAGCAAGATCATTGTAAGCGGAGGTCTTCAGTACATGATCTTCTATTTCCTCAGTAGCCTGCCTGGCCATCTCAATTGTACTTCGAGCCCCGGCTACATCGCCCTTTCTGGTCTGGGCAAGAGAAATACGCTTATATGCAACAGCCTTGTCAAAGTTATCAGTAATCCTGGAGGCGGCTTCCCCGGCAGCAGCCATATTACCCGAAACTAAATGCCTGGTAATCTCTTGAGAATCCGATTCCTCTGTACCCCCTGTGTGAAGTAATCGATGCCCCTGGTCCTCATCTCTGAGATCAAGGCCTGTGTCTGACTCATCATTCTCTATTTCAGTCGTTGGTTTGGTCTCGTTGTCAGCAACGCTTGCAGGCAACTTACCCGCTTCCTCAATATATGCTTCCGACTCCGTAATATCTCCCTTGACCGCAATCCTCATAAGAGGGTCATTGATGTTTCCGAATGTTTTTCTCGCCATCTTGACAGATTCACGAGCTCCGTCGATATCTCCAACTGTAGCCTGATATTTAGCAAGATCACTGAAAGCAGAGGTCTTCAGAAAATGGTCATCAATTGCCTCAGTCGCATACCCGGCCAATTCAATTGTATTACGAGCCCCGGCAATATCGCCCGCCCTGGCCTGAGCAAGTGAAACACGCTGATATGCAGCAGACCTGTCATAGCTATCCGTAATACGGGAAGCAGCTTCCCTGGCAGCAGGCATATTGCCTGAAGATAAAAGTCTGGTAATCTTTTTAGAATCAACCGTCTCAACATATTCATCTGACTCAGCAATCTCTTCCTTAACTATAATCCTCATAAGGTTGTCTTTGATCTGTCCGAATGCCACTCTCGCCATCTTAATAGATTCACGAGCTTCTGACACATCTCCAAAAGCAGCTTGACGTTTAGCAAGATTACTGTAAGAAACAGATTTCAGTACATAGTCATCAATTCCATCAGCCGCATACCTGGCCAATTCAATTGTATTACGAGCCCCTTCAATATCACCCGCCCCGAACTGGGCAAGTGAAACACGTTGATAGGCAACAACCCTTTGAAAATTATCTGTAATCCGGGAAGCGGCTTCTCTGGCAGCCGCCATATTATTTGAATATAACTGCCTGGCAACTTCCTTCTCATAATGAGCATCTTTCCCATCGCCAGACAGGTCTGGTTTTGGACTGTTCAGAGAATCGGCATTAACAGAATCAGAAGTGATAAAACAGGCAAATAGTACCAGCGAGAGTGTTGATATGATTAATATGTGTATAAGAGATTTTCTCATATTAAACTTTCAGTCGAAATGAATTGGATAATATGTGCCGGACATTATTGGGATGACTCTGCACGTAATTCCTGCCAATGTTCTTCATTACGCTGCAGCTCATTGAAATCTTGAGACATATACTGACACGTCTCAATGATAGCATCCGCCTTTTCTCCAGGCTCCATATCTGTAAGGCCATTAAGCAAGCCCTGTAAATCTCCCAGCCAGGGCACACTACCGGAATATACCGCAAAACCAGACCAGGAATCAATCTCTTGATCTCTATCATATTGCCCTTCACGAGAATCCTCTTCCCCGGTCTGTGGACCAAGCGCAATAGACGGTAATTCTGAATCTGCATCTCCCAGAAGTACCGATGTCGTGTCAAATACAGTAGTGTCACCTGCCACTACTTTTTCTATATCCCCAGACACCCATGTTCTAAAGGCCTCATCAGTAATCAGCGCTGCTGTTTTGTTTGATCCTGCTATATCACCAGCCTTAGCCTGGTACAAGGCTATTTCACGATAAGGCCAGGACTTGGACTCACCGTCTGTAATAAGCGCAGCCGTCTCCAGAGCTACCTCTGTATCTCCGGACTTGGCCTGCAGTTTTGAAATCTCTGCATATGCCACGGACTTTCTATCGTCTCCCGGTATAAGTACAGCTGTTTGCATGGCACCTGAAATATCTCCACTTTTTGCCTGTAACACAGCAACGCCTTCATAAAGAATCGACTTTTTGTCGTCTGTTGTAATGTTGTTAGCACTGTATAACGCACCTATAAAATCACCCGCCAATGCCTGATGTTTAACAATCTCCAGATACACTTCAGACTTCTGGTCGTCTGCCTCGGTTGGCGGAGAAAACCCCTCTTCAGATGTGTCTGATTCCTCTATCCCTTCATACATTTTAGATCCCAGTGCCATCATCTGGACAGCACTCTTTTTCGCTCCGGCTATATCACCTGCTTGCGCCTGGGCTATGGCAATATCTCTATAAACAGTAAGTTTGTACTCATCCTCCCCTATTAGTGAGGATGTTTCTATTGCCCCTGATATATCACCGCCATCAAGCTGTTTATGTAAAATAGTAAGATAAGCTCCTGTTTTAAAATTTTCATCTGTCACCATACTGAGTGTACTCTTTGCGCCATCTATATCTCCTGCCTCGGCCTGTGCTCGGGCAATTTCCTCGTAAAGCTCAAATCTCACGAAATCATCGTTTATGCTCTCTTCTGTAACAAGAGCCAGCATCTCCTGCACACCAGAAATGTCCTCATCCTCGATCCGGGACGAAATCAATCCACTATAAACCCGAGCTCTATTCTGGTCAATTTCAACCAATCCAATAGTCTCTATAGCTCCTGCCGTATCGCCTGCTTTGATCTGCGCCTCAGCAATATTTCTGTATGCCTCAAGACTGGGATCTTCTACCATAAGTAAAGTCCGTGCGGCACCTGATATATCTCCTGCCTTAGCTTGTGCAGCAATAACATTATCATAAGCATAAGAGCTGAATTCATCATCAGTAATCAGTGCAGTTGTATCCATAGCAGATTGAACATCACCCTTATCGGCTTGTACACGCACAATATCGTAGTAAACTCTTGACTTATTGTAATCGTCTATCATGAGTGCGGCTATCTCCCTGGCCCCTTCTAAATCACCAGATTCAATTTGTAGCCTGGCTATCTCACTATAAGCCTCGGACTTCTGGTCATCTACCACAATCATGTCTACCGTTTCCCTGGCACCAGTTATATCACCATCCCTTGCCTGCGTCCTTGAGATCTCAAGATAAATTGAAGAGCTGGAATTTTCATCAGTAATCAGTTCGGCATATCTCTTTGCTTCTGACATTTCACCCACATATATTTCAGCCATTGCAATAGCTCTGTAAGTTTCAAACTTCATCTGTTCATCAGTTATCTTTGCTGCCTCAACATCAGCCATCCGGAGCATTTTCACAATAGAAGCATTAACTTTAATCTTTAGATTTTCAAGTTGTTCGACTATCTGTTCTCTTTCAGGTGCATCCGGCACAGCAGCCAGATACGCATTGAACCACGCAATAGCTATTACATCACGTTCACCGGCTTCCGCATTAGCAATACCGAGGTTATATAGTATTTTATACGACTTTGGGGCTTCTGCCTGCACCTCAGTAAGGGACTTAATAGCCTGGTCCCACTGACCATCCTTGATGGCTTCCATACCACTTTCAATCAACGCTTCCGTTTCTGCAGATAATGATTCTACTGTCCCCTCATTTGCTTCCTCTGCTGATACAGACCTGCTCAACACCAACGCCAGAACAAGAAGCACTACTACTCTTAATATAAGATAACCGGAAAATTCTACATTCTTAAACATTTTTTTAATCCCTCCGACAATGATTTTAGTTGCCACATTCAGTACATAAATATTTGTCAACTCACCTCTATCTGACAATGAGTTATTTAGAATAATATTACTCCTCTATGAAAATATTAACACTTATTACAGATTTGTTCACATACAACTCAGGTGTCCAGGTACCTGCTTGTTGAGGAGTGCCGTGCAACCTGCATCCTTCTAGCTCAACTCCTGATGGCAAATAACCACTGTATATAGAGCAGCTATCCGATGTGCCAGGTACTCTAAACGAGAGGTGGTTGCCTACTCTTCCAAATATGTCATATTGCGAATTTCCTTCTGAATCATTTGGCTGTGCAGCTTCTACTTCCGGCTCGGCACTCTCTACTTCAGGTTGATTTTCAATCCTCACACTTGGTGTTTCCACTGTAGGGAGTGTTGGCTCCAGCGATGGTACAAACGTGATTTGACCCTGCGCCTTGCCGTTCAGCATTATGATTGTGGCCATTAAGATTATTCCTGAAACCAGACTACCTGATCGTTTAAATAATAACATATTTTCTTCTCCTTTTTAACAAAGCCACCTCCTACAGACATCAATCCATAGAACGGACTGGACGAACAGGAAGATAGCTGTCGCTGGTACGGTTCCAACCCACGCTACCAACGTGAAAGAGAACACACCACGCATATCCGGAACCACATTCATCATCCGGATCACACTCATCACCAGTCCAGAAATATTCTTGCATATCACTAAATACAGAATCTATAAACAGCTCATTACTCTTACTTGATTCCAGCAGTGATACCGCCTCTTCTACAGTCGGTAATCTCCAGTCCTGGTATCCTGCATATCCGCTACTGTTCAGGTTCATTATCCAATCCTTTGCTTTATCCCAGTTCATAATCGTTTCAGAACCGGAATGATGCCACATCAGGCCAGTAGTATAATCCATTACCACCTTGTCTTCATTTATTGACTTTGGGTCATAACGGTGGTTTATTGTACTGTGGCCGTCAAATCCGGCATAACTCTTTTCACGTACATAAATATTAGACATTGACTGTACCTCTGATTTAGATATATCTCTGTAGGATGAACGGAGGGTTATAGATGATGTCTTATCTAACACTGATAGCATTTCAACAAAGGGAACCGGTTCTTTATAAATTTGCCATACAGCCTCATTCTCCCGAATCCTCACTAGGCCAAGACCAATATCATCAGCAGCAGCAGAAAGGGACTCAGCTACCTCATCTAGCTTCTTGTCTTCAAGTAACTCAACGAAACCATTAAAATTATTAACCGAATGGTATCTATTTAAATTATCAGCAAGACGCTCCCAGGTGGCAATCTTCCCATGCACTTTAGCAGATAATTCGGCGGTTATTGATATATCACGATCTGTGTTCATTAAGCTATACTCACTATCTCTTATCAGGGCTGCAGTTTCTCTGGCTCCGACGATATCACCCACTGAAGCTTGAAGTGTAACAATACTCGAATATTGACGAGATTGTTCCTTCTCATCATCAATTCGAGCCGCAATTACCCTGGCTTGTATAAATGACTCCAGGGCCCCGGCAACGTCACCAACCCTTGCCTGTTCTCTGGCAATACAACCATATGTATAGGATCTGGAAAGCATGGTATTATTCGGCACCTGATCTGCTGTCTCCATGGCTCCGGAGATATCACCCGACTTGGCCTGAGCCACGGCGATATAGAAATAGGCTCCGTTTTTTTCATCGTCCAAAATCCATGAGGTCGTCTCCTTGGCACCGGCGATATCACCCGCATCGGCCTGGCTCCGAGATAAATCTCTGTAGAACCTCTCCTTACTGACCGGGATGTACAAAATCTCCCCCTCGTAGTAAGCTCCATCTTCATCCGGAAACTGGACCGCAACCTTCCTGGCTTCAGCAAAGGTCTCCCGTGCTCCAGCCAGGTCACCTGCCCTACCCTGCTCTCTAGCGATTCTCATATAGGCCATAGCCATGTAATACTCTGACCTTCTTCCCTCTAAAATCCCGGAAGCCATCTCCTTGGCCTCTGAAAAATCCCCCAAATACGCAAGAGCTCGCGCTAATTCCAGTGCCTCCAGACCCGGAGGTGAAGATTGGCCCATACTAGAGTAAACGTCCTTGACCCCCCTGATAAGCATACGAACCCGTGACTCTACCCTTACCTCAAACTCAACAATCCAGGCTCGCACCTGGTCGGTGTCGGCGGTTCCTGAGGCTGCAGCCAGATAGGCATGATACCAGGCAATGGCAATAAGTTCTCGTCCACCTGCCTGCCGGCAAGAATAAGCAAGGTTATAGAAAGCATCTGGCCAGGCCGGGGCCTCCTCTCTCGCTTCTCCGAAATACTTGATTGCCAGTTCCCAATTCTCCTGTTCTGCCACCGATAAACCGCGGATATAAGCTCCTTTAGCCGCAGGTGATATAATGGCCCCATCAGTCTGAGCAAAAACATCACTCACCTTCATTACTCCCAAGCTCATAAGCCCAAGAAGAAGCCAGGCTGACATCTGCAATGTATTATTTAAAAAGAGTTTCATATCAATTTTATCCTGAATACGTATCAGCATCGATAAATAATAATATTCATCTGGTAATGAACATTATTATTACTTAGATTCTTCCGCTTTCTGCCGTGCATCACGAAGCCCCTCTGCATACGAGTGAATATCCCGTATACCAAAAGAATTCCCACCGAAATCCTGAGCACTTTTGAAGCTACTGATGGCAGCGTCGAAATCCCCGGTCTCAAGCTGCTTGAATCCCTCACGGAGATAAAGACTCGCCGCACCGGGACTCGAACCCAGAATCTCATCCATAAGCTCTTCCAACTCAGCCGTAAGCTCTTCTTGTTCTTTAGCTTCATGATACTGTTGGTAAGCGTAGAGGCCCTTGACATAGCCAAGTGCCTCACGAACAGCCAGCGTCTTCTCTTTGTCAGTCTCCTTCTCTAGTGCGTCCTTCAGATATATAATGCTCGCTTCCCAATCACCTTGTCCTTGTTGCAGAGCATCCAGGACGAACTCTGTCTTAAGGCTCGTCTTCAGTTTTTTATCTTTGTCTCTGATATACAGAGCGTGACCCAGAGCTAACTGGATACCCCTATCGTTGGGTTTATGCTTCAGGGCGGCACGATAGTAGCCGATGGCAGCTTCATCATCTCCCCTCATTCCGGCCAGCAGTGCCTTGCTTGTCAAAGCATGTGCAAGATCATCCGCTGAAGGTTCAGGCTCATCCTTCAGACCAGTCAGTATATTTTTAGTTTTTGCCTTCGAGTCCTGAACCGCCTGCTCGACCGCTATTTCAAAAGCCTTCACTCTGGTGGAATACGATGCGATTTCACCTCGAAGTTGAATAAATGCACTCTGGCATTCTTCTACAAGAGCCATGTTACTGCCGGGAACGTTGCCACACCTGGCATTATGGTCCTTTATCCTTAAAGCCAACTCGTTAAACTGGCCGAGAAGTACATCTCTGCGGCTGTTAAAGTCCGCCTGACTTTCTCGGGGAACATCAGGATGAATGGATGGAGGCAACTCTAATTGAGCCTGTAACGTAACAGGAAATAAAACGGATATAACAATGAGGACAACAATGTGTCGCAGAACTCGTAATTTTATCATCACTTATACCTCCACAGTTTTGATATGAATCTTATTGTACGTAGCTTTGGAATATTATTTCTTTCGCAATGACTCGCCAATTTGGAAATTGTAAAATATCTCTTCGTTACCAGCGTCAGTCACATTCTGCTCGGCATCAGCCACCTTGACAGACCAATCCTGAGGCTGCTCACTTTCAGGCAAGCTCTTGAGCTCCTCCAGCTTCTCTTCGTACTGCAGGCGCCTTTCTCTTGACTCATGGCGTTTCCTCTCGTAATTCTTAATTGCAGGAACCCTCTTCCTATCATCATTCGTCACAACCGGTGCCTTCCACGGATTTCTTCCGAGATCCCTGGGAATGTGCAGAGTTCCAGCGTTAACACCAGTAGTGTCAAATCCTTTCCTGGCTTCCATACTCGCTTCTTCAAATTTAAAATTGCGGATTGTACCTTTTTTAGAAAGTTCATCAGCGATCATGCCATGTTTTACTACACTTTTCAGCTGGCCACCTACAGAGACAGTTATTGTCTCCTTCAAGTCACCCAGAATCAGATCGCGCTTTTCTTCTTCCCTCCTGATCTGCTCCTCTTTTTCCATTCTAAGTGTTGTTGCTATTACATTTTTGAGCCTTTCCTTAGCAAGGCCAAGATTACTTAAAATTGTTGGATCCGTACCAGGAAATGTCAACACTGCTTTTTCGTAATACTTGACGGCATTTTCATAGTCTCCAATATTATCGTATCTTATGCCTATTTGGTTGAGAGTATATGCCTTATTTATTTCGGCGTCCTGATTATATATGCTACTATCCAGGGCAATCTCAAAATACTGAAGGGCAGTATCATAGTCTCCCTTGTTGTAGTATTCCATGCCTTTATCATTAGCGGCGTTAGAGTCACTCACCAACTTCTGAATCCTCAGCTCTCTAGGAGTAGGCTTCTGTAGAAGAGGCGTACTATTGCCACCACTACCTCTACCACCTTCACTTCCACCACTGCTATCGCTACGACAGCTATGCGATCCTTCATACCATGTACCACAAATACCACATTGTCCACCTTTTACTCTCTGTGCAAAGGAGGAATTACTCAAAAGCAACGTCAGTGCAAATAGTGCTACTACCACTAATGCCAGATAATTGCGGAAAATTGGTTTATTAGACATTTTTACAACCGTTCTCTATCGACTGAAATTACTATGCTTATAACACAAGAACTACTTACCTTACACCTATCTGCCAGTAATGCCAATCTCTCCCCCCAACATTGCCTTACGAATCAACATACGATCCTGTCTCAGGTTCTGGCTAGAAGTTGTAAAATACATTGTTTGTAATTTTAAAAGCTTGTCAGTTTTTGTTTAAAAATTTCCTATGAATAATACAACCTCCAGGAAAAGAATAACTATAGACTTCCTCCTCGGTCTTCAAGTTGAGCATATCATTGAAACTCCCCTGGCCAATCCCAGAGGTATATTTTCCCATCCAAATCTCCAGAGACAATCTTTCTTCCGTTCGGGCTAATTGCAATACAATTAACGGGCGTTGCATGTCCAACAAGATTAAAAACCACTTTCTGTAGTTCCAGGTCACAGATTCGAATTATTCCGTCTATCTCTACAAAAATGATTTTCTCTCCATCCGGAGAAAAAACAGCCTGGTCAACTATCTGCCCATCTCCGGAAAATGTCGCCTCAAGCTCGCCTGACTTCAGATTCCAGACTTTAACAGTACCATCTCCGGCAGAGCAAAAACGATTACCATCCGGAGAAAAAGCAATTGAATGAATAATATAATGATGACCTTTGAACGCCATTAGTTCATTACCTGTCTCAACCTCCCAGACACGAATATTGCCATCCCAATCACCAGCTGCCAATGTTGTTCCATCTGGTGAAATGGCACCAGATTGAATTTTCCCTTCAAACCCCTTGAACTCCTGTATCAGATCACCTGTCTTTATATCGCGTATCCTGACAATATTATCTCCCCCACCTTCAAAGAATCGTTTCCCATCCGGATGTATAGACAGAAAAAGGACGACATTATTGGAAGAAGGAAGTTGCCACTCATTGCTATTTGATTCAAGGTTCCAGAAACGGATTGTTTCATCCCCACCGGCAGTTGCAAATCTGTTTAGATCCGGATGCAAAGCGAGACAATGTATCCAGTCAATATGCCCAGAAAGAGTCTGAACCTCATTTAAAGAGTCTAAATTCCAAATCCTGATAGTTCTGTCAAAACCAGCTGAAATAACCCTTTTGCCATCAGGATGGAACATAAGCGTCTCCACAGAATCAGTATGATCCTCAAGCAGTGTTGTTGGCCGGTATTCTTGGAATTTCTGTATAGCTCTCTTTCCCTGCCACCTGGTTTCCATATTCCGGATATCCTCCAACCCCTCGGCCAGGTTATCTGCTCCGGTAACCAGGAACCAGAAAATATTGTAGGCGTTGTCCTTATCTTCTAACTCCTCCAACCATTTCTGCCAACCACCTACTATAGCAAATCCCTTGAGACGACGTGAAGCTAGATTAGTCCAGGATTCAATCTCATCAGCCTCTTTGACCCTGGTTCTAAGATCTGCCCAAAAAGCTATTTCCTTTGCCATGATTTGAAATTCTGTAATTGACTGGTAAGCAGAGGACTTTCTTTCTTCATCTGTAATCCGCGCAACATTTTCGTTAGCTTCTGCACTATCACCTGCTTTAGCCTGAGCCTCGGCAATAAACTCATAAGCAAAGTCCTGCTGCCATATTTCATCTGTAATCTGCACGGCAGCTTCCCGGGCCAAAGCAATTGACTCGGAGTAGCCTGTAATGTTACCCGCCCTGGTACAAGACATACCGATTTCAACATAGGCCATCATAAGGTAGTATGGATCATCTGCAAACCATAATAAGGCAGTCTCTCTGGCTCCAGCAATATCACCATTATCTGCCAGAGCCACAACTATTTCCATATTTATAATGCCATATGGATCATCATCATTACACAAGGATATAGTTTCCCTGGCTCCGACAATATCGCCATTCTCAGCCTGAGCCCTGACTATTTCAGTGTATGCGATAATGTTATCGTTTGTCAGCAAGGCGGTCTTTTTGGCCTCGCTGATATCACCTGCTCTAGCCAGGCTTATGGCAATTTCTGCATTGGCTGCGGCCTTAGTATATTCATAATTTGTATGTTCTATCTCTTCCCTTGCCCCGTCTATGTCAGCCAGCTTAGCCAAAATACCAGCCAGATTATCAATTACGGAGTAGTCTTGTAGAGAGGAGATATTCATGGAGGAGATTTTCTTAATTTTATTAATCAGACTTTTAACCCGCAACTCAACCTTTACTTCAAGCTCAACAATCCATTCTCGCACCTGGTCTGCGTCGTCAGCAGCAGGGGAAGTAGTAAGATAAGCCTGATACCAGGCAATGGCGATCAACTCGTGCCCACCGTTCTGTTGGTGGGAATAGCCAATATTATACAATACGTCTGGCCATGTTCTGGCTTCGCTCCAAGCCTGGCCAAAATACTTGATGGCCGATTTCCAATCATTCTCACCCGCTGCTGCCACACCGCGCAGATATGCCCCGCTGGCTGCAGGCGAGATGGCAAATTCAGGCGACTGTGCAAAGACAGTGTTCGTCTTCAATCCACCCATAAGTAAAAGCGCAGTCAGGATAATCATAGCTGACTTCCGACCTGCATACATGACCAATAGTTTCATATAGATTTCACTTAAAAATATTCTCTACCGATTTACCCAGAACAAAAGACACCAAGGAGACATTACAGACAAACATCGTCTTAGTTTGATTTCCTTAATGCTACTTTAATGACTCACCAATTTGAAAATTGTAAAATATCTCTTCGTTATCAGCATTAGATATGTTCTGATTAGCTTCAGCCACCCGAACAGACCAATCATTTGATCTTTCATCTTCAGGCAAACTCTTTAAATTTTCCAACTTCTCTTTGTACTGGAAGCGTCTTTCTATTGTCTCATGTCGTTTCTTCTCATACTCCACAATTGCAGGCACTCTACTCCTATCCTCATTCGTTACGACCGGCTCCTTCCACCGGTTTTTCCCGATACCTTTGGGAACTTGTAGAGACCCTGCCTTGACACCAGTAGTATCAAATCCTTTCCTGGCCTCCATACTTGCTTCTTCAAACTTAAAATTATGGATTGTGCCTTTCTTAGAAAGTTCATCTGCATCCAAGCTATGTTTTACTATACTTTTCAGCTGATCACCGGCAGCGACAGACTTTGGCTCTTTCAGGTCACTCAGAATCCTGTTTATTTTAAGCACATCCTCTCTGTCATTTTCCCTTCTGGCTGTTTCCTCTTCCATTCTGACTCTTTCATCTGCCTGCTTTTTAATTTCTGCTTTAATTAAATTCAGATTATTTTGTGCCTTCGAATGGTTGGGATCCAAACGCAAGACCTTACTGTAAACACTTTTAGCCTCGACAAGTTGTCCTTGTTTATAAAGACTAACTCCCAGATTAAAGTTGCCGATAACATCCTCCGGAAAATATTGTAAGGATTCGCGGAAGGAAGCCTCCGCTCCTTGATAATCACCTTTACCAAAAAGGTCTATCCCCCGGTTCGTGGCAACATTAAATGCATCAATACTGGCATTTTGTCTTGATCTTTCCTGGATTTTCTGAAGATACTCTTCCCATTCGCCTAATTGCTTCTTATACTTCTTGTTTCGTGGGTCTAATCGCATGGCCTCACGCATTTCCGCCACTCCCTCTTTTTTTCTACCCTGGTCTATAAGTACGTTTGCCAGGTTCCAATGGGCACTGGCGTATCCAGGCCTCAACGAGATTGCCTGGCGATAATACACCTCGGCCTCAGAATAGCGCCCCGCTTTAGCAAGTGCAGCACCGGTTCTGAACGCATCAACCGCCGGGTCAGTGTATTCATCGTCAGATCCGTAATCATTGCTGTAATCATCATCTCTGCTGTAATCATCATTTCTGCTACTTCTACAGCTATGCGACCCTGCATACCATTCACCGCAGATACCACACTGTCCACCTTTTACGCTCTGTGCAAAGACGGAATTACCCAAAAGCAACATCAGAGCAAATAGTGCTACTGCCACTAATGCCAGGTAATTACGGAAAATTGGTTTATTAGACATTTTCTAAATCCCTCCAACAATGATTTTACTTGTCACAGTCAGTACATAAGTATTTTCCAACTCAACTTATTACTAGAAAATAATAGAAAAACTTTTTTTACTATCTTATTATGTTCTTTTCCCTTTCCAGATAATCCTCCAGCCTCTTTAGCTCTAACTCATACATCCTCTTTGCAATCTCTTTATCATCAAGCATATCAAGCAATGATGACGTTTC